>Ga0265342_10000095_pt1 | contig 97342 bp, 84 predicted proteins | sample 4CB327metaG_FD_203125 | JGI IMG/M metagenome (GOLD analysis project Ga0265342, IMG submission 203125) | Rhizosphere microbial communities from Carex aquatilis grown in University of Washington, Seatle, WA, United States - 4-CB3-27 metaG | ecosystem: Host-associated > Plants > Roots >...
AGGCGGCACGCGGTTACCCAACATTCGTGATCGGCGTAGCCACGGCGAGTGACGCGATGGCGACGGCGACCCTGACCCAGATGTCTACCGCAGGCATGCGTCCCCGGACCGGAACACCCAACTACTCGGTGGTCAACAACACCGCAGACCTGGTCACGGCCCTCGATGTCATCGGCAAGCAGGTTGGGTCCTGCTCGTTCGTTCTCGCAGCACAGCCGCCGGATCCCAACAACGTCGTGGTCCTGGCCGACGGCAAGATCGTACCCAAAGACGCGCAGCCCTCTGACAACGGATGGATGTACGGTACGGCGATGACATCCATTACCCTCACCGGGACCTATTGCCAGGACGTCATGAATGGCGTCACGACCGACGTCGAAGCGCTGTTCGGGTGCGGGGGAATCACGCCGGTTCCCTGAGCTCGAGTAGAAGACGAGCGCCGGCGCCCGGTGGCGCCAGCGCTCGCCCGTTCGCGATCAGTCGGGCACGCAAGCACAGACCTGCGGCGACGAATCGAAGTGGAAGCCGAGGATACAGAGCTGCGTTTCGATGCAAGTGCAGATGCCGCCGCAGTCGGCGCCGCCGTTGTTGGGATCGCAATTGTCGTTCGGGTTGTCGACGCACTGGCCGGCGCCGGGGCAGGGGATGGCCGCGATGCCTCCGCAGAACTGCTGCGCGGGACACTGACCGGTGCTGGCGATGTTCACGCCCGCCGCGGACGCGTTACACGAGTTGGGATACGTCTTGCCGTCGCAGCCGCAGACCGGATTGAAGATGTCCGGACCGGCCGCGGCAGCGTGCACGTGCACGTGCACGCCGTGCTGTTCGCCGCGGTCACCACGTCGCGCGCTCACGAGCTCCGTCGCTTCGGAGCCGGTCCGTCCGCTCGGCGACGGCGACGCACGAGCCAAAGAAGAGCGCCGAGACCGAGGGCCGTCATCGTCGAGTGGCCACCGTGCACGAACGCGCAGGAACACCCGGCGGCGCTGCCTCCGTTCTCGGCCGGCGCGCCGCCGCTCCCCGCCACGCGCATGCCTCCCGATCCGGTGGCGGCGTCCCTGCCGCTCGCGCCTCCACTCGCGCCGCTCGTACCGCCGCTGCTTCCGGCGTCGACCGGCCGTCCTCCCATTCCCGCTTCCCTCGCACCGCCGGTTCCGTCCGCCCCACCAACTCCCGTGGTGCTACCGGTTCCCGTCACGTTGCCACCGCCGGTGCCGCCCGCGCCACCGTCGCCGCTGCCTCCTCCGGTGAACTGCCAGTAGTCGACGTTGAAGAGCGGCGAGCTCGTCCCCGTGAACCGCAGGTAGAGATCCTTGACGCCGGTCGCGCCGCTCACCGGGCAGGTCGTCATCGCCCAGGTCTGCGCGCCGCCGGTGTTGGGCACCGCACACGTGCCGATGAGCGTGCCGGTCGGGCTCCCGAGGCGCAGCTCGATGCTGCCTCCGGTGGCAGTGCTCGCGACGCTGGCGCTGAAGCCCGTGGCCCCGGCGCTGCCGAAATCGACCCCGCGCACCTTGATCCAGTCACCGTTCGCGAGATCGGTCACGTCCATGCCGCCGGCGCTGCACGGCTCGGTCTCGATGCCACTCTGCGCGTTCAACGTCTCGGCTTCGACGCGGACGTACGGGTAGTTCTTGAGGTCGCTGCTCGAGACGCACACGATCGACTTCATCGTGTAGCCGCCATCGACCGTGTTGTCGTCGTCGTTGGAGTTGTAGAGATACACGCGCCCCCCGGAGACCAGAGAGCCAGGATCGGCCAGGTAACGGTGGGACGCGATTGGGTAGTCCGCGCGGGCGCGGCTGCTGGCGAGCGTAGCTGTCATCAAAGCCGCGACCAGGAGGCCGCGGACGCGACACGGGTTGGTCAAGGTTGGTCTTCTATTGCGGCGTCAGAACCAGCATGACGACGCTCTTGGACGGCAACGTGACCCGCAGCGACTTGCCGGAGATGGTGCAGCTGGAAGCGCCCAGTGTCTGGATGTTCACTGTCTCGGTCACGTTGAAGTCGTTGAACGAATCTTTAGCGGGGCCCGTGATGACCTGCGCGCTGCTCACGGTGTATCCCGCCTTGGCGCTGGTCAGGTTGATCTGGATCGCGTGCGTGTTGACCAGATCGACGTTCGCCAGGCTGATGTTGACGTGGCCCAGGGTGTCGACCGTGGCGCCGGCCGACAGCACGGGAAAGGTCGCGCCGTTCCCGGTGATATTCTCGCCGGTGAGGGTGCTCGGCGCCCACTCTGCGCCGGAGCTGTGGTGCGGGAGGAACATCTTGAAGACGTAGAACGCCGGCGTCTTGACCAGCGCCGCATCGGCGGCGCGCGTGAAGAAGAGCGAGTGGATCACGTTCACCGCCTGCGCCATTCCGCCCATGAAGACGCGATCGGCGTGCTGCATGAACAGGTGAAGCTGTTCGGCGGTGGAGATGGCGTCCATCAAGGTCATCTGCTGAAAGAAGCCGTCGGTGGCCGCGTTGACCGGCTCCAGCCAGTCACCCCATTCGTCCTCCCAGATCTTGATCCGCTTCTGCGGGTCGAACTGGTCGAGGATCCCGATGTACTGGGTCAGGCGCGGGCCGATCTGACCCCGGTTCGCCGCGTTGACCACGCCGTAGTACTGCGCGTCGGTGAACCCGGTCGAGGGGATGTCGTTTGGATGATAGATGTAGTCGTGAACCTCGATTCCATCGATCATGCTGGCCTGGTTCATGAGCTGAGTGGTCAGCCAGGTGGTGTTGCCGATCAGACCGGTGCTGGCGATCAACGAAGTCTGCTTCCCATTGATCGGTGCTGACAGCATGTTGAAGTTGGCCGAGTAGTTGGTCTCGTAGGTCGCTTCGGTCTGGTTGCCACCGCAGCCCCAGACTTCATTGCCGACCTTGAAGTACTTGAGGTTCCACTCCGGGTGTGTCGTGTTGTTGTTGATGTACGTGATCCACTGCAGATTGCGGGCGGCCAGGGCTGCCGTGCCGCCCCCGGCGATGTAGGGATCGATTCCCAACATCGAGCAGAGCTGCATGTAGCGATCGGTTCCCATGTCGTTCGTCGGATTGGGCGGGCTGAAGTTGTAGTTGTTCGCGGCGCACCCACCCGGCCACTCGATCATCCCGACGCCGGCGTCTTTCAATCCCTGGATGATGTCGTTGCGCATCCCGTTGGTGTTGGGGATGGTCGAGCTGGTCCCGACGTAGAGGCCGCCGGTGATGTCGCGGCCCAGGCGCTCCATCAGGACGCCGAAGATCTCTTTGTTGATGGTCGTCGCCGCCGTATCGACGTTGACGGCCAGCGTATTGGGAGCGGTGCCGGTCGGCGCGCCGTTCATGCAGCTGTTGCCGGCGCCGGTGAGCCCGCCGGCACCGGTGAGCCCGCCCGCGCCGCTCGTGCCTCCCGAGCCGGCGCCGCCCGCACCGCCCGCTGCGCCGCCGGTCAGGCCTCCGACTCCCACGATGCCTCCACCGCCTCCTCCATTCGAGCCGCCGTTCCCCGTCGTGGTTCCACCGCCGCCGGTCGTCGAGCTGCCGCCGACGCCGGACGCGCCGCCGGACCCGCCTTGGCTGCCGCCATTGCCATTACCGTTGCCTTTGCCGGAAGAACAAGCAGCGCCTACGAGGGCGAGAGCTGCGAGCACTGCGCTTGGCCACTTTCCGTTCGTCATGAGCGTCTTTCTCCTTGGGGCATCGATCGAGATCTCTCGAGTTCAGCTCAGCGGATCCCGATCGTTCGGGTGCCGAGGCTTCGGGCCGTCGTCGGATAGTTGGTCTGCAGAAACGCGCGATCGCCGGTCATCTGGTATTGCTGCCAGATCCAGAGACAGTTTGCGGGGCGTTCTTCGAGGTTGGTACATCGTCTCCCGGGGCCTTCTCCGCGCGAGCGAGCCGCGGGGCGCGCGGCCGGACGGTGGCTCGACCTGCGTTTAGGTTTTGTCGGGAGCGTCACCGCCTTGTCATGAAAAGGCGTCCGTACGCGGGCGCGCGTCGGGGTGACATTCCGCGGATCAATCACGCGCCCGCGCGGCTCGGCCAAGTTCCGTGACAAGAATCCGCGCTCGCGGACAAACCCATTCCGTGCGCCGTCACGCGACTCGTGCGCCCGGAGGATGTCCCTGGATGAGAAGAGGAACCGTTTGGAACGAAATCTCGCTCGTCGCGTTCGTCGTCGCGTGTGGCTGGGGCTGCACGCTGACGTCGAGCCAGGACCCGGGCCCGACGGCCTCCGGCGGCGCGACCGGCAGCGGCGGTATGAGCGGCGGCGCGGGCACCAGCGGCGCCGGTGGCTGGATGGGACCGGCCCCATTGCCCTGCGACGCTTTCGCCGCAGGCGGCGGTCCGTGCGTGGCGGCTCATAGCACGGTGCGCGCGCTCTACAGCGCCTACGACGGGCCGCTCTATCAGGTCCGGAAAACCACGGACAACACGGTCATGGACATCGGGGTCCTCGAGCCCGGTGGCTTCGCCAATGCGGCCGACCAGGACACGTTCTGTGGCGCGGCCGCCTGCACCATCTCGATCATCTACGACCAGTCGGGGAACAAGAACCACCTAACCAAGGCGCCGGCCGGCGGCGCCAAGACCACGCCCGACAACGAAGCCAACGCCAAGGCGCTGCCGGTCACGATCAGCGGCCACAACGTTTACGGCGTTCACATCGTGCCGGGGATTGGCTACCGGAACAACATGCCGACCGGCACCGCGACCGGCGACAACCCTGAGACGGAGTACATGGTGGCCGCCGGCACCTTCTACAACGGTGGGTGCTGCTTCGATTACGGCAACATGGAGACGACCAGCCGCGACGACAGCGAGGGCACGATGGAGGCCGTCTACTTCGGGACCTGCACGCTCTGGGGGCGAGGCGCTGCCAGCGGTCCGTGGGTGATGGGGGATCTGGAAAACGGCCTCTGGGCCGGCAATATCAGCCCGTTTCCCGGCAACACGCCGGTGAATTACAAGTACGTCACCGGCATGGTCAAGGGCGACGATGCCGGCAAGAACCACTGGACCATCAAGGTCGGCGATGCGCAGGCCGGCGGTTTCGCCGTGCCGTTCAACGGTTCGCGCCCGAGCTCTCGGTACAACCCGATGAGAAAGGAGGGCGCCATCGGCCTCGGCACCGGCGGCGACAACAGCAACGCCGCGCAGGGCAACTTCTTCGAAGGTGTGATGACCACGACGTACTCGTCGGATGCTACCGACGACGCCGTGCAGGCCAACATCGTGTCGGTCTATGGGCCGTAGCGCGGTCCCGATGATGCGACGAGCTCTACTGACGGTGGCATTGGTGTCGAGCGTTGCATCGACGCCCGCCTTTGCCCAGGAAGGCGACGCCGACACCGAGCACAATACGCAAGAACCGAAAGAGGCCCAGCCGCCCGCGGCAGCGGCCATGCCGGCGGCCAAACCGAAGGTGGGCGACGTGTCCGTGAGCGGATACTTCCGCGGGGGATTTGGCGGGAGCAATCAAAAGGGGCGCATGACCTGCTTCTCGCTCGCCAATCCGTCCGGGTTGGTATCGAAGTACCGGCTGGGAAACGAATGCGAGGTCTGGTCCGAGACGCACTTCAGCATGGTGACTTACGCGGGTGACGATGGCGTTGTCGCCAACCTGCATTTCATGCCGACGATCTACATCCCTACAACCAACATCGGCTACTCACCGAACGGGACCGTCAATTCGCCGTCGATCTTCACGACGTCGACGGGCGCGACCGTGTCGTTCCCCAACCTCTACGTCGACATCAAAGGCATTTCATGGCTGGCCGGAGGGACGCCCTGGATCGGGACGCGCTACTACAAGCGGGAATCGGTCTACATCAGCGACTTCTTTTACTGGAACCCGTCGGGCGTGGGCGGCGGGGTCGAGGACATCAACCTGGGGGGCGACCTGCGGCTCAGCTACGCCGTGTTCGCCGTCGACGGCGAGCCGGCCGCGCCGTCGACCGCGACGTCGCCGCTGTTGCCGTCGCAGATCGACTTCGGCTTTCGCAATGATGTGCAGCTGCGCGGCATCCGGCTGTACGATCGCGGCGAGCTTCAGCTCGGAGCCCAGTACATCGCCGATTTCAGCAACCACCCCGATCCCAACACCGGCGTGTCGGTCACGCACGGCGGCTACGGTTTCACCGTCCGCTGGGTGCACAAGCTTCTCGGTGGCGACAACAAGCTGGTCGCCCAATATGGCAAGGGCGGGGGAACCGGCTTCGGTACGCTGGCGCGGTTCTATTACCCCGACTTCTCGCTCTACCACGCGCCGAACGAGGCGCGCGTACGGTTCGTCGAGGTGTTGACGATCCAGCCGACCGCCGCGTTCGGCGCGCAGCTGGCCGGCGTTTACCAGCGGGACATCAACTTCCTCGGAAGCGAGGGGCAAACCACCACCTGGTACTCTGCCGGCGCGCGCGTCAGCTACGGAGTCACCGCGCATTTCAAGGTGCTCGGTGAGGCCGGCTTCGACCGGGCGACCAGGTCCGAGCCGCAGATGCTAGGCAAGCTCACGATTGCACCGGCGATCGCCGGGGGCAGGGGCTTGCTGGACCGCCCCGAGCTGCGCCTGTTCTATACCTGGGCGGTGTGGAACGCGGCCGCTCGAGGAGCGACCGTCGATTCAGGTCTCGTCTACACCGCCACGAACCTGTTGAGCGGTTCGATCTTCGGCTTGCAGGCGGAGACCTGGTTCTAAGAGCTCGCGGCGAGTGGACGGCGACGAGGACGAGTACGGGGCCTTTTTCCCCTTCGGCCGTCAGTTAGTTGATGGTGAAGGGGCTGGGGATGACCAGCGCGGCGCACGCATCGCCGAGTGATACACAGCTAGCCGGCGGCGTGCCCCCACTCAGCGCATCGAAGATGGGCGAGGTATCCGCAAGGGTGACCACATTGCACTCTGGAAGCCCGTTGACGGTCTGGTTGAATGCCGCAACCTCGTCGGCGATGCAGGTGGCGTACTGCGCGACCGTCGCTGTGCAGTTCTTCGGGAGGTCCCCGCAGCCAGGGTTCGCGAAGGCGCCGGCATCGGATTGAAGGCAGCTATTTTCAGCGAGGGCGCAGCCTTTTTGTAGATCATCCTGGGTGCGCGAGCTGCTCGACGCCGCGCGCGAGAGCCCGTTCCACTTGCACGCCGCCGCACGCGGGATGGCGGTGTCGAAGTACGAGTAGGTATCGTTGCAGAGCTGGGTGGCCTCGCCCGCGCTGAGCGCGCTGATGGTCTTGGTGCTGCTCACGCTCGTGACGGACGTGCCGCTGCTGCCTCCGGTTCCGCCGGAACTGCCGCCCGCGCCGGTCGCATTATTACCACCACCCACGCCCGTGCCCGAGCTTCCGCCAGCACCTCCGTTGTTGCTGGTGCTGCTGCAAGCGCCGGCCATGAGCAGCGAGGCGAGGAGCACCGCGGTCATCAGTCCGATCAGTCTCTGTCGCATGAAGTCTCTCCAACGTTGTCATACGTAAGCGATCTCGAAACCGCGGACGCCGCCGTCACTTGCCGTAGCCCGCGGCCTGGACGTTGGCCAGCACCGCGGCGTCGGTGGCATCCGACGGGCGGCCCATCGTGAGCGCGCCCTCGAAGAACGTTCCAAACGAGTGGTTGCTGTTGTCACCGCCCACGCCGAGAACCAGACCTCCACCGCTGTTCCACGCTTTGGGAGAGGCCCCGTCGTAGGCCGTCGTCAGCGTGCCTGATTGCCCGTTGCCCATCCGGAGCGCGTATTGCCCCGAGCTGGTCTTGGCGATACCAAATGCGTAAGGGATGCCGGCCATCGACGGGTTCGTGCTGGTGGTGTCGTTGGCGGCCGTGGGCGCTCCCACGTTGCCTCCCGACCAGACGCCGCCTTCGAAGTCGCCCATGAACCAGGGACCGTTGCCGGCGCCTCGGCCCCAGAACCCCGTTCCGAAGAAGAGCGTGTCCATGGTGGTGCCGTTGCAGTTGTCCTTGCCGACGTTGCCGAAGTCCCAGCAGCAAGCGGTGCCGGCGTGGGTCGCGTCGGCGACCTCGTAAATACCCTGCGGCATGTTGCCCATGGGCACGCCGGTGGTCGCATTGTCGCGATAGCCCTCGCGCGCGTTGGTGAAGAGGGCGTAGACCTTGTGGCCGCTCACGGTCAGCGACTTCTGTTTGGCGCTCGACTCGTAGTCCGGCAAGTTCGCGCTGCCGTCGACGAAGCAGCCAGCGGGCGCGACCCGCAGGTGATTGGCCTTGCCCGACTGGTCGTAAATGATCGAGAACGTGCAGGTGTCGGTGCCGCAGAAGGCGTCCTGCGCCGCCGAATCGGCGAAGCCGCCGGCGACGACGCCGATGTCCATGGTCGTACCGCCCGCGCGGACGCCGGTCTTCATGTTCGCGCCGGTGCCGTCGCTGGTCATGGTTCCACCCTTGCGGACCTGGTAGAGCGGGCCGTTGTACGTGCTCGAAAGCACTCGAGCCGTGCTGTACGCGGCGACGCAAGGCGTGCCGGCCGCCGCGTAGATGTCACACGGTCCTTGCGCGGTCGCGGTCGAGCCCCCGGCGCCGGTCGAGCCGCCGGCGCCAGTCCGTCCGCCGGTACCGACAGTTCCGCCTTGTCCAGTGATGCCGCCCGCTCCTCGGCCGCCCATTCCGGTCGCGCCGCCCATTCCCCTCGCACCGCCGGAGCCGCTCGCGCCGCCGCTGCCGCTCGAGCCGGTGCTCTGAAACACGATCGTACCCGTCACCGTCGGGCTCGTAGGCTGGGGCGTCCACGTCATCTTGTTGCCCGTGACGCAATACGAGTACGGAGAATTGCTGTCGATCGTGATCGTGTTGCCCGAGGGTTCGTAGTTGCCGCTCGCCGACGCGAGGACCGATACCAGTCCGGCGCCTCCCATCTGATGCACGGTCGCCGTGCAGGTGCACCCGCCGGTCGCCGCCGCGGTCGTGCAATTGACCGACGCGAAGCCGAGACCCTGGAGCGGACCGCTGATTCCGTCGCAGGTGGTGGTGGTGCCGGAGAGCATCAGGCACGCGGGGGCGAGCTCGAACGTTTCGGTGCCGGTCGTGGTCGTGTCGTCGGTGTACGTGCCGTCGCTGTTGGCGGTCCACGTCCCGGTGACCTGCAGCGACCCGGTGATCGGCGCGGGCGCGCAATTCAACCCCGCCAGCGTCAGATCCTGCGTGCCACTGACGGTGAGACACGACGAGGTCACGCTCCAGGTCCCGACGACGCTGCCGCCGCAGGCCACCACGTCGGAGCAGGAACCAGTGGAACCCCCGGCGCCAGCGCCAGAACCAGCGCCTCCGCCGGCCCCTGCCGGAGGAGGGCTGGAGGTGGTGCTGCATGCACCGAGAGTCAGTGCGATCGCCGCTACCAGCTTGGAGGCTGCCGCGCGGACGGTGATTGAACGTAGACCCATGCAGGGCGTTTGTCGGACGCCCGCCGTTCTTGTCATGAACAGTGAGGGCTTCGTGCTCGGGGAAGCCTTTCCCGCTCAGCGCCAGCGATCGAGGCGGATCATGGCTTTCCCACCAGGGTCGTGACGCTCTGGGCGCCGAGCGTGACCGACACGCGCGAGCTCGACACCGGAGCAATCGTTTTCGCCGCCAGCGTGTCGGTCCCCGACGTCACCCACGGCGTCAGGCTGCACGGTGCCGCGCCCGAGATGAAGAGCGAGAGCGGCGTGGCGCTGGTGTTGTTGTTGATCGCGACCACCGCGACCGTGCCGTCAGCCGGATTGGTGTACGCGCTGAGCAGGACGCCCGATGGAGTCGTTCCGGTCGTCCCGACGCGCATGAACCCCGGCCGCACGAAGCGCGCGAAGTTGCCCTCGACCCATAGCCGCTTCGTCGCCTGCTTGGTATTGAAGTCCCACAGCGCTCCGTTGTCGGCGCTCGCGGGATAGACCCACCAGTAGTGCCAGGCGTTCATGCTCGCGATCGTCATCGCGTCATGGATCAGCTTGGCGATGCGCAGCGCGCTCGGCATTCCCGTGTCGGCCGTGGTGCTCGCCGTGTCGTAGATCTCCGTCTCCCAGAACTCCTTGCCCGCCTGCGCGATCTCTGGGTACGCCTTGGGCGAGCAACCGTATTCATGCGTCGCGATGATCGACGTGTACATCTTCGCGTTGGCGTCGTTGAGCAACGCGGTCTCGAAACCGGGGAAGCCGCACCAGTTCTGCGTCTCCGGCGACATGATCTTCACGCCTGTGGACGCCAGCATCGGCCCCATGGTTCCGCCGACCCACGACGCCATCGTCGCCGCCGTGTACACGCACGATTCGTAGGTGACCTTGGCGTCGGGCTCGTTCTGCGCCGAGATCGCGTAGATGGGAACGCCCTGGCCCTTCATATAATTGAGGAAGCCGAGCAGGAACGTCGCGTACGCCTGCGGGTTCGACAGCGTCCCCTCGACCGAACAGTTGGTCCCGCTGCAGCCGGTCTTGTCCGCGCCCGGGGGCGTCCAGGGCGTCGCCCAGACGGTCACGCCGTAGCTGACCGCCAGCTTCGCGATGTTGAGCTCGCTGGTGCGGCCGTTCGTGTAGTCGACGCGGATTCGATGCAACGACAACCCCGCGCCGGTGGTCGTCGACCAGAGCTGCGCGGCGTCGGCGGCGCTCATCGTCGAACCCCAGGCGGTCGACGCGCCGAAGCCGGAGATCTTCTGATGCAGATCGCCGAGATTGACGGTGACGTCGCCGGCCTGTGCCGCACCGCCGGCGCAGATCTGCGCGCCGCCCGCGCCGCCCGCGCCGCCCACTCCGGCCCCGCCACTGCCCGCGCGCGCCCCGCCGGCGCCGGGCGCTCCCGCCGCGCCGCCGGCGCCGGTGGTGACGCCTCGGCCGCCGCTGCCGCTCATGCCGCCGCTACCGAATCCGCGAACGTCGCTTTCGCCCGCGTCGTTTCTCGAACCCCCCGCCCCCGTCGATTCGCCGGCCGCGCCGCCACCGCCCGGATTGTCGCTGCCTACCTGACCGGCGCAGGCCGTCAATGCCATTGCCGACAAGGCAAGGCCAGCTAGACGACGCAACCAGGCGTCGCGATGAGCAACAAGCATTCGGATTCCTTTCGCCAGACGTCAACGAGGGCGGTCGCGGGTGCAAGACCCCGGTTGTCATTTGTCGCGAGGGCGCTGTTCTTGTCACGCACGCGAGAGGGCTCGTGCCAATATCGGGTGGTGTCGGTCGACGGATGCACGACCAGCGCCCCGCTGCGCGTTGCACACCTGATTGCGGCCTGCGCCGCAGTCTTCTCGGCATTCCTTGCGACGCCGGCGAGCGCGGGGCCCGCCGTGCAGACGCTGGCGTCGTTGGAGTACGACATCGCGAACGGCACCGAAGGCTGTCCCGATGCCACCCAGTTCCGCGCCGCCGTCGAGCGCCAGCTCGGCTACGATCCCTTCCGAGCCACGGCCGACAAGCACGTCGTCGTGTCGATCGCGCGCAAGGAGGTCGGCTTCGACGGTCGGATCCGTTGGAGCGACGCCGAGGGCCACGCGGCCGGTGAGCGCCGGCTTTCGTCGCGCCACGCCGACTGTGACGAGATCGCCGCGAGCGTCGCGTTCTCCGTCGCTGTGCAGATCCAGCTGATGGCGGCGCTGGCGCCCCCGGCGGTCTCCGAGGCCGCGGCGGCGCCGGCGGCGCCCGCGACACCTGTCGAAGCACCCGCCAACCCGCCCGAGCGACCCGCGGAGAAGACTCCGATCGAGCTCGAGGTTCCCGTCGCGCCGGCGGCGCCCGCAAGCTGGTTCAGGCTTTCCGTCGGCGCGGGACCATCGCTGGCGATCGGAGTTGCACCTCACACGGCCGGCCTCGGGCGGCTGTTCGCGAGCGGCCGCGCCGGCCACTTCTCGCTGGAGCTCGCCGGCGAAGCCGCGCTACCGGTGACGCAGCAGGATGCGAGCGGCAAGGGATTCACGCTCGATCGATTCGCCGCGGCGGCTGCCGCGTGCGGACATGTCGCCGCGTTCGCAGCCTGCGTCACCGGTACCCTGGGGCGGTTGCAGGCACACGGCCTGGGCGTCGATATGCGAGATTCCCCCATTGGTTGGTTTTCGCAACTGGGCGCTCGGCTCGCCGGCGCTTATGACTTCTCCGACCGCTACTTCGCCGCTGCGCGCGTGGATGGGCTGGTGATGACCGCTCCGACGCACGTGACGCTCAATGATTCCGTGGTCTGGACGACGCCCCGCGTGGGAGTCGTGATGGGTCTGGACTTCGGCGCCCATTTTTTCTGACAAGATCGATCGTCCTCGGACAATTGGGAAACAGGGTGCCGTGAGTCATCTTCGCCTGCTCTCTACGCCCGCTCTCCGAATGACGCCCGATGAGGCTTGCCTGGACACGTTCCAGCGAGAGCTGAACTACGTCTTTCGGACCCTGCGTCGGCTGGGGATCTCGCCGTCCGAGGTCGAGGATCTCGCCCAAGAGGTGTTCCTGGCATTGCGGCGATCCTGGCCCGAGTACGATCCGGATCGGCCGATTCGCCCTTATCTGTTCGGCATCGCGTTCCGGATCGCGTCGGCTCACCAGCGCAAGCGCAACCGCGAGGTGCCGTTCGGGGTCGTCGAGCCGGGCGATGCGGGACCGTGGCCCGACGAGGCGCTGCAGTCCAAGCAGGCGCGCGCCATGGTGCTGGCGGCGCTGGAACGGATCCCGCTGCCGCGGCGCGCGGTGCTGGTGATGCACGATCTCGACGACGTTCCCATCCGCGAGATAGCATCGGTGCTGGCGATCCCGCTGTTCACCGTCTATTCGCGACTGCGCAAGGCACGGAGCGAACTGGAGACCGCGGTGCGAAGGATGTTGAGGGAGGCCGATACCAGATGATTCGATCGCGCGGAACACTTTCACCCGAGGTTCGCGCGCTCCTCGACGAGGAGCGCGCCATCCCCGCGCAGCCGGCGGCGGTGCGGGCGCGCGCCATGGCTCGCGCGCGCGCGGCCCTGGCGGCGGGCGTTGCCGCAGCAGCGGCCTCACCCTCGCGCGCGGCGCGCGGGCCGCGCTGGGCAGTGGCGGCCGCGCTGGTCTTCATGGCCAGCGCGGCGGCGGTCGTCGCGGCCTACGGAATTCACGTGCATGTCGCGCGAGTCGCTGCTGCCGTCGCGACACCGCCAGCGGAGGCGCCCGCTCCGATCGCCGCCCCCTCGAGAGCGCCCGCCGCCCCGCTGGTCATCGCGCCGGCCGACGACGAATTGCCGCCAGCAGCGTCGCGCCTGCTTCAGCCGCCCCGGCTGTCGCGGGCCGAGGCCCTGCGCGCCGAGCTGCGCCTTTTGCGGCACGCGCGCGCCGCGGTCGCGCGCGAGGACTTCGCCGCCGCGTTGCCACCGATCGCCGAGCATGCGCGGTGGTTCAAGGATGGCCGCCTCGCGGAGGAACGCGAGGCGTTGCGCGTGAAGGCCCTGGTCGGCCTCGGGCGCACCGAGGACGCGCGGCGCGCCGCCGCCGCGTTCCGTACGCGCTTCCCGCACAGCGCGCTGCTGCCCGCAGTGGGGCAGATGACGGCTGCCGGACCGTAACCATGCGGTGGCGGTGGGTCGCGAACTGCGTGCTCGTGGCCGCGGCCGTCGCCGGTTGCGGTGGCACGCTCGATGCGGGCCGCGACGTTCCGCACGGCCTCTTGCCCGTCGACGAGCGCAATCCGGTCATCCTCGAGAACGACGGCTGGAGCGATAACTGGAGCGGCGAATACGCGGCGCTGCTGGCGAACAACGGCGGCCCGCCGCTGGTGGGAATCATCGCGATCGGCACCCAGTTCTGGCCGGATCCGAAGGCGAACGCCACTGGCTGGAACAACCTGGTCAACGCCGCGCGATCGAGCGGCCTCGCGAACATCGGCGACGTCACCATGAGCACGGGAACGCCGCTGGCCAAACCCGCCGACGGCCAGATCGATTCGACGACACCGAACCATTCGGCGGGCGCGCAGCTGATCGTCGATCTCTCTCGCCAGCTCAGCACGCCCTCACGCCCGGTCGCCGTCGTCGTCGACGCGCCGCTGACCGACTGCGCGGATGCCTACCTGATCGACCACACCGTCGTGGACCGCGTGGTCGTGGTGGCGGCTCTGGGTAGCTACTCGGCGCCGAACGGGATCATGGGCGGGCCGAACGGCGGCATGGATGCGTGGGCCGACTGGATCGTCGCGCAGCGGTTCCGCTACGTCCACGTCGGCGTCTGGTACGACCAGACCGGCGACGTCACCACCGCGCAGATCCCCGACCTGCCCGCGAATTCATTCGGCGATTGGATGGCCGCCAAGCAGCCCAAGATCTTCGACATCATCACCGCGTCCGATCAGGTGGCGGGGCTGTCGGCGAGCTTGCCGGGTTTCGTGCTTGGGGTGCAGCGCGCGGTGCCCGACATCAGCGCAGGTTTCGATGCCAACAAAGGTTTGCCGCTCGTCCCCCACGATGGCGGCAACGCTTGGGTGGTCACCCAGATTGCGTCGTCGCTCGCTGCTTCGCACCTGTGGCAATGGTTGAAACCGTGACCTTCGATCCTTGTTTCACGGCTCCGCACCCAGCAGATACGTCTTCATGAACGCGACCTGCGCGTAGAAGAGAAAGTCGGCGTTGCGCTTCTTCACGAAGCCGTGGCCCTCGTCGCGCGCCAGCAGGTACCACACCGGCGTCCGATCTTGCGCAGCGTGGCCACCATCTGCTCCGCCTCCGACGCCGGCACGCGCGGATCGTTCTTTCCCTGCGCGATCAGGATCGGTTTCTTGATCTGCGCGGCGTTGTTGAGCGGCGCGATCTTCTCCATGAACGCGCGCATCGCCGGATCGCGCTCGTCGCCGTACTCGACGCGGCGCAGATCGCGGCGATACGCCTCGGTGTGCTCCAGAAAGGTGATGAAATTCGAGATACCAACCACGTCGACCGAGCAGCGGATGCGATCGGCGTAGCGGGCCGACACCGCCAGGCTCATGTAGCCGCCATAGCTGCCGCCGACCACCATCACCCGGCCCGGGTCGAGATCGGGGCTGGTCGCGACCCAGTCGAGCAGCGCGCCGATGTCCTTGACCGAGTCCTCGCGCAGCACGCCGTTGTCGAGCTTGGTGAAGCTCTTGCCGTAGCCCACCGAGCCGCGCACGTTCGGGTAGAGGATTGCGACGCCCAGCTCGCGCAGGATGTAGTTGCTGCGGCCGGGGAAGCCAGGGCGCGCCTGCCCCTCGGGGCCGCCGTGGATGTTGATCATCACCGGGCGTCGGCCGAGCCCGAGTCGAGAAGTTGGGGTGGATCGCCCCGTCGAGGTCATTTCGCCCCGTCCCGCGATGGCCTGGTAAAATGCGGAGCATTGATGCGATCATGCGTCCCGGAGGTTCCACCGAAATGAAATGCCGTCTCTCGCTCAAGCACATCCTGCTCGCTGGCGCGCTCGTCCTCGTTCAGGCTTGCAGCAGCAGCGGCTCAGGCTCCTCGGGAGCCGGCGGCTCGGGCGCGGGCGGCTCGTCCACCGGCGGCGATACCGGAGCCGGTGGTGCGGGCGGGACGGCGGTCACCGGCGGGCTGCCGGGCGCAGGCGGCTCCACGCACACGGGGGTCTGGACCGTGATGATGCTGGGCGATTCGGTGACCGAGTCGACCTGCTACCCGCAGCTCACCAACCAGCAGCTGCAGGCAGCGAATCACACCAACTATCAGTTCGTGGGGACGGAGACGACGAACCAGTCGTGTGGCGGCGCGAGCGACGTCAAGGACGAGGGCCACGCGGGCTATGGCGTCACCTATCTGCCCATGGGCAACACGCGCAGCGCCTGCACGAAGACCACCGGCTGCGGTAGCTATGCCGAGCTGCTGACCTGGGCCGCCGAGGCGCCGGACATCGTCTTCATGCACTTCGGCACCAACGACGTCTGGGACGGCATCAGCACCGCGACGATCCTGTCGGCGTACCAGGCGGTGATCGCCGAGTTCCGCAAGCAGAACCCGAACGCTATCTTCTTCGTCTCCAAGATCATCAAGCTCAGCCCGGCCGGTTGCACCTCCTGCCTCACCAACGTGGGGGCGCTGGCCGACGCGCTGACACCGACCTGGGCGACGACCAACTCGACAGCCACCTCGCCGGTCTACGTCATCGACCACTACGGCAGCGACTTCGATCCGACGGACACCGCCGACAGCGCGGACGGGGTTCACCCCACGGCGGCCGGCGCAGCGATCATGGCGACCGTCACCGTGAACGCGATCGCGGCCACCGGATACTTCTGATCCGCCGATCGCAGCCCTGCTAGACTGAAGACAATGGAACATCCACCGCGCGAGCCTGCCAACGAGCCCGTGGCGGTGGACACGTCGCTGATCGAAGAGATGCTGCGGCTCTCTCCGGCTGAGCGCCTTCGGCAAAACGATCGCATGGCCGCGCTGGCGGCGAAGCTGCAGGGGGCTTTTTCGGCTCACCAAAAGGCATGGCAGAACCGCGAGACCTGACCTCGATCCTCACCGTGCTGTTGGAGGAACAGGTCGACATGGTGCTCGTCGGCGGTTAGTCACCGCAGCTCGATGACGGTGCCGGCGCGATCGATGCAACGACGTCGGCGTCGGTGAGCGTGCGTAGGAAGCAGATCAGGTCGTTCACCTGCTGTTCGGTCATCGGGGGCTTCGAGCCGGCGGCGCGGCTGTCGAGCGGCAGCTGGTTGTCCAGGTTCTTGCGGTGGCGCGCGGGCAGGTCGTCGTACTTCTGAACCTTGCCGCCGGCGTAGGGCCTGGTGACGAGCCCGTAGGTCGGGAAGTCGGGATCAGGCTTCGCCTTCACGCGGCCGCCCGCGGTGGGGTACCAGAGCTCGGGACGGGTGTCGCGCGTGTTGTAGAAGCGGACCGCTTGCTCTAGCGTATGCATCACTCCGTTGTGAAAGAACGCGCGCCGCACGGCCACGTTCCGCAACGTCGGGGTCTTGAACAGGCCGCAGTCTTCCGTGAGCTGAACGCGATCGGTCCGCAGCGGCCCGCACAGGCCGAGGTCGACGTGCGCGTGGTCGCGGTTGGCGGGAATTTGTGGGTTGCGAGGAACGCCGATCGCTTCGAATGAATAGTCGGTCAGCTCAGGCGGCGCGCCATCGTCCTGGCTCGCGTCGGCCAGGTGGCAGCCAGAGCAGTTGCCGGTGTTTTCGTCCTTGAACACTTTCAGGCCGCGCTCCTCGGCCGGTGTCAGCTCGCCGCCGGGCCGGTTGTAAAGGTGCAGATCGTATTTGCTGCTATAGGGGTGAAAGCTCGGATCCTCGATCTGGAACGACTGCAGCGCCGTGCGAAGCTTGTCGTAGGCAACCTCGACGCTCGCTAGTGCCGCGGCGCCGAACGCGCGCACGAACGCGGCCGCCGAGGCCGAGCGGCGCAGCCGGGCGACGACGTCGGCCGCGTCGGCGTTGGCCATCTCGAACGGCGAGGTCAGCGGCGCCTGCGCCTGTTCGGCAAGCGAGTCGGCGCGTCCGTCCCAGGCGAATCCGCCACCCGGGCCGGGGATGCTGAAGCCGTCAGGATTGTCGAGCGTGTCGCGGTAGCCGGGCGTGAACTCCTTGTAACGAAGCGAGGGGACCGCCCGCAAACCGGGCGACGTGCCGTGCGGCCCGCCGAGCTGGACGGCCAGATCGTTGGTGGGCCCGTAGGCATGAGCGGGATCGTGGCAGGTCGCGCACGCCATCTCGCCCGACGCCGACAAACCTTTGTCGAAAAACAGTTGCTTGCCGAGCTCTGCCGCTGCGCTCAGCGGCCGGGGGCGCGGAGCTGCGGGACCGACGAGCGGTGTTGCGGGGGCCGTTGGCGGCTGGCGCACGTTCACCGAGCCGTCCGCCTTGGAACATGCGGTGGCGGCGGCCAGAGCTCCTAAGAGTACCGCCGCGATGTTGATGCTGCTCATTCGTCGAGAGCTCCGTGCCTGCGAAGTACGAAATTTTCTGGTCCCCTCCCCCCGCAGACGGGGGGAGGGGATCGGATCGAATCACTACTGATTGAAGTCGAACATGTCCCACAGATCCGTCAGCGCCGGCGAGTTCGTCGGTACGTACGGGTTGTCCGTGGTGGTCGTCGGGTTGGGCAGGTTGTCGCGGCTGCGGCCGGTTATTGTCTGCAGCTGCCAGTTGCGCTCGATGAACTTCAGGACCGAGACATGGTCGGCGTACCCGTGGTTGATCTTGCCGCCCTTGGTGTACGGCGAGACCGCGATCAGCGGGATGCGCGTGCCGTCGCCGAAGAAGTCGATCGGCTGGATGTAGCCCGAGTCGTAGTAGCCGCCGCCCTCGTCGAAGGTGACGATGACGACGGTGCTCGCCTCGAGCGCCGGGTTGGCGTGCAGCTTGGTCAGGATGTTCGCGACGTAAGCCTCGAACAGATCCATCTTCGACGAAGACGGGTGGCCGTCGAGCGTACCGTCGGGGTGCGCGTACGACACCGCGGGGAGCGTGCCGTTGAAGATATCGGTGAACATGTCGACCGTGTCCTGGATGTGCGTCGCGCGGAACGTCGGGTCGGCCATGACCTGCGTCTGATACTCGAATGGATCGCAGATCTGGCAGTAGCCGCCGTGCCGGTTGAGGCCGCCGCCGTAGTTCTTCCAGGAGATGCCCTTGTCGCCGAGCACGTCGCCGATCGAGCGCTGGATGGTGGCGGGAACCACGTTGCCCGTCTGCTTGTTGCCATAGGGATCGAACTGCGGATTGGTGTTGTTCAGGTAGTAGTAAGTGTTGGGCGCGCAGTTCGGGTTCGGGTGATTGGGCAGCGAGGCGAGGTACGTGAGAATCGGGCCCACGCCCGGCGCGGTCGGATCCGAGCAGTTGCTGAAATTGCTGTCCATCGTGTACTGGTTGTTGCTGCCCGCCTTTGGAAGTGGGTTCGCAATCAGCGCGGCCGGCGGCACAACCGGGTTGCCCGCGCCGTCGGTCCAGGCCACCGCGTCGCCGAACATCGCCAGCGAGTGGTTCGCGCCTGTGCCACCCATCACCGACTGGTGCATGTTGTCACTCATCCCGTAGTTGTCGGCGAGCATCTTGAAGAACGGCATGTCGCCGTTCTGCACGTTGGTGAAGCCCATCGAGCTGCCCACGCCGTTGTCCGAAGTCGAGAACGAGATGGCCACGTACGGGAACAGGTCGTTGAGGCAGCCCTGCGGGTTGGCAGGCGTCGCGTTCAAGATCGAGCAATCCGCCTGCTGCCACATCTGATAGAAGCGGTGGATGATGTCGCCGGTGTACGAGTCGTACGGCAGCGTCGCGCTGGTCAGCTGAAACACGCCGTTCGGCAGGTTGGTTGCGTTCGGGACGCGCGTGTCGACCGTGCGCGCCGGCAGCCCGGTGGCCCCGGTCGTCATCAGGAAGGCCTGCGACGGATCGATGTCAGTCTCGAACGTCAGGTCGGCGGTGGGTACGAACGGAGCGCCCGTGGTCCGCTGCGCGCTGGGCGCGCCCGAGGTGCTGGGTGGCGGCAAGATCGCATACGGCGTCTTGGCGTCCGGCGCGACCCAGAACGTCGCCTGCGACGCGGCCTGCGACTGCGCCGAGAGGCCGAAGTTCGGGCCGGGCGTGCCGTCGGCGTTGATGATGCCCTTGGAGAGCAGGTTCGACACCGTCTGACCGGACTTGGGCACGTACGTGCCGAACGAGTGATCGAACGAGCGGTTCTCGCCGAGGAGCACGATCACGTGCTTGATGGGCGAGATCGGCGACGGCTCGGAGCAGACGACGTCGACCGAGAACTGCGAGGCGCAGGCGGGATCGCCGTCGGACGCGGCCAGGGTGACCGTGGTGATGCCGACCTTGTTGCAGGTGAGCGTCGGCGTGGCGGTGTCGGCGCCGGCGAGCGTCCCCGAGGTGCTGGTCCAGCTGTAGGTGACCGGCGAGGGGCCGCGGTCGATGTCGGCGACCGTGCTCGAGAGCGCGATCGAGCCGCCGAACGCGACCTCACCCGGCGTTGCCGAGACGCCGTCGATACGCGGGCAGACGTTGATCTGGCCGTTGACCGAGATACTGCCGACGCCCGGCTGCACGTTGCAGGTCAGGTGCACGGGAACTGACGTCGTGCCGGGGGCGCTGACGTCGAACGTCGCCGAGCCCATGCAGACGGCGCGGCCATCGGTGGTCGTCGCGTGCAGACTGATCTGATAGCCGACGCCAAACGGGATGCTGCTGATGATCGCGCTCACCGTCGAGCTTTGGGTCACGTCGATCGTCCCCATCCGCGTGAAGCCGACCGGGCCCGTGATGGTGTAGCTGACCGTGTTCACGGTCAGACCGACGCCGACCTGAAGATCGAAGCTGACCTCGCCGGTCTGTTCGGTCTTGTTCTTCGAAGAATCGGTCGGATCGGTGATACAGCCGCCGACCCAGCCGCCCGCCCCCAGGCCCCCCAGCAGAATGACACTGAAAATCGGAATCCTTTTCTTCATGGAACCGTCCTTTCCAGGAACCTAGCCAAACCGCCATCTGCATCCGCACGTGCAGGCCGAGAAAGCGGCGTCGCTGATTTACGCGGCCGCGCGTCGCGCCGTGGTGACGATTGAGCGCCGCCTTTGCGAGCGCGCGGTCACCGCGGTGTGACCGACGCGATCGACGAGCAACGAATTCGTAGAAATCGTTCTACGAATGGTGTCGCCGGCGGCGCTGCAGGCTCGGACGTCGCGAACGGCGCGGCGAGCAGCGGCGATCGCATGTGGCACGACAGGTGCTCTTGTCTCCTCGTCGAAAGGAGACCGAATCCCATGCGCACTTCATCCATGACCCTGAAAGCAATCGCTCTTTTGACCGCGAGCATCGGCCTCGCCGCCTGCAACGACATCGAGAAGGCGACGCCGAAACCGGTGCCCACACCGTCGGTGGCGACGGAGGCGCCCAAGACGCCGGAGATGCAGCCGCCGGTGCCGAGCACGCCGCCTCCCGAGGTGAAAAAGGAGGAGCCGATCGTCAAGAAGGCAGTGACCAAGGAGGACGACGACAGCAACGCGATCGAGAACGGAACGCTGACCGAGTTGCTGGCGCGCACGCGCGAGGCGCTCTCCACGGGAGAGACCGACCGCGCGCTCAAGCTCGCGGCGAGCGCAGTCAAGAAGGCGCCGAAGCGTTCGGCGGGATGGAACCTTCTCGGGCGGGCGCAACTGCAGGCCGGCAAGCACAAGCTCGCGCTGTCGTCGTTCGAGAAAGCCGTAGAGCTGAATCCGAGCAACTCGTACGCGCAGAACAACCTCGGCTTGATCCTGATCTACCAGGGCCAGTACGATGGCGCGATCGACGCGCTGGAGGTGGCGACCGAGCACGAGCCGGTCGAGGGCTTCATGTGGAACAACCTCGGCATCGCCTACGAGCACGTCGACCGGCTCGACGACGCGCGCGAGGCCTTCCGCAAGGGCGCCGACATGGACAACGACAACGCGCGCGAGAGCCTGGCGCGGCTGCAGGGCGTGAAGTCGGTCATGCGGACTGCGAAGGTCGACAAGACCGACAAAGTCGACAAGACCGACGGTGATGCGAAGACCGGGTCGAAGGTCGAGGAGAAAACGCCGGTCAGCGCGACGACGCAGTAGCGGTGTCACCGATCCTTTCCAATCCCCTCCCCCCGTCTGCGGGGGGAGGGTCAGGGAGAGGGGACTGGGTCTTCAGTCGACGCGGTTGTCGCCGCCGCCCGGCTGAAGCCAGCACCAGTGATCGTCAGTCCAGGTGACGATGTTGCTCAGCGAGTGGCCGGTCCGTTGAATGCGCGGGGCGACTTTGGAAAAGGTCCGCGGGATCGCCGTGAATGCAGCGGGCGCGTAGCTGTCGCCCACGAAGTAGTAGCGAACCGTGGCCTCCTCGTTCCAGTTGACGAAGACGCCCGCATCATTGGTTGGCTTGGTATGGGCGCCACTGCCAAAACCGGCGATGCCGGCGCTGCGGAAGCGGGCGAGCGTGGCGGTGAGGCCCGCGGCGACCGGCGCCAGATCGGCAGCCGCGGCCAGATCGGCCTGTTGAAAGTAAACGGTCACGATCGGCGGCAAGATCCCTTCGTCGTAGATGTCGTGCTCCGCGACGGTGTAGACGCGCGCGACGGTGAAGCCCGACCGCCCGAGCTCCTCGACCAAGGGGCGGAGCAGCTCGGTTGCACGGTTCCCCGGGTCGAGGCAGCGCACGGCGACGGCGCGCGGCGCCGGTGCGGCGTCCGGCCGGGCAGGGGTTGTGCGCGGCTCCAGCATGCGCTGCGCCTCCTCGGCCATGGCCCGCGCATTCGGGTGTCCGAGCAGAGTGTAGAGGGCCGCGAGGTTGTTCAACGTCATCCCGATCTGAGGATGGGAATCGCCGAACAGTTGTTTCTTCAGATCGAGCGCCAGCGAGAGCGACTTCTCGGCGCGCAGGTAGTCCCCCTTCTGGAAGTACAGGGCCCCCAGCTGATGATGGGTCGCTGCGATCGACTCCTTTCGCGCCTTGAGCACGGTGTCGGACAGCGACAGGCACTCTAGGAAGAGCTTCTCCGCGGCGTCGTATTGCTCGAGCCCGAGGTGCGTGCTTGCGAGGTTGTTCATCGCGGAATAGAGGTCCTCGGTTCGTTCCGGGTAGTGCGCCTTGAGGATCACGATCGCTTCTTCGATCAGTACAAGGCCATCGCGGTGGCGCCCGCACGCCGCGTAGGTCGTCGACAGCGCATCCAGCGTCGCGAGCCTCTCCAGCGATGGACGAGGCTCGATCGCCTTCAGGATGGCCAGCATCCGCTCGTAGATCGGGGCGGCCTTCGTGGGCTGGCGCAGCTTGAGATACGTCTCCGCCGCGGTGCGAAAGGCGACGACCTTGTCGGGTGAGTCGACCGGATACTGCTCCTCGTAGACGTGGAGAAGCTCCTCCACCTTCCTCGCGAGATCCTTCGGGTCCGACATCCGTCTCGACTTTCGCCCGGGGAACGATCGCGGTCAAGGCGCCGCCCGGGTCGCGGCGGCGGCGCCCGCGGTCCATGCGTGATCTTTTCGCACGAAGCTGACGGGAATTGGCCGGATGCGGGCACTAAAGTGACGATGGGGAACGTTCGCAGAGCGTCAGCGAAATCGGTCCTGCTCATGCTGCTGATTCTGGGAAGCGCGAGCGGGAGCTGGGCCGCAGCGAACCGCGGTCAACGCGGAGTGGCTCAGCAGGTGACGGCGCTCGACGACGAAGCCGCCGCCGCCTACAGCGCCGGAAACTTCGACAAGATGAGAAAGGCGCTGACCAAGGCGGTGGCCCTCGGTCAGGATGAGCTGGAGGATCAGCCGATCATGGCGCGGGTCTACCTGCACCTCGGCGTGCTGTACGTCGACGGCCTGGATAACCGCGCCGTCGGCGTGAAGTATTTTGCCAAGGCGCGAGCGATCCGTGGCGACATCGCTTTGCCATCGAACATGACGACGAAGTCCGTCGCGAGCGCGTTTGCCGAGTCCAGGCCCGCGCCCGCGCGAGGCGGCACGCCGCTCGCCGCCGCCGCGCCGGCCCGTCCCGCGGCGGTCGCGTCGCCGGCCCCCGCGAACCGCTGCACCGCCGATCGCGAGCTGGCCGACGTCAAGCGGCAGGCGCGCGACGAGCTCGATCGGATGGAGAAGGCGCTGGGCATGTCCAAGGACGCCTTGAACAAGGAGCGCGCCGACAGCGAGAAGTTTCGCAAGGAGAAGATCGAGCTCGAGCGCGCGGTCTACGAGCTCAAGCAGCGCGTCGGTCAGCTTGAAAAGGAGACCGCGCAGAAGGAAAAGCAGGCGGCGGCGAGCACCCAGCGCGAGCGCAAGGAACGCGACGCCAAGGATGCCCTGGAAAAGGAACAGGGTGAGAAGGACAGCCTGATCCTCGACACCGCGAAGAGAGTCCAGGATCTCGAGAAGGAGACCGCGAACAAGGACAAGCTGCTCGCAGCCAGTGTTGAACGTGAGAACAAGGAGCGGCAGGCGCTGGAAAAGCTCCAGCGCGATCTGGAGACGGCCGCCGCCCGCGATCGCGAGCGCAAGGCATGGGAGGATCGCGTGCGCGCCGAACGCGACAAGGTCGAGTCCGTGCCTCCGGTGCCGTCGCGCATTCCCGAGGCCCTGCACTGTCCCGTGCCCGAGGAGATCCAGGCCGGCGCCGACCTGTTCGTTCGGTGCATCACGCAGCCTTCAGTCAAGGCGAAGACCATCGTCTTTTACTATCGCCCGCCCGAAGGGACGGTCTATAACGCGGTGGTGATGGATCCGACGAAGCGCGGCTGGTCGCGCGCTGTCATCACGGCGAACAAGATCAACGGCAAGGCGCTGCAGTACTACGCCGAGGCGCGCGACGGTCGAGACACCGTGGCGGCCAGCAACGGGAGCGCGGGCTCGCCCAACGTGACCTCTATCGCCCCGGCAAGCGGCTCCAACCGCTGACGTCGCCCGGCTACTGAGCGCGCCGACGAGGGCGGCTAGGGTTCCTTATGGAGGTCGAGCGGTTTGGGATTCGTCGGTCCAGTCGTGTTCGGGCTGCGCGGTGGGGTCTCCGGGGGCGCGGCTTGCTTCCGCTCGCGCGCGGCTTCGATGCCCCAGCGCTCGTCATCGCCTTCGAGATTCAGGCTCGGCGCGGCGGCTGCCCGCTGTGCTGCGATCTTTTCTGGAGCCGAATCCTTCACGCGCGCCGGGGTCTCCGGTGGCGGAGGCGTTGCTCGCGCGCAGCCGGCGGCCAGGCCAAGGACCGTGATGGCGACAGCCATTGAACGTTTGCAGCCAATCATGATGCTCCCCTATACCGCAAGATGTCGGCCAAGCGGGGATGGTTTCATGTGGGTGACCTCCCGAGGTGCAGGGGCCAATGCTAGCCGATGGCTGGCTAATCGCTGGCCGCTTCGCACTGCGTGCGCAATCCGTGCGCGTGCGCGAGGCCCCTCCGAAATTCGTGCGCCGAAGGCCAACTGTTCCGACTGCGCTGGAATCCGGATCTGGCCGCTGGTGCTCGTGGCAAGCCGATTGCACTTCCAGACGATCGAGAGGTGACGTCATGAAACCAACGATCCTGGTTCCCTACGATTTCGGCCCGGCGGCGCGCGCCGCGCTCGGATGGGCTGCGGAGCTTCAGAAGACCACCGGCGCCGGTCCCCTGCGCGTGATCTACGCCGTGAGCGCACTCACCCAGGTCGCCGGCGATCTGCCGATCGAGCCGCTGCTCCCGAGTCAGGATCAGATCGAGGAGATCGAACGCAGTCTCGTCGAGGTGGGGCGAGTCGCGGGCGCCAAGGTGTTCGCCAAGGTGGTGATCAGCCCCAAGACCGTCGGCGACATCATCGTCAAAGAGGCGAGCTCGGCTGGCGCAGATCTCATCGTGATGGGAACGCATGGTCGAGGTGCGCTGAGGCGCGTGTTCCTCGGCAGCGTCGCCGATCAGGTCGTCCGGCACGCGAGCTGCCCGGTGGTCACGTTTCGCAACTCCGACGCGCACGCCGCCAGCGTGGTCGAGAGACGGGCGGTTTGAGCACTGACTGAGCTCAGGGCAGGGTGATGCGGCCGGGAGCGCCGTTCGTGCCGTTCTGCGTGTGGCACGAATTGCAGTCTCCGCTGGTTTGCGCGGCTGGCATGATCCGCTCGCGGCCCTGGTACGTCACCTTGGCGGTATAGGGCGTCGCGAGCGTCCCGGTGTACGAGAAGTTGCCGGCGGCGTTCGGCGTCAGTGTCACGGTGTGGTTGGCCGCGTCGACGATCACCACGTGCGCACCGTTCGTGCCGTTGGCGCCGTTGCACAGGTCGGGCTCGTGCCCGGTGGGATAGACGGTGCCCGCGATCGCGAACTGTGGCGCCTCGCCGTTACCGGCGTGGCAGGCGATGCAGGCGCGGCCCGGGTTCATGACCGCGCTGCCGTTGTTGCCGCCGGTCCAGGTCGTGCCGCTGGTGCAGGTCGGCGTCGCGCCCAGCGGATCCGGCGGGCCCGCGTCGGCGCCCCCGGTCGTGCCGCAGGTTCCCGCCGGATAGCCCGCCGTGATCCAGCTCTGCACCGTCTGGATCTCGGTGGTGCTCACCGGCGTACCCGGCGCGGGCGGCATCGGCGATGTCGTGCTCTGCATGCGCACGACGGTGCGCTGGGCAAAGGTCATGGCTGTGCTGACGAACGAGGGCGCCATCAGATCGGCGCGGGTCACGAGCGGCATCGGCGCGCCGCTGACCGGCGTCGTCGCGTGGCAGGACGTGCAATGAGTCTGGTAGACCGCCTGAACATTGCACGGTAGGCCGGCGTTGGTCGTGCCGCCTGTTCCGCCGGTGCCCGAGCTTCCGCCGGTTCCCGTCGCGCCGCCGGTGCCGGTCGAGCCGCCGACGCCGGTGCTGCAGCTCGCGGACGCGTATCCGGACGCGATCCAGTTGCCGAGCGCCTGGATCTCCGCCGCGGTAGCGCGCGCCGCGGGTGCCGGCGGCATCTCACCGACGGTCAACTGGATGCGGGTCAGCGCGCGCTGCGCGAAGGTCTGAGTTGGGTCGGCGAGCGAAGGCGCCATCAGGTTGTCGCGTGTGACGAGCGGCATCGGCGCGCCATTGAGCGGTGGGTTCGAGTGACAGCTCACACAGCGGGTCAGCAGGAGGGCCTGTACGTCGCAGGGCATGCCGGTCGCGACGCCACCATTGCCGCCGGTACCGTTGCCGCCCGGGCTCCCGCCGCTGGCGGTACCACTGCCCGTGCCGCCGCTACCGCCGGGCAAAGTGATCGATCCGGCGCAACCTATGAGCACGTCCATGGCCACGGCCACGAGCAGGGTTCTCTTGACGAGTCGCGAGATAGGGTCTTTTCGCATTTCTGCGCATAAGGGGCATCGAGCCCGCCATTTCCAGGCATGACAGCCAAACTTTTTAAGATGGGAACCCTCGGAGGGTTCCCAAACCCTCCCGCGACGGGCTTCGGCGGGGGACCCGCCTACGCCCAACGCGTCTTTGAAGGTACCGGCGCGGTGGACCCGCGTCGTCGCGGATTGCTCCGGCCATGGTATTGACTCCTGATGGCACGGGAATGACCGGAGCGGCGATTCTGGCGATCGTCGTCGCCACCAGCGAGATCAATGATCCCGCCACCGTGATCATGATCGGCGCCGCGGGCGAAACCCTGGGCCCCGAGGTCGCGATCCGCCTTCTCGGCGCGAGCCAGCCCGAGGAGTCCGATCCGTTGCGGATCGAGCGCGAAACCGGCGCGGGCGCGGTGGTCTCGCTGGTCTGGCGGGACGCGTCTCGGCTGCGCGCGCGCATCCGCCTGCACGTCGCGGCGAGCGGGCATACAACTACGCGCGACCTGGTATTTTCCGAGGCGGACACCCGGGTCGAGCGCGGCCGAACGCTGGGCCTGGCCGCGGCGTCGATGTGGCCAGAGATCCGGGGTCCGGCCCCCGCCGAAGCGGCGCACGCGCCAGCGCCCCCACCTCCGGCCGCGCCGCCGTCTCCGCCCGGGCCAAGCACACCCGTTGCACCCGTCGCAGCGCCCCCCGTCGCGAAAAAGGATGGCTCGTCGCCGGCGCCCGCGACGGAGCCCATCCGAAAGGTGCAGGAGCCCCCGGCGTCGCCGGCGGTCGCGCGCTTCGCGCTCGGGCTCGGCGGACTGGGGGCCAGCGGCGCCCCGCGCGCCGTCGGAGCGCGCCTCGAGAGCGCGTTCGCCCTCGGTGGTTCCTGGGCGTTGAGGGTGGCGTTGAATGCACGAACGGGACCGCTCCCGAAGCTCACCGACGGCCGCCTCTGGACCTTCGCGCTGGCGGGCGGCGTCGAATGGTGGCCGATGCTGCTGCGCGCGGCCGGTCTGGTGCGATTCGGCATGCGCGCCGATGCGATCGTCATGCGCCACCAGGTCAGCGGCGCCGTCGCCGGGGACCCGAACGAGAGCCAGGGACGGTTCCTCCCCGCGTTCGACCTCTTGGTCCAGGCGGCGTTGCGAGCCGGAGCCCAGGTCGACCTCGTCGCGGCAGCGGGAGCGGAGGCCCAGCCCGGGGGAACGGATATTCGTACCGGAGAGCCGCCGGTCATCGCGTTATCGATCCCGCCATTTCAGCTGGTCGCCGAGGTGGGCTTACGAGTAGGCTTCTAGCGGTCGCGCGGAGCTGGGCTCTGCCCACGGCCGATTTCTTGCTCCTGCGTGCCTGATTCTGCCCCTCCCGGAGGTACAAGGGATCGTGAGCTCCAACGATCGGTACGCGAAGGAAGCCGCGGCGCGGATCCAGCGCGCATGGCGGGAGGGGCTTCCTCGTTTGAGCTCGGCGCCGCGAAACTCTATCGCCTCGGCGGAGCGCGCTCTGCGGTCGCGCCGGCGCCGCCGCATTCTGGTGCGACGGGTACTGCCGGCTCTGATGTCTTCGGTGGCGGTCGGCGGCCTGGCATTCGCGTGGCTGTCGGCCCAGCAGCGGCCGGCGCGCGGGCCCGCGATCGCCGCTGATACGCACGCGCTGATGCTGTTCAAGTCCGCGCAGGGACCGGCGACGGCTGCTGCGGTCGATCGTCCGCTCGGCGCCGGCGATCAGGTCTTTGCGCCGCTGACGGCGCCGGTTCGCCTGGGTGATACGGCCGGGACTCAGCTCACGCTCGATCCGGGTGCGATGCTGACCGTGGTCGAGTCGACGGCGACGCGCCGGTTCGCTCTGCGCCGCGGCGCCGTCGAGGCGCACGTACGCAAGCTGGGGGCAGGCGAGCGGTTCATCATCGAGACGTCTGACGCCGAGATCGAAGTCCACGGCACCGAATTTCGCGTGGCGCTGGGCGACCCCGAGTCGGTTCCGTGCACCGGCGCCGGTCCCAAGGCGACTGTCGCGACACGGGTGTCGGTCACCGGCGGTGTCGTCTCGGTGAAGTGGTCGGGTGACGAGCAGCGGTTGCACCCCGGTGACGAATGGCCTCCACGTTGTGCCGACGTGCGAGCAGCGCTCGCGCCCAACGTTGGCCTGAACGATGGTCCGAACGAGGGTCCGGGCGCAGAGGGCGTGGAGGTCCCCTCGCCCGCGGCGGCGGCGCCGCCCGCGCGACGCGTGCACCGGCGCGCGAGCGGCAGCGGGGCGAGATCACGCCCGGCGGCGCCGGGATCCACCGCTGATCTCGGTGCGCCACGACGGGAGGTGCCCGCCTCGGTCCTCGAGGCACAGAACAATCTCTTCATCGCTGCGGTGCGCGCGCGCCGTGCCGGCGAGAACGCGAAGGCGCTGGCGCTGTTCGAGCGATTCATGCGCGACTATCCCGACGCGTCGCTCGTCGAAAGCGCGCTGGTGCACAAGATGCGCCTGCTGGCAGCGACGTCGGACCTGGCCGCCGCCGGCGCGAGTGCGCGCCAGTATCTCGCGCGCTTTCCCGACGGCTTCGCGCGCGACGAAGCCCAGGCGCTTCTGGTCGCCCGCCCGCGGCCATGACCCGCGCGAGATCCGCCGGCGTCGCCGCGCTCGCGGTCTGGCTCGCGTTCGCTGCGCTCGCCTGTCATGGAAACCTCGACTTCGGCGCAGGCGGCGGACTCGGAGGTGCCGGCGGTGCGGTCGGGAGCGGTGGTGCCGGCGGCGTCGCGGCCCCGGTGACGTGCGGTAGTGACACAGACTGCCGCCTGTCGGTCCTTCACTGCGACGTGAGCGGATCGCGGACCTGCGTTGGGTGCACCGACGACACGCATTGTGCGGGCACCGCGCTTCCGCGTTGCGACCTCACGATTCATCGCTGCGTGACGTGCTTGGCCGCGACCGACTGCGCTGGGGGTGAAATCTGCGGCGGCGGCCACTGCGTGACGACGTGCAAGGAAGACACGACGCCGAGCACGTGCATCTCGCCGCTATCCTGTCAAAACGATATCTGCGCCTCGTGCGGCGACGAGGCCGTCTGCGCGACCGGATCATCGGCCCCCTTTTGCCTGGTCACGGCGGGGATCTGCGTCGCCTGCCGCACCGACGCCGATTGTTCCGGGACCTCGCCGCGCTGCGATCCGGTGAAGCGAGCCTGCGTGGCGTGCGCGTCTGCCGCCGACTGCCCTGCGACAGCGCCCCTGTGCGATCCGCGCAGCGGCACATGCACCGGCGGTTGACATCACGGCTCGCCGTCGCTGTCTTCGTCTTTGTCGGGTGGCGCGGTGTGCCGCAGCTCGCCCAGGATCGGGTCGTCGGCGATGAGCTCGTGCAACCGGCGCCGCCCTCGGACCAGACGGCTCTGCGCCGCTGCCTCGCTGCCGCCCATGATGCGCGCGACATCGCGGAGCCGGTACCCGAGGACGTCATGGAGCACGAACGTCCAGGCGAGCTTCTCGCCCAGCTCGTCGAGGTGGCCCACGATGCGCGCGAGGCTCTCCCGCTGCGCGACCGACTCCTCGCCCACGGGGCGTGAGCTATGCAACGCATCGGGCTGCACCGATTCGATCGGGACGTAGCGATCGATGGATCGCCGGCGGATGAAGCGGTAGACGACGTGGGCGGTCACCGCCGAAACCCAGGCATCCAGCGACCCTTCGCCCCGGAAGCTGCCCACGGAGCGGATGAGCTCGACGATCGAGAGCTGCACCAGGTCGTCGTATTCGCTGTCGTCGTTACCGAGCAGCCGGCGCACCGTGCGATCGACCGTCCGCCACACGCGCTGGCAGAACGCGGCGGCCCTCTCCGGTTTGCCGCCGACGACGTCCGCGATCAGCGCGTCGTCATCCTCGCGCGAGGCCGTGGCCTCCGCGCCCGAGGGCATTCGTCGGCCAAGAGGCTTGGGCACTCTCGTCGTCACCACGGCTTGCTCTTATTGGTGCCCGGCTGGAGCGCGAATCAGGCATTCTCGACGACGAATGCCTGATTTCGTGCCCGGGCCGATCACTTCCTTGCGGGCGGCGAAACGGCAGCGCCGGTTGGGAACCCTGGATGCATCAAACACCGCAGCGCCCAGCAATTGGGCTACTTGTATTGGCGGCTACACTGGGTCTCGCCGAAATGGCATGTTACCGCCCGTCGGACATTGTCACGCCGACGACGGGGACTACCCCGGCGACCCACGAATAATTTCCGATCGACACTGGCGCGGTGCATGCCGTGGGTCGCGTCATGCCGGATGGCACGATTGCGTGCGAATCGTGTCACCCGTCGGCGAGCAGCTCGTTCAAGGATATCTCGTGTGTGGGTTGCCATGCCCACGAGCAGTCGATCACCGACCTCCTGCACCTCAGTCGGCCCAACGAATACAAGTACGCGAGCGCGTCCTGCTACTCCTGCCACACGAGCAGCAGCTCACTCGGTTCTTCGCACCTCGGGATCCAGGGCGGCTGCGCTCAGTGTCATGACGTGGGCGCGCCCTTCGCAGCGCTGCCGGTGCCCGGGTTCGATCACCCGTCGACGGGCGGCGCGGATTGCTCGAGCTGTCACGCCACGTCGGGCTGGAAGGGAGCCACGGGCGGGGCGCCCACCGACGCGCGCGATCCGGCCCAGGACGTCGTCCTCGACGCGCTGATCCCGACCTATACGAGTTTCTCGATCTCGACGCTGAGCCCCGAGACCGAGACGCTGCCGCAGCGGATGAACCATGCCACCACCGCCGTCGACGCGACCGTCCTGCCGGCTGCCACGCCGGTCCCGGAACCGGCGCGTGGGGTGGTACCCAGAACTGGGCCGGCGCCAGCTTCGCGCACGGCGCGGGCAGCGCCGCCGCGACGACCTGCGTGGCCTGCCATCAATCGCAGCGCCCCACGTCGCCGGTGGCTGGATTCGATCACAGCCTCAACGGTGGCGGCGACTGTTTCGGATGTCACCAGGCGACGGTGATGGCCGGTTCCTACGTCAATTATGCGAACCCCGCGACCGGTACACTGCCCGGCGGCGACTGGAAGGGCGGGCAGCAGTATCCGGGCCCGTCGCTGGCGAGCAGACGGTGATCTCGGTCGGCGGCTTCAGCGTCTCGAGCCCGCCAGCCGCCAACGCCACCACTGCGCAGAAGGGCATCACCGGCTTGCCGCACCCAACCGTGGGCTCGCAGTCCTGCTCCGCGTGCCACCTGACGGCGGCGGGCGGGCGCAATGCGCTCGGATACGACCATTCTTCGGCCGTCGACAACGCGAACTGCAACGCGTGTCACGAGGCGGGCAGCGATCTCGTGAATCCAGTCTGGAACCGCTCGAGCAGCCAAGCGAGCGGCGCGGGCGACACGCGGCCGTTCACTGTCGCCAGCCTGTCGGCCAAGAAGGGAGGCAGCTCATGCACGGTGACCTTCCCCAATCACTTCTACCCGGCGGATTGCTCGCAGTGCCACACCGAACCAACCGGAACGGTGACCGCCACGACCGGCTCTGCTTACACCACCGCGTGGGCTTTCAACCACAACCAATCGAAGATGAAAGGCGTGTGTAACGACTGCCACGGGCCCTGCCCGGGGGACTAGTCGGGATCGGTTCGCGTGCGCGCGCGAGCGCGCCCGGCGCCTAGGTCGTTCGGCGCGGATGCCGGCGGGCGCGGCGGGCGCGGGCGAGGCGCTCGCGCTTCTCGGCCATCGCCAGGTTGTGCGAGATCGTTCGCTCGGGCGACAGCACGAACGGCGACAGGAAGCGCACCGGGTCGGCGAGCTCGCCGTCCTGGTGCACCTCGAAGTGCAGGTGGCTGGCCGACGCCTTCACGCCCGTGAGGCCGACGGTGCCGATCACCTCGCCCGCCTTCACCATCTGGCCGGCCTGCACGTTGTACGTGTGCAGGTGAAAGTAGCCGGAACGCACGCCGTCCTCGTGCATGATGCGCACGAAGAATCCGCCCGGGCCCATCGTGCGATAGCGCCAGCGGCGCAGCTGGCGCGGCGACAGCTCGCGCGCGGCCAAGGTGCCCGGCATGTCGGCGCCCGCGAACTGGATCACGCCGTCGGCGACGGCGCGCACCGGCTCGCCCACGGCGGCGTCGACGTCGACCCCGCGGTGCTCGCGGCGGCCGCCATCGCGATCCGCGCCAGGGCCACTGATGCCGAGGCGCATACCGCCGGTCAGCGGCGAGACGATCGTGAGGCCGAGATACGTCTGCGCCGCCCGATCGCTCGCGACGGTGTAGGTCTGCAAGAGGCGGCGTCGCGCGAGCAGCACGCGATCCTCGGCGGTCGCGCCCCAGACGTGGTCGCCCCAGACCAGGTGCGCCGCGGCGGTGCGGTGGGGCGTACTGCCGACGGCGGCGTCTACGGCCACGTGGGTCGCTTGCCACATCGCCAGCAGGGCGGCGCCTACGCGCAGGTTGTTCGCCGGATCGAGCAGGCGCTCGCGGTCGAGATCCTCGCGCGCCACGGGGAGCTCGGCCTGCGGCCCGAACATCGCCGGCTCGATCTGCAGCAGGCCGACCGCGTTCGTGGTCTCGAGCCCGGGGCGGCACCGGCTCTGCCGGTAGACCAGCGCCGCCATCAAGAACGGATCGGTATGCGTCTCGACGCTGACCTCGCGCACCAGGCGCGCCACTGCGTCGAGCCCGTTTTCGGGGGCGACCTCGCTGCAGATCGAGACCACGGCCGCGTCGAAGCGGCTGGCGTCGAGCGGAGCGACGGGCGCCTGCGGCTCGGTCGGCCAGTCGGCGGGATTGCGCAGCTCGTGCGTCTCGCGGTGCTCGGGCTGCGCGCTGCGATGCTGGCGCGACGCCGGACCTTCGCCGGGCACGAAGGTCACCGGCGCGGGCTCGGCGGGCATGGGCGCGGTGGCCGCGGCCGGTTCAGGCTCGCTGGCGACCGCAGTCTCGACGTCCGAGCGGTCGACGTCTGGTGTGGTGATCTCACCGCCGCTGGTGGCCGCGGCGAACAACAAAATCGGAAGCAACGTGACCATCATGTTTGTGGGTGTCCAGACGAACATCGGGCCTCGGGCGAGACATCTTTAATGCGTCGGGGCACGCGCCTGCCGCGAGGTGTCGGCTGTCGATGAAGCACGGAGGTTAGTGCCCGGCGCGGGCCGAATTTTTTCAATCGTCGTGGCGTCTCAATCTCATGTTAGCGACGGCGTTTTGGCTGATGGCCGCCCTCCCGCTGTCGGGTGGTGCACCTGATGTCGGCGGCGCCATCACACCTCCGGTCGGCCCGTCCCCGGTAGCGCCCCCGTCGGTGGTTGCCCCACCGGCGCGCCAGGTCGTGTCGAATGTGCGCCCGCGTCCCTGGTTTCCGCGCTCCGAAGCTGCGCGCTACGACATCCGCTATGGCCTGCTCGGCTCGATCGGTCAGCTCGAGCTGCGCACCGCCGGCACCATCGCCCTGACCGACGGGCGATCGATCGTGAAGCTGCGCGGATCGGGACACGGCTCGATTCTCGGAATGGGGTCGATGGACCGCCGGTTCGAGGCCGACTTCGATACAGTCGCGCTGGAGTCCCGGCGCTGGGTCGACACCCGCCGCAGTTCCGGCGAGCGCGTCGATCAGGCGACCGTCGATCGCGGCGAGCGCGGGCGCCCGGGCGAGACGCGCCTGCGCCGCCACAAACCGGGCCGCGCCGACGAAACTCATGCGCTGGCCTCGCCGATTCCGACCATGGATGCGCTGGGGCTGCTCTCGCGCTGGCGCCGCGCGCTGCCCGCGCTCGGTCAGGAGGATGTCGTGCAGATCCTCGACGGGCTCGCGCTCTGGCGCGTGCGGGCGACGACGGTGTCACTGCACGACGCGGTTCCCGAGTCCGACCGCTCTGGCGTCCGGCTCGAAGCCGAAGCGACGCCGGTGCACTACAACGGGTCGGTCGACGGCGATCGCCCGGTGCGCCATCTGCGCATCTGGCTCGATCCCGGCGCTCGCCACCTGCCGCTGCGCATGGAGGTTCAGGTCGGCCCCGGGAATCTGGTGATGCGGCTCGTGATCGCGCGCGGCCGCATCTAGCGGCTCGAGGGTTCCCCAGCCGTCCCCTCGTCAATCAGGATGTTGACGGATAACGCCCGCGCGGGGTCGATGCCAGCTTGAATACCACCCGATGCAGATCGCGGGGAAAAGAGGGGTGTGCGCCTTGGCCGCCGCGGCGCTTCTCGCAGCGATGGCTCTGCCGTCCTGCAGTGGCACGTCGCACGCGACGGTCCCATCACCGTCCGATGCGCGAGCATTCGACGCTCATGCGGGCCGTGCGATCGAGCATGTCTTCGTCGTCGCGTTGGAGAACGCCGACGCCACGTCGGTCTATGACGGCGCCGACTGGCAATATGTTCATGGCGAGTTACTGCCACAGGCGGCGCGCGCGCTGGCGTTCCAGGACGAGCTCGGAAGCACGCTGCCCAGCGAGCCGCACTACATCTGGATGGAGGCCGGCACCAACGCCTTTTCCGACCACACCTTCACCACCGACGATCCACCCTCGGCGTCGAACAGCACCGGCGACCCCAACCACCTGGTCACGCAGCTCGCGCAGGCGGGGAGCGGCATCGATTGGATGTCCTATCAAGAGGGGATCGACGCCGCCGCCGGCGCCTGCCCGATCAACGGCGACGGGTTCTATCGGCCGAGGCACAACCCGTTCGTATTCTTCCGCGACGTCGCGGGCATGCCGCCGTCGCCGACCGCCGCGACCTGCGCGGCGCACCATCGCCCGCTGTCCGCGCTGGCGGGCGATCTCGCGGCGGACACCGTGAGCGCCTACGCGTTCATCACGCCCAACCTGTGCAACAGCGGGCATGGGCAGTCCGGCTGTCCGAACGTCAACACCCAGCAAAGCGCCGATCAATGGCTCGAGCAGGCCTTGCCGCCGTTGATTGCGTTCGCAAGCGCGCACGAAAGTGCGATCTTTCTCGTGTGGGACGAAGGCTCGAGCGGCGACCTCCTGCCGCTCATCGCCCTAGGTCCGCACGTCAAGGCCGGGTATGCGAGCCCGGTCAGGTACAGCCACAGCTCGTTGTTGAAGTCCCTCGAGGAGATCTTCGGCCTGCCGATCCTTCCGACGGTGAGCGCGGCTGCCGACTTCAGTGATCTCTTCGAGCTCGGCTTTTTCCCCTGACCGGCGCGCTTCACTTCCAGAGGCCGGTCACGCCGATCAACATCGGCGTCGGCGCCGTGGGATTGGCCGGCGTCGAGGCGGGCAGGGCGCCGAGCATCGGCGACCAGTCGGTGACCTCCGCGACCTGCTTCAGCGAACGCGCGAAATCGTGGCGGCTCCAGAACCCTTTGGGCGCGCGCAAGACTTCGTCGGAGGTGATCACGGGAGCGGGCGCGCGCTCGATCTCGGGGGCGAATCCGGGCAGCGACGGGCGCCGCTCGAATTCGAAGCCGCGAAAGGTCCGCTCGGGGACCGAGCGGATGCTCACCATCCGGCCCGAGCTCCCGGTGGGCGCCGCCGCCGCGCTCGGGCTCCCGTGGGCCACCTTGCGCAGCCTGGGCAGCGCGAGGCCGCCCGCGAGCATGCCGACGGTGGGGCCGATCGCGAGCCCGGCGAGGATCGGCGTCCGATTGCTGGGCGTCGAGAACGGTGCGCCAACGCCGGCGCCCGCGATCGTGCCGAGCCCGCCGAACAGACTCAGCCAGCCGAAGTCGCGCGCCTCGACGACTTCGAGCTTCTGCAGGCCGTAGCCGGTGAGAAATCCCACGTTGGCGCCGGCCAATCCGCCGAGCGCGATCTCGTGGGCGTCGACCTTGAACAGCGAGCCCGCGAACGATCCGGTCCACGCGCCCCACGCGGCGAACCCGGCCGATGCGGGCGCACCGCCGCCGGTGACGTAGGGCGACGATTCGCTCGCAATCCCGAGCATCGTGCCCAGGCCGCCGCCGATCAGCGCCGCGCCTCCGTATTGCGAGCCGGTGGTCGCGCCCCCCGACCACGCGAACAGCAACGCTTCCGAAGCGCCCAGCGTGCCACCGAGGGCGCCCGCGCCCGCCGGCGTCAACCCATTCGATTCGAGGTGCGGGCTCGCGAGCAGGCCGCCGACGAGCCCGAGGCCGGTTCCGCCCAGCATCAGCCCGACGCTGGCGCGGCTGCCGAGGTTGTCGTCGAGCATCGCGGTCCCGCCCGCGATCGATGCGCCGACCGCGCTGCCGAGCGCGCTGTATCCAGCGGCCGCCGGCGAGATGTGCAGCCGGCCGCTGGCGAGCGTCGCGAGCCCGGCGCTGCCGAGGGCGCCCGTCGCCAGCCCCTCGGCGACCTCGACGCGGGTCACGTCGCTTGGTTCATGCAGCAGGTACGGCAGCCAGCCGCCGAACCACAGGCCCTCGCCGCTCGACAGCGTCAGCAGCGGCGCGCTGCCGTCGAGCTCGATCGATCGGTGCAGCGCGCCCCCGAGCAGCAGTCCGGCGGTGCCGCCCGCGAGCAGCCCCCACGCCGACGCGTCGGTGCGGGGGCTGGCGAGCGCGCCTGCACCCGCGCCCGCGCCGGTGAACAGCAGATCCATCGCGATCGCGTTCTCGAGCAGATCGTCGTCGAGCTCGAGCCGCGGCGTCATGAAGGACGTCACGAACGACGACAGGCCGGCGCCGGCGAGCAGCGCGCCCTTCATCTTGGCGCCGTCGACGGTTTCGCTGGTGGCGTGGCCCAGCACCGGCAGCCACAGCGCGGTCCAGCCGCCCACGGCCGTGCCCGCGCCGATAAGCCCGCGATCGCCGGGACCGAGCGTGATGCGCGGCCAGATGCCGGCGCCGATCGCGAGACCGGCGGCGGTGCCGGTGATCATCCCAATGCGGAGCGGGCGATCGGCCTCGCCGTCGCGCGCGATCATGCCGACGCCCAGGCCCGTCGCCAGACCGTCGGCGCCGCCGAGCGCGGTCAGTCCGATGGATTCCATCGGCGCGTCGCTGGCGCGGCGGATCGCAGCGCCGCCGAACACGCCCAGCGACAATCCAGCGAGCGTCCCGCCGGTGGTCTTGCGATCGAAGCCGGCAAAGCTCGGTTGATCCAGCCGCGGCGCAAGCGCCCCGACGACCCCGGCGAATCCGCCGCCGACCAGCGCCGCCACGCCGTCCGCCGCTTGCATCGGCTCGGCGTGCTCGGCCGCAGCCGCGCCCGCGAGGCCGGCGAGCGAGCCGCCGAGCGCCGCCAGCGTCTCGTCGCGGCCCGCGGTCGGGTCGACCAGCATCACCGTGCCGGCGCCGAGCAGCCCGCCGAAGAGCTTGCCCGACGTCGCCACCGCCGCGCCCCCGGCATCGAGCGTGAACCGCCGCGAGAGCAGGAATCCGGTCGCGCTCTCCGCCGAGATGCCGAGCAGCGCGCCGCCGAACAGCTCGCGCCCCGGCGTGTGCGCGATCAGCCCCGACGAATCGAGCGCACCCGCGACCATCAAGCCGTCGGCGACGCCGTCTATCGCACCGAGCGCGGCGAAGGGACGGGCGTTGGCGGCGTCGACCTCGGACAGGTGCAAGCGCGGCTCGGCGAGCGCAGTGGCGCCGATCATCGCGAGCGGGCCGACGACGGTCCCGATGCGTGCGGGGCGCAAGCTGTCGGTCGGCAACATCAGGCCAGCGCCGAGCCCACCGCTGATGCCGAGCGCGCCGGCGATGCTGACGGTCGCGACCTGCGCCGACGATGCCTCGGTCACATGCGCCGCCATGGTCGCGCCGATCGCGCCCAGCGACAGCCCGACCAGCGCACCGCCGCCCGCGGCGCGACCGCCGTCCCAGCGGGCGTCGAGCATCGTCGGTGCCAGCGTGCCGATCAGCGTACCGTAGCCGGCGCCGACGACCCCGGCGCCAATCGCGGGCGGCGCCAGCGTCAACCGCCGCGACAGCGCCGCGCCGCCGATCATGCCCGACACCGATCCGACCATCGCGCCCAGCGTGTCATGGCGGCCGCCCTGATCGAAGATCAGCTCGGGGATGCCCAGACCCAGCGAGGTGCCGAGCGTGCTGGCGGTGAACGTGAACGCAATGTCGCCCGCGTTTGGCTCGAAGAAACGCGAGAGCACGAGCCCCGACGCCATCCCGGCCGACGCGCCCATGAGCATGCCGCCGCCGATCTGCTGCGACGGCGTCTGCGAGATCCTCCCTGACGGATCGAGCGTCCCCGCGAGCATGAGGCCCCAGGCACCGCCGAACGCGGCGCCGGACACCGCCATCGACACCGCCGATGGGCCGAGGCCGTCAGCGAGGTGCAAGCGGCGCTCGGCGAGCATCGCGCCGCCCATCATAGCGAGCGGACCGACGACCGTGCCGATGCGCTGCGGCTGCGTTCCGTCGCTGGTCCACAGCAGGCCGGCGCCGTAGCCGATGCCCAGGCCGAAGACGCCCGCAGTCGCCGGCACCGCGACGTCGGCGCCGTCGGCCGACAGCGCGTGTGCCAGCGCGCCTGCTCCCAGCGCGCCCGCGCCCAGGCCCAGCCAGGTGCCGCCGACTGTCTTGCGGCCGCTGTTCCAGGTGTCGTCACCCAGCGTCGGTGCGAGCGCGCCGATGATCGCGCCGTAGCCCGCGCCGACGGCCGCTGCGCCGAAGTCGGGGGCGCGCAGGCGGGTCGCGCGATCCACCAGCACGCCGCCCACGAATCCGGCACCGGCGCCGGCGAGCACACCGGTCGCGTCGGGCATCCCTGGCGAGTCGGTGGTGAGCCGCGCGATGCCGAGGCCGGTGGCGAGGCCGGCGCCGGTCGACCCCAGCACGGTGAGCTGGTCGAGCGGATCGGGTGCGAACCAGCGCGACGCGATCAGGCCCGACAGGCCGCCTGCGACCGATCCCGCGAGCATCCGGCCCTCGAGGTGAGCGGTGTCGAGGTCGGTCGTCGGCTGCCCGTGCGCGGCGGCGGTTGCCGCCAGCCACCAGATGCCGCCGCCGTAGAGCGTGCCCGCCAGGGTCATCGGCAGCGCCGACGGACCGGGACGCAGGTACGGCTGATAGGCGTACGCGGCCGCGCCCAGCGTCAGCCCGCCGATCCCGGCGCCGAGCTTCCAGCGATTGCGATCGCCGTCGGTGAGCACCGGCATCGCGCCCGGCCCCGGGGTCGTGCCGGCGGTGATCGCCATCTGCAATCCCAGGCCGAGCAGGTTACCCGAGAGCGTGCCCGCGCCCGAGAGCGCGAGCCGTTGCGACGGCGCCTCTGTGAACGCGCCGGCAACGGCGGCACCGAGATAACCGGCGCCCGCGCCGATGAGCAGGCCACCCTGGCCCTCGTGGCTGTCGAAGAGCCCGGTGCTCTCCGCTCCCGACGCCAGCAAGCCGCCGGTCCAGGCGCCGCCGAGCGCGCCGAAGCTCATCAAGCGCAGGTCGTTGGCGGTCGGGTTCATCTGGTGCGCGGCGATCGCCGAGGCAACCATCAAGATTGGCGTGCCGATCGCGGTCGTCACCGTGGTCTGCGACGGCACGCCGCGCAGCCGGTCGACGCCGAACCCGGTGAGCCCGGCGCCGACGAGCAGGCTGTCGGCCAGCACCGTCTGCTCGACCGTCCAGTTCCAGCGGCGCGCGCTCCAGACGCCCAGACCCATTCCCGCCGCCTCGCCGAGCACCAGCGATCCGTATTCGAGCTTGGCGCTGCTCGATCCGCTGGCGCTCCACGCGTTGAGCCCCACCAGCGTTCCCCAGGCGGTGGCGTTGGCGTACCAGGCGGCCTGGCCCAGCGTCGGGCGCAGGCCGAAGCGCGCCAATCCCCACGACGTTCCGAAGCCGATCACCGCGCCCGCGCTGCCGATCAAGAGCTGGCCCGAGACATCGGAGATACCCATCGAGCCGAGGTTGCGCATGAGGACTGCACCGGCGACCGTTGATGCGCCGATCGCCAGCGGCGTGCCGTCGACCGGGCCGCTGGGCGGGGCGGGCGCGGCCGGTGTGGTAGCGACGGCCTCGGTGTCGGGTGCGGGTCGGGGAGCGTCGAGGGCGACCTTGTTCGCTCGACGGACCGGGTGCTTCGACGGCGGGGGCGCGGCCGGACCCTCGGCCTCGCCGCCCGCCGCCACTTCCGTGGGCGTGGGCGTGGGCGCGAGCGATTTCTGATCGGGGTTCGAGGACGCGATCGCGGGCGCGGGCGGCGCCTTTTTGAACGTGGAGGCGCCTTCGGGTTTGGTCTTCGCCTTGGCCACCAGCCGTCGCGCGCTGGCGATCTCGTTTGCGACGTTGGCCACTTCGGACGGCGCGTACGCCGACAGATGTTCGAGCGCCTCGCTGTTCGGCGCTGCTCCGATCCCTTCGAGCGCGCGCAGCGCCTGTGCCTGCACCTCCGGTGCCGGATCGTGCGCGAGCGCGGCGCCGAGGGCTCCCGCGGCGCGCGTCACATGGCACGCCGCCAGTCGCTGCGCGGCCGCCGAGCGAGCGCTCTCGGACGCCGGCGGAAAGAGGTTCAAGAGTGCATCGTTCAGCGCCGCTGGCGAGCAGCCGTTCGTCGCCTCTTGGGTTGGTGCTTCTCGCCACATGCCCAGCACCAGCCGCGGCTGTCCGCCTTCGCCGGCGAGCCAGAGCCGCACAGTGGCGTCGCCGTCGAACCACGAGGCCTCCAGCCGCGCGCGCTGCGCGACGATGTCGGCCATCTTTCGCCGATCATCAACCGCCGGTGACGCCCACCACGCGGGCGGCCGCGCGGGCACCGCCGGCGCGCCGAGGTACCGGGACACCCACGACGACATCAGCCCAAATGCACGATGGTGCACCTCGAAGCTGCTCGTGTTGCCGACATTGGCGACGACGTAGACGCGCTCGGCGGAGCCGTCCTTCAGCCAGATGGTCTCGGCCGCAGCGACGGGCGCAACGGCGAGCTGGGTCGGGCAGACGATGCTGAGCTCGCCGCTCTCGACGCACCTGACCCCGGCTCGAGCCGCCGCCGCGTCGACGTCGCGCACGCCGGCGCCGAGGGGAATGCCGAAGATCTGAACGACGCCCTCGACGGCGCCGCCGCCGGGCGCGGGCTCCGCACGGGTGCTATTGCGCCCATCGAGAGCGACGAGGACGACGAGGCTGACCAGGCCGACCAGGAACCTTCGCGATGTTCGCCGTTGCGTAAGCATCGGCGCGGGCATCAGCAACGACCGTGCCGCAGATCGCGGAGTCGGCAAAGGGCGGTCAAATAGGCAGCATGTGGGGGCGTAGGTCTTTCGGACCGTCTGTATTTCAACAGGCGTTGATACCGGCCTGTCAAATCTCCGACCAATTCGAATGATCGGGCTCCAAGGCGCCGATGTCATTTTTTTTCGGCTCACGATAATCTTTCACCATGCAGATGCGCGTGGGTCTGTTGGTGGGACTGATGTGGATTGGCGCCCCGGCGATGGCGGCGAAACCGCACCCGGCCAGGAACGCGGCGGGCGACGAGACGGCGGCCAGCGCGCAGTCGGCGTCCAGCAGCGAGCCGGCGGTAGGGCTGGCAGATCCGCAAGAGAAGCCGAAATACCAACCAATCGTCGGGCCGCAAAAGGTCGATCTCGGTCACGGTCTGGAGATTGATTTGCCGGAGAGTTTTCTTTATCTCGAGCCGGTGCAGGCCGGCAAATTGATGGAGAGCCTCGGCAACCTGAACAATAAAGATTTGCTGGGTCTCATCGCGCAGCCGGACTCGAGCTGGCTGGTCACCGTCCGCTACGTCGAGGATGGCTACGTCAGGGACGATGAAGCCGAGAAGATGGACGCCGACGAGATCTTGAAGACGATCAAAGATGGCACCGACGAGGCCAACAAGGAACGCGAGGCCAAGGGCTTCAAGGCTTTGCACGTGATGGGTTGGTCGGAGCCGCCGCGCTATGCGCGCGATCGCCACCACCTGGTCTGGGGCATCCGCGGCAAGTCCGAAGAGGATCCGGAAGAGGTCGTCAACTACAACACGCGCGTGCTCGGCCGCGCTGGCTTTGCATCGCTGAACTTGATCGACAGCTCCAGCAAGATCGAAGCGTCGAAGCCGGCGGTCGCTACATTGCTGGCCGCCACGCACTACAAGCCCGGCTCGCGCTACGAGGACTTCGACAGCAAGAAGGACAAGGTCGCCGAGTACGGACTGGCGGCGCTGGTCGTCGGCGGCGCGGGCGCGGTGGCGCTCAAGGTCCTCAAGGTCGGCCTCATCGCCAAGTTCGCCGGCAAGATCCTCGCGCTTTTGATCGCGCTCAAGAAAGCGGTGATCCTGGTCGTCATCGCGATCTTCACGTTCTTCAAGAAGTTGCTCGGATTGAGCAAGAAGAGGGCGTCAGCCGTCGAGCAGCATCCGGGAGAAAGCGATCCCGGCAGCAAGAACCCCACATAGCGCGAAGTAGCGGACGGCGACCGCGCGCCGGTCGGCCGGCGCGACCTCGGCTTCGGGCGGCGTCGATCCGCCGCGGCGCCAGACCTGACTGAGCGCCATGAGGCCGATGAGCAGGAGCTGCGGCGCCTGGGTGAACGCGAACATCCCGGCGAAGATCGCCAGGCCCACGATCCAGGCCTGTCGCGCGAACACCTTGGTGACGCGGCCGCCGTCGAGGAAGCCGAGTGGCGTGAGGTTGAACAGGTTGAGAAAGAAGCCGGAGTAGGCGATCGAGAGCAGCACGCGCTCGCGCGTCGCCAGGTAGAGCGCCGCGGTGGCGATCGCCGCGGCGGCGCCCCAGAGTGGGCCGGCGAAAGCGATGCGCGCCTCCTCGACGGGCGAGCGCGGCTGGCCACGCAACGAGATGAGCGCGCCGAAGAAGGGAATGAACACCGGATAGCCGGCTTGCAGGCCGGCGCGCTTGATCTCGACGCCGTGGCCGATCTCGTGAATCAGGATGAGCAGCACGAAGCCGACCGCGAACACCCACCCGCCGCGTCGCGCCTCGATGGCGATCATCACCGCCATCGAGCCCATGGTGATGGCGAGCTTGCCGAATTTCAGCGCTTTGAGCGCGACCAGCACGATCTTGGCCTTGGCGGCGATGACCACCAGCGCGGCGCCGATTGCAGCGCCCACGCCGCGGCGCCGCTCCGGTGCGGGGGGCGGTGCGTCTGCCGGCGGGGGAGGCGTCTCGGCGGCGGTCATGCCGTCATTTTAGCGCGCCCGCTCGGAACCTAGGGAATCCGCCCGCAGGCCGCCTCTCGCAATCGGAACCAATCTTCGCGCGCGAGCTCGATCGACGCCGCCGCGAGGCTGGCCTCGATGCGGTCGATCTTGTTGGTGCCGAGGACGACCACCGGCTGCGACGGTAGCGCGAGGATCCAGGCGATCGCCAGCGCCTCGGGCGCGGCGTTGCCGTAGCGCGGGGCGAGCTCGGCGCAGGCGGCGCGGATGCGTGCGCCGGTTTCGTCGCCATCGCGAAACAGGCGCCCGCCGCCGAGCGGCGACCAGGCCATCGGTTTGACGCCGCGGCGCTCGCAGTGGCTGAGCGTGCCGTCGATGAGCGGCGCGGTGTGAAACAGCGAGAGCTGGATCTGGTTGGTGATCAGCGGCTGGCGCAAGCAGCTTTGCAGCGCATCGAATTGCGCGATGTCGTAATTGGAGACGCCGACGCTGCGCACCTTGCCCGACTCGAGGAGACGCTGGAACCCCGCGGCGGTCTCCGCGGCCGGCGTGAGCCAATCGGGCCGGTGGATCAGGAGCGCGTCGAGGTAGTCAGTGCCGAGCAGCCGCAACGACTTCTCGGCGCTCTTCACGATACGATCGGCGGTGGCGTTGTAGTACGCGACCTTGCGCTCCGGATGGCGCTGAACCGGCACGTAGATGCCGCACTTGGTGATGATCTCGAGCTTGGAGCGCAAACCCTTGTCCAGGCGCAGCGCCGCGCCCAGTCGCTCCTCCACCTCGTAGGCGCCGTAGACTTCGGCCGTATCGACCGTGGTGATCCCGCGTTCCACGCATAGTTGCAACCGCCGCACCAGCCGCTCGGGTGCCGCGCCCTCGACGTCGTCGAGCAGGCGCCAGGTTCCGTAGACCAGGCGAGAAAGCGCGACCCCTTCGGGGCTCATCGTGACTCTTATGGAATGAGACACGTGCGGACTCTAAGAGATTTCGCGATCCCGGGCTACGGCGCAACGCGCAGTCGAAAGGTTACCCTCATGACGTTCATCAAGTGGCTGGTCTGCATTGCCGTGCTCGCGATTGCGGCGCGCGCGCAGGCTCAGGAATCGACGGAGATCCGGCCGATCCCACACCCGACGGAGGTCACGGCCGGCGAGGGCGCGTTCTTGCCGCAGACGCTGTCGGCGCGCGTCGGCTCGACGCAGGCCTTCGCGCTCGGCTCGGGCGGATACGATTCTTCGCGCACCGGGCCGCTGATTGATTCCGCGGTCGAGGTGTCGGTCTGGGGACCGCTCGCGTTGCGGGTGCAGGCAACCTACAGCAACGACACCAAGAAGATGCGGCCGAGCGTGGGTGGCCGCGCGCAGTTGCTGCGCCAGGAACGGCACGGTATCGACGGCGCCGTCACCGTCTTCTACAAGACCGAGGGCTTCACCGAATCCGAGGGCGAGATCGAGACCTTCGCATCGTTGGGACGGCGCTTCGAGCATTTCTCATTGCTGGGAAACCTGGTCTACGGACAGGACCCCGAAGGCAACGAGCGCGACGGCGAAGTGCGGGCCGCGTTCTGGCACCAGGGGCGATTGCTGTCGCTGGGGGTGGACACGCGCGCGCGCTTCGCGATCGGCACGCAGCATGGGCGCGCCGCGACGACCGAGCCGTCGTTCGATTTCCTGGCCGGTCCAGTCGCGACGGTCGTCGCCGGACCCGTCGCGCTGTTCGCCGAATCGGGGCCCAGCGTGTTTCGCCTGTCGGGCGGTCCGACGCGCGCCGGCGGGGCCGCGCTCGCGGGCGTCGGGGCGGCGTTCTGAAGTAAGTTGCCCTTACTGAGCCAGTCACCGTCTCCAGCGCCGCGCGCAGCCCGGGTCACTTCGCAGCGCGCGCGGGAAGAGTTATCCATCACAGCAATGGACATCCTGCGCGCGACCGCTGACTACGAAGGTTGGCTGGGCCGCTTCATGCCGCTCGTGCGGGCCGATCTCACCACGAAGCACCGGCTCATGCGGGCCGCGCCGTTTCCCTTCATGCGCGCGACGTTCTACCGCTGGAGCCAGCTCTGGCGCGAGCACGCCGGCGACGCCGCGCGCGCCCGACGCGTGCTGTCCGTGGGCGACCTGCACGTCGAGAACTTCGGGACCTGGCGCGACACCGACGGCCGCCTGATCTGGGGCATCAACGATTTCGACGAGGCGACGTCGCTGCCCTGGACGTACGACCTGGTGCGCCTGGCGGTCAGCGTCTTCCTCGCGATCGACGGCGACCACCTCAAGGTCCGGCGGCGCAGCGCCTGCGACGCGATCCTCGACGGCTACGCCGCCGCGCTGGCATGCGACGGCCAGCCGTTCGTGCTCGAGGAAGAGCACGGCTGGCTGCGCAAGATCGCGACCGCGGAGCTGCGCGATCCGACGGTGTTCTGGGCCAAGATGAGCGCGCTGCCGCCGGCGCGAGCGATCGATCGCACCGCGGCGCGCGCGATCACCGCCGCGATGCCGGCGCGCGATCTCGAGATCCGGTTCGCCCGACGGGTCGCTGGACTCGGCAGCCTCGGGCGGCCGCGATTCGTGGGCCTGGCGATCTGGGGCGGTGGCCTGGTCGCGCGCGAAGCAAAGGCCCTCGCGCCGTCGGCGGTGACCTGGTCGGCGGGCGCGGCGGACCGCATGCTCAGTTACCAGCGTATCATCGACGGCGCGGTTCGCGTCCCCGACCCCAGCGTCCGCGTCGACGGCCGATGGCTCGTGCGCCGACTGGCGCCGCATTGCACGCGCATCGAGCTCTCCGACCTCCCGCGCGGCAGCGACGAGGCACGGCTGCTAAACGCGATGGGTTTCGAGACCGGCAACGTCCACCTCGGCACGCGCGGTGCGCGCCAGGCGATCGCGAAGCAGCTGAGCGCGCTCGGTCGCCGCTGGCTCGGTGAGCTCGCGGGCGTGCTCGCGCGCGAGGTCGAGAAGGAATGGAACCGCTGGAGCAAGCAGGGCTGAGTCGTGAGCTCCACGGCCGGAGGGCGTCCGGTCACTGCAACCTATTCGATGATAGGAGCTTGGTTGGGCGAAGGTGACGACGACGACGACGGCGGCTGGAACGGCGCGGGCTTCGTCGGCTCGGGCGGCGGTTGCGGCTGCTCCGCGGGCGTGCCGTCGAGCGATTGCGAGCGCGGCGATTCCGCGGGCGGCGGATCCTCGAGCACCGGATCGGCCGGTACCAGCGTGTGCTTATCGGGCGACCAGACGTAGCCGCGCAGTGGTGCGTGCTTGCGGATCTCGACGGGCTGGTCAGCCGTGTCGTTCTTCGCTCGTTCGTGGCGCGCCCGCGCGTTTTTCGTGGCCGGTGCGTTCTTCGAGACCAGAGGTACGACGATCGGTGCGGGCGTCGCGACCGGCGCAGACGACGCGACGCGCTTCGCGACCGGCGCAGGCGGTGCGACGGTCGTCGCCTGCGCGGTCGTCGCGGGCGGCTCGACGGTCGTCGCCTGCGCGGCCGTCGCGGGCGGCTCGACGGTCGTCGCCTGCGCGGCCTTCGCGGGCGGCGTCGCTATCGATGGTGCGACCGGCCTCGGCTCCGCGGGCGGCGGTGGCACCTGGACCATCGCGCGCGATGCAATCGCCACAGACGAGCCGGGCCTCGACAGCGAATGAAACGATCGCCAGGTCACGAACCCAATCGCCGCCACCACCAGCACCGACCCTGCGGTCGCGAACAAGGATCCGCGCCGTCGTGGGATCTTGTCGAACGAATCGAATTCCATCGCGTGCGGCGCGAGGATTGGATCGTCGGGGGCCAGATTTTCGTATGCGGTGGCCTCTTGCTCCTCGCCGCGTGCGAAGAAATTCTCGGTCACCGACTTCGGCTTCGTCAGTGTGATGGCCCTCCCGCGCACGGTGGCGGGGATCCTGTTCAGTGGCCGTAGAGTGTCCGTATTAGTCGACATGGGGGTTCCTCCTGAGCGGGCCTCGGTAAAGCGAAAGGCGTGCCAGAAGGGAATCCCCGGACCGGCGCGCGAAGTGGCGGGCGACCTTACTGAAGCGGATCGTTGCTAAGCGGTCGCGGGTCGCGCCGGTAACGCTTACGATGATCCCAGATGTTGTCGAGCAAGACCCATTCTCAGGTCCCGCTGACCCGGAACGCCCATCGCTGGTGCCGGAAGCTCGACAGCGGGCTGTCGAGCGGGCCGAAGGCGGCGATGCGCTCGCCGGCGACGCCCGCGACATTGAGCAGGTGGCGCTGCTCGTCGCGCTCGTATTCCGACTGATTGATGATCACCAGCGCGCCGCTCGACGAGAGCAACGACAGCACATGCGCGAGCAGCGCCACGGGCTCGAAGAAGCGCTGCGGAAGCCCCCACGCGGCCAGCGTCCCCTCGAACACGAACGGGAGGGTCCAGGTGATGATGTCGAAGCGCTGGTCATCCGCGCACAGATCGCGTACTGAGCCGGCAATGTAACGACAACCCGCGTGAGCGCGCGCGATCTGCTCGCCGCGCGAGCGTCGGGTGACCAGGTTCCAGTAGCGGCGGTGGCTGTCGATCTCGACCAGCGTCCAGGGGCAGGGCGCGAGCGCGTGCAACGCCGGCAGGTGGGTGGCGTTGTTGCTGCCCACGTCCAGCGCTGCGCGCGCGCCGGTCAGCGCGCGCGGCACGATCGCCGACAACGTGTCGAGCACGTAGAGCGCCTCCTGGACTTCGATCGGTTCCAGCCAGCGCGACCAGCCGGTGATCGCGGCGTGCTCGCGGCCGAGCGCCTCGACGCGCGCCCGCGCAGCCGCGCTCGTCGCGCGCAGATCGCGCGCGACCGGACGCAGTCGGTGCGGCCACGGCGCCGGCGCCCAGCGCATCCGCGAGCGCGCCCGATAGGCCAGGTCCCGCCACCACGCCCCGATCGGCACGCGTTCATCATTGCACGATCGCGTCGCGATCGGCATCCGCGAGACGCCGTCCCTCCCCGGCCTCGGCGAATCAGATCCGGTCCCCTCCGACCTGATACGCTATGCTAGTCGGGTCGGATGACGACCCCTGGGGAACGGACCGTCCGCGCCGCTGCCGCAATGCTGGGAATCGCCGCGGTCGCTGGCGCGCTGGCGGTTGGCGTGTGCCACCCGCCAGCGCGCGCCGCCGACCCATGCGGCGCGCCCGACGCCCGCATCGTCGTCGACACCGCCGCGCATCGTCTCGCGCTGTGCGATCGCGACAAAGAGATGGCCGTCTTCGGCGTCCGCACGGGCCGCGGGGGCGTCGGCAAGTCGAGGGAGGGTGACGACAAGACGCCGCTCGGCATCTACCCCCTCGGTACGCCGCGCAAGTCGCAGCGGTACGGAACGTTCATCCCGATCGGCTACCCAACGCCCGAGCAACAAAAGCGCGGATTCACCGGTGGCAGCATCGGCGTCCACGGTCCCGAGCGTCTCGTGCGCTGGATGGGCAGCCTGGTGAACACGTTTGATTCGACGAGCGGCTGCGTCGGCATCGCCACCGATGCCGAGATGGACAAGATCGCCGCGTGGGTGAAGACGGCGAGCGCGAAGACGATCGAGCTGCTACGAGGCGCTGCACTTCTCGATCTACACCCCGTCCGATTCCCCCGGGATGACCGAGCGAATCGACAACATCGAGGTGAGCCGCACCGCCCGCGCCTACCCTGCCAACTGCGTCGCCGACATCCCCTACGTCTACTCGAACGTGCTGACATCGACGACGGCGGATGTGAAGACGGTCGTGCCGGCGGGCGCGGGCGTGGGGAAAGTTGTAGGGTCTCGTTCTCCGCTCAGCGACGAGTCGTGGGCGGCCTCAACACCATCACGCGCACCGCGCCCTGCTCGCGCAATGGAGCGAACTTCAGCCCGACGGCGTCGCCCGAGTCGGCGACGAGGTCGTCGGGGCCGAGGACACCGTCGGGGACGCCACCCGGGCCACGGTCTTCGATGACGGCGACGATGTGATCCCAGGGGCGAGGAAGCTCGTCGGCGCCGACGTAATCGAGGGCCAGGAAGTCGCCGGGGCGAACGTCGCGGCCGAAATGGAGCGGCGGCGTCGCGGCGGTGCAGGGGCCGTCGGCGGCGCACGCGCTGATCGCGGCGGGCGCCGAGACGTGCGGCAAATGATCGATCAAATACATCACGCTCGAGTAGTCGACGTTGTGCGCGCCGGTGCTGCGCAGGGCGGCCACAAGGACGTCGGCGCAATCGGCCCCCACACGGCGTTCGGCCTGGCTCTTGGTTCCCTTGCCGGCTGAGCCGAAGACGTACGGGACGTTGAAGAACGACGTCAGCCAGCCCACGAAGTCGTCGTCGCGCCGGAAGCTGTAACGAAATACGGCGTCGGCGATCGCGCCGCGAGGAGCATCGCCGGCGCCCGGCGTGGCGGAGATCTGCGATCCGACGTCCACCGCCGCGGCCAGACGCATGGTGCCGAACGGCAGCAGCGCGGGCTCACGCTTGCGCGCGGTCGGCTCGGTCGGCGCGGCGTCGGCGACGTGCAGCGTCCAGCCGGCGGCGCCTGCGATCGGCGAGTCGAAGTACTCGATGCGGTCGAAGCCGATCCAGGTGCCGTGCTTCGGCCCGAAGATGACTGCGTTGGCGTAGAGCGAGACGTCGGCGTTGGGCGCGGGTGTCGTCTCGTGCTGCATGCGCGGTTCGACGCGGCGCCAGCTGACGGCCGCATCCGGGCAACCGGCGCCGGTCCAGGACACGCGCGCGGGCGCTCCCGCCTCGCCGAACACCACCGCGCGCCCGTCGAGCTTTCCCGGCGCCGCGACGAACACGTCGAGCGTCTGACCCCGCCGCGCGTCGACGGCGCGCGCGAGCTCGTCGTGTCCCGCCGCGACGCGACCCTCGAGCCACGCGTGCGGTCCGAGCTCGCAGCGCGGGGCGGCGGCGGCGGCGCGCGTGAATCCGAGCAGGCCGAGCAACAGTGAGCACAACGTTCCCCGGCGGAGCTGGCACACCATTCGAAAATTATGGCACGGCGCACGGGCGCTTCGCCGTTGAGAACAGCAGCGAGCACTTCACGCTCGCCGACGCCGACACGATCTCCGCGTTCGCAGGCGCGCACGGACTGGCCGGCCTGCACTACTGGTCGTACGATCGCGACGTCGATTGCGCGCCGGGCCCGGCATCGTCTACGTGCAACTCGCTTGGCGGCGCCGGCACCTACGGCTTCCTGGCCCGCTTCATCGCTGCAGCGCCGCACTGACAGACGCTTTGCGTCTCGGAGCGCCGACGATACCGTGAGCCTGTGTTGGGTCGTGTCGTGTTGGGACTCTGGGTGGCGATCGGGCTCGCGACGGGAGGTTGCCTGGTCCAACCGAAGCCGTCGCTTTCGGCGAACGAGACGTCTCTGCGTTATCCGTTGCGTCGCCTTCAAGGCCAGCCCAGCGGGTCGGACGTTGTGGAATCGCATGATGGATCTCGGCATCCATGCGAACGCGTACACCACCTGGGACGAAACGACCTTCGTTGCCGTCGACCTGACGTCGCAGCTGGATTCGCTGCTGGCGTACGGTCGCACGCTGGTGTCGGAGCCGCTGGCCGACGTGACTCCGAGCGACTTCCTTCGCGAGCAGAAGATCGTCACTGAAGAGATGCGACTGCGCACGGAGAGCGGAACACCCCGGTAGGACATGTTGTAGACGTTTATCACCGGCCGTTCTACGTTGCTCTCCAGGTTCGTCCTCGGAGAAATACAGGAGTTTCGATGTTGAAGACCGGTGTCGTTTCGTTCTCGCTGCTCGCTCTGGCCACGTTTGCCTCGGGACCACTCGCCGCCGCCGACACGCCGTCGCCGAAGCCCGCCGCGGCGGCCGGCCCGTCGCCGGCGAAGCCCGGTGCGGGGCCCGCGGCAGCGAAACCCGGCGCGGGGCCCGCGGTAGGGAAAACCGGTGTGGGGCCCGCGCCGATCGCGAAGGCGCCCGCCACGCCGGCGATTCCGACGATGCCGACGCCGTCGAAGGAGCTCGAGCTCTTCATGAAGGGCTTCGAGGGCAGCTGGAAATGCGAGACCGAGTTCGCCGCTGGATCGACCGGCCCGGGCTCACCCGAAGCCAAGGGCAAGGCGACGCTGAAGATCCGCAAGGACTTCGGCGGCTTCTCCTGGCACGGGGAGTACACCCTCGCGAAGAACGAGATCCTCCCCGCGATGAGCGGCGTGTTCCAGGTCTCCTACGACCCGAGCAGCAAGCAAGCGACGTTCGTGAGCTATGACAGCATGGGCGCCGCGATGATGGGCGCTGGCCCGCTGTCCGCGGATTCGGTCACCTTCGCCGAGCAGGGCTACATGCTGGGGATCAAGGTCAGGGTACACGAGACCATGACCCGGAAGAGCGCCAAGGAGATCTTGCACAAGGTGGAGATCGACTCCGGCAAGACCTTCCAGCTCATGGCGGAAGATACCTGCAGCAAGAAGTAAGTACTCGTCAGTTCAGCTGCGATCGCTGTCGAGCGTGGTGCCGGCCTCGATCCGGAGCGGCTCACGCTCGCGCTGGCGCGGGCGCGCGGCGCTGGAACAGGAGTGCATCATGGCGCCGCCCAGCGCCGGCCACACCTTGTGGCCCACGGTGCCGACGATCTGGGGCGTGGCGCCCTGGAGCCTGGTGCTCGCGATGCGCTTCCCCGTCATGCCACTGCGCAGGTGAATGACCGCGGTCTGGTGCGGACCCTCGCCGATGATCTCACCCTCGACGAACGCGCCCAGGTTCAGCGTATAGGACATCTCGCGGAACTGCGCGGCGCTGTCGACGGGACGCAGGCTCGCAGTGACGTTGAGGCCCTTCGCACGCAGCATCTTCACGACCGCCGCGCGCACGGGCTCATAGACGTCGTCGCCCTTGAACGCGAACACCGCGATCTTACCCTTCGCGTGCGCGCCGGGCTTCTCGGGCATGTCGTCCATCCACGACTGATCCGGCAGCACTGGCTTCGCGACCGGTGCCGGCTTCAGGAACGGCACGACCCACGCGGCCTGCGCCGGGCGCGACATCGCAGCCATTGCGCTCCAGGCGATCACCCCCGCCAGCGCGATTGCACCCCACCTGACGGGGGCCGGTGCCGGGCGCAAGTCAGGCTTTTTAAGGCTCGTTAAGCGCGACATCGGCAAATTCTTACCCGAAGTCGGCCCCCAGACCCACCTGATTAGTCGATCGCTCGGTCTTTTCTCGACCACGGGAACAAAGTGTTCCGGCCCACTATCGACGGCTCACGAGTCGCAAAAGGCCCGGAAATCAATCACGCAATCGGTGCCGGCAACGCACTGCCCGGTGCATTGGGATCGCTGGTTCCCAGTAACCGGCGGGTCTCCCATTCGCGGAACGCCTCTAGCTCCGAGCGCACCTGGCGGAACACCCAGCCCAGCACCAGCGCATCATCCAGAAACCCCAGCACCGGGATCGCGTCGATGATGGCGTCGATCGGGCTCACGAGATAAAGGAGACCCGCGACCACCAGCACGATCGTGCTACGCGTGACGCCGCGGTAGTCGCGCCGGCTCCAGGCGCGCAAGAGCCGCAACGCGGTCTGGAGATCACTCCAGATCCGTCCCAGCGGCCCGCGCGCTGTCTGCGCCCGATCGCCGGCGCGATCGGCGGCGCGCAGCACGGCCAGCGGGTTTTCCACCAATCGCTCGGCCTTTTTCTTCTCGCGTCGAAACCAGGGCATCCATAGCTTCTTCATTGCCCAATCATAGCGCGCCGATCCGTGCTCGTCGGCCGCGCGCCGCGGCGGCTCGACCGTCAGCGGATGCGTACCACGGTGCCATCGACGCGCGCGTCGCTGCCGAGGTCGCGGCTGAGATCGGCTATCAGCTTCGCTAGCTCAGCGTCGTCGGCGGGACGGGGCGCGGCGCCAGCCAGGCCGGCGACGATCGGCAGCGCGACGATGTCCTCGACGGTGCCGTCGGCGCCCAGCGTGAACCGCAGCACCAGCGCATCTTTCTCGTCGGTGCAGCGGCAGGCGAACGCGAGGTTCCCCAGTGAATAGGCAATCACGCCGCGGCCGTGCCGCTGCACACCGCGCACGACGTGCGGGCCATGCCCCAGCACCGCCGACGCGCCGGCGTCAATCAGCCTTTCGGCCACGCGGCGCTCGGCGGGCGCGGGCAGCTGCACGCCCTCGCGGCCGAAGTGCAGCGACACCAGCACCGCGGCGCCGCTTCGCCGGGCAGAGGCGACCGCCGCGGCCAGCGCATCCTCGTCGGCGGGCGCCAGTCCCGGGCCGAGATCGCGCGCGATGATCCGGACGTTGGCGCCCGCCGGCACGAGCGCGGCGTCGTGCCCGTCGAACGCGGCGGCGATGCCCGCCGCCCGCAGCGCGCGCTCGGTGTCGGCGCGGCCCGCCTCGCCCTGGTCGAGCGCGTGGTTGTTGGCCAGCGAGACGACGTCGAGCTTCTGGTGCAGCCGCGCCGCGATCGACGGTGGCGCCGTGAAACGGATCGGCCCGCCGCTGGTCGGACGGCCGTCGCCGTCGAGGCCGGCTGGCTGACCGCGCGCGGTCAACGGCCCTTCGAGGTTGCCGAAGCGCACGTCGCCGTCGAGCAGCCCGGCGACGCCGTCGAGCTGCGCGGCCGTGCTGCGCTCGTCGAGCTGGAGATCGCCGCCGGCGGCGACCGCGATGCGGCCGGGTGGATAGCAGCTCGGGTCGAGCAGCTCGGGGCGATATTCGAAGTGCATGGTGTCGTAGTGAAACCAGCGGCCGCCCCAGATGAAGCCCTCGGCCTCGAACGCGTCGACGATCGCTTGCGGGATCTGGTTGCGCCAACGTAGCGGCGACGGCGGCCGCTGCCAGCGCCAGTACGAGGAGACGCTGGTGTCGAGATCGATCGAGACGCCGTACGAGTGTGCGCTCTGGCGATTGGTGCCGGCAATCTTGCGCCACACGAACGTGCCGGCGAAGCGACGCAGATACGCCGCCAGCGCGGGGTCGGCGTCGCGCAGCCGCTGCAGGCGCGCGGCCACGGCGCGGAACGCGTCGGCGCGCCGCCGGTTGACCGAGAGTGTGCGCCCCAGGAAATCGACCGGCACCACGTCGACCGCGGCGCGCGTCTGGCCGTAGGTGGCGCTGAACATCTCCTCCACGCGGATGCGTCCAGGATCGTCGTCGGGGACGGTCACCGGGCGGATCGCGCCCGCGCGGTAGCGGATCGAGAACATGTCCTCGATGTCGGGCGTGTTGAGCTTCTCGTCGAAGGTCTTGGCGCGCCCATCGTCGTAGGGCACGCGCGTCCCGTCGGGCAGGCGGCCGTACCACGCGCCGTCCTTCTCCACGGGCGTGATCGCGTAGTAGTGGGCGAGGCAAGCGAGCGGCGCGGGCGCGGTGGCGGCGGGCGCGGCGGCTGCGAGCGAGGCGGCAATGATCAATGACGGGATCAACGAGTGTGCATCATTGCACCTCGCGCGCGCGAACCGGATACAATCGCTGCCCATGATGGGGATGCGGTGGTTGCTTCCGGTCGTGCTCGGGTTAGTGGCGGTGCCCCTGGCGCCTGCGATCGCGGCGCCGTACGTGCCGCCCGCGGCAGCCGACGTGCCGGGCTACTTCGCCGAGGCATTGCCGTGCCACGTGAGCATCGAAACCCTCGACCACAACCTCCGCTCGATCGATGTGACCTGCAAGACCAAGCTGCTGGACGACAAGACGCTGCGCGAGCTGGCGATCATGCGCAATACGATCTACGCCCGTTACGGGTGGGACGGGTTCCGCAAGCAATGGTTGCACGACTATTTTTACGCCCAGAAATGGTTCAAGCCCAATCCCGCGTTCAGTTACAAGCTCATCAGCAAGGCCGACCGCGAGAACGCACACATCATTGGATCGAAGGAGGCGTCGTTCAACGAGGCCGCGCTCCGGGGCAACCAGGCCAGGATCTACGCACGACACGGCAAGGTCTGGAACGATGTGCCCCCGTGGACCTGGAAGAGCGGGAAGAAGACCGTCTCGTGCGACAGGCCCAAGGACTACGACGGCGAGGATGCGGGGGACGAGAGCGACGAGGTCACGTCGTGGGACTGTGTCTTCAAGAACGATGCATGGTACCGGCCCAATCCGAGGTTTTCGGAGAACGACTTCACGCCGAATGAACGGATCGAGCTCGGCCTCATCAGCCGCGCGCTCGGCGGCTTCTCGACCGACGAGGGCAGCCTGGGACGCGCGGAGCAGGGCCTGGACCACCTGCTGGGGCTCGAGGATCTGCGCAAGCTATCGCTGCGTGACCTGCGCCTGTTGCGCAACTCGATCTACGCGCACCGCGGGCGGCCGTTCAAGTCGCCGATCGTCCGCGAGCATTTTCGCGGCATGAAGTGGTACCAGGAGAATTTGTCGTACACCGACAAGCTGCTGTCCGAGACCGACCGCCGTAACGTGCGTCTGATCCGGTCGGTCGAAGACGAGCTCGGCGGCTCGCTCGGCGACGAGGACTGGCTGATTGAACCGGCCATCGACGGTGCCTGATGACCTCGGGTTAGCCGCCCCGTGAGGGTGGCCAGATGCGTTGAATTCGTTCAATCCGCGCCGGGAGCGCCCAGCCAGTCGAGCAGGCGGAGCGCCTCTTCGCGGCGGTAGCTACCGGGCGCGGCGGCCGCGAGGCGGCGAAGAGCGCGCGCAGCCTCTTCGCGGCGCTCGAGGCGCACCAGGCAGATCGCACGGTTGTAGGTGGCCTCGGGGGCGAAGACGCCGTGCGGGAAGGCGGCGAGATAGGCGTCCCATGCGTCGAGCGCGCGAGCGGGCGCGCCGTCGGCGAAGTGCGCCTGATGAGCGCGGGCATAGGTGCGCATCTCGGCGTCGGACACGCGCGCGGGCGATCGGAGTCGCTGATCGATCGCGGCGGTTCCTGCGAGCGCATCGCTTGTCTCGAACGGGATGATCCGAATCGGGCGGCCACCGACGGACGGGGCAGCGGTTGCGCTGCCGATCTCGCGGGCGCCGGGCGACTCGATCGCGAGCGGCGCGGGTGTGTGCCAGTGGTGGATCACGGCCAGCGCCGCTCCGACGGTGCCGCTCACGATCAACCCGGTGACGATCGGCACGAAGAGGCGCCGCAGGCGCCCCCGGCGTTCGAGGTCCCGTCCCGCGCGGGCGAGCACGCGCGCGCGCGTCGCCGCGCCGTCGGACTCGACGGCGGTGAGGTCGCGGAAGGCCCGGCGCATCGTCTCATACGCTTCGATTGATCCGACGCGCTTCATGGTCGTAGCTCCATCTCCAGCCACTCGCGGAGGCGCCGGCGCGCGTGGAAGAGGCGCGTGCGTACGGTCGCCTCGGGCACGCCGGCGATCGCGGCCGCCTGCGAGGAGGTGAGCTCTTCCATCTCGCACAGCACGAAAGCGATGCGCTGGGGCAGCGGCAGCTGGTCCAACGCGGCGGCGAGGCGCAGGCCCAGCTCGTGCCGGTAGGTTTCCTGTTCGGGATCGCGCGGTGGACTGCGCTGTTCGCTGGTCAAGCGCGCGAGCGCGCGCTGGCGGCGCGCGGCCGCGCGCCGGTGATGGCGCGCGCGCCTGACCGCGATCGCGAGCAGGAACGTCTCGAGATCCACCTCGCCCCGGAAGCCGAGCACCGCGCGCGGCAGCGCCGTGAACGTCTCCTGAACCACATCCTCGGCGGCGGCCGCGTCCGAAAGCAGCCTCCGCGCCAGCGCGCGCACGCGCTGGTGCCAGCGATCGAACGCCCGCGCGAGCGCGTCCAGATCGCGGCGGCGCAGGCCGTCGAGGATGGCGGCCTCCTCGGCGAATCGCTCCGGGACGCTCGCTCTAGCGACGTGGAATGGCGCACGAAGGCTCACGGGAGCTTCAGTCGCAATCCCGCGCCTGCGCCGATGAAGTCGTGATCGGCGCCACTGGAGGTGAAGTGGGCAGTCAGGCGGGTCACGAAATCGAAGGTTTCGTTGATCGGAATGCCAATCGAGCCGGTTACGCGCGCGTAGAGCGCGGGCTGCACTTGCTCGGTGACCGAAATGCTTTTGCTTAGTCCCGGCTCGACGGTGCTGGAAATGAGCGTTGATGTCAGAACATTCACACGTTCGGCCTCGACCCCGGCGCCCAAGGTCGCCTCGACATACCAGCGGCCCCAGGGCCGGCGCGTTCCGATCAATCCAGCAAGTCCCAGGAGATGGTTGTCCGGGCCCGCGTCCAGCGCGGCGCCGAGAGTCATGCGGTCGCTCGAGTTTTGACGCTGCGCCTCGAGGTGATAGCTAGTGCCGAACGAGACGGAGTTAGCGAGGCCGTTGCTGCAGGTGAACATGGCGGGGGAGCTGGCCTGGAGACAGCCGTCGGTGAGAGTCGCGCCGCCAGAGGCCGTGATCGACCAGCGGGGAGCGACGGCGGGATGGTTTGCGCCAGGGCTGGCCGTGACCTCCGCGTCGGTGCCGGCGAGCGGCAGCCCCGCGGGCGGCGGTTCCGTCGGCGTCGGGGCCGGCGTCGCCGGCGCGGGAGCCGCTCGAGCCTCGGTGGCCGCGGGCACCGCCGCTGGTCCGGGCGCCAGCGCCAACTGTGGCAACAGGGGCCCGACCTGGTCGCGCGCGAGGTTGCCCGCGAGCCAGCCGACAGCGCGCAAGCGCGCCGCGCGATCGGCGACGTCGGGGATCGTGCGTGACACGTGCGCGGATCCTCCCGACCGCATCGACATCTTGATGTCGTTCTCGTCGAGCGCGACGATCAGGACCTGCGACGCGTGCCCTGCGGCCGGATCGCTCGGTGACAGCACCGCCTGGTGCAGCTCGCCCGCGATGCGCTCGCGCACGTCGGCCGCGTCGACGCCCAGCCTGGATTGCGCCTCGACGACGACCAGCAACGGATCCTCGGCTCCCCGTGCCGTGCCTACGGCGCCCGCCTCGATGATCGCAGCGCCGATCAGGCCGGCGGCCCACGCCCCACGTTTGTGCATGCCAGGATGTGGCCGCAACCGGCGCTTTTGTTCAATCGAATCGAACGATCGAGCGATATCAGGGGCGGTAGAATGCGCGCAAGGAGGTCGGGCAACGCCGACGGCGCGCGGGCGCGTGTCGGCTAGGTGGCGGGAACGCCCGGGGTCCGTCGCTGGCGGGTCATGATGATCGCGACCACGATCATGAACGCGATCGACGAAGCGGCGAGCGACGCGTGGATCGAGACGATGCTGCCCGCGATGCCGACGGTCAGGCCGCTGAACGTGCGCAACCCCGACGACGACATGTTGAACAGGCCGAGAACGCGCCCGCGGATGGTCTCGGGCGCGTGGATCTGCACCAGGGTCTGCGCCATGCTGCTGAACGACAGCTCGAAGAAGCCGGCGAGGAAGAGAAACGGCAGCGCCATGAAGTAGGTGCGCGCGAACGAGAACGCGAGCAGGGCTCCGCCCCAGAGCAAGGCGATGCGCTCCGCCGAGCTCGGCTGGGTGCGCATCCAGCCGCCACGGCTCTCGAGCAGGAAGCCGGCGCAGAGCGCGCCCAGCGCGTCGGCGCCCAGCAGCAACGAGTAGGCGACGCCGGGATTGCCGTGGCGCAGGTCGTGCGCGAAGCCCGGCATCTGCGCCTGGTAGCTATTGCCGACGAAGAACGAAGCCATCCCGGTCAGCAGCACCATCGCGCCGATCGCCGGAACGCCGCGGATGTCGCGCATGGTCTCGAGGATGTCGCCGAGGCCGCGCACCGCCCGCTTTGGTCCGGCGGCGTCGCCGCGGAAGTGCCGGCCGTAGGGCGCGCTGATGAGCCACAGCAGCAGCGGCAGGTAGAACGCGGCGTTGACGAAGATGCCGCGCGTGGGGCCGAGCAGGAGCATGATCCCGTTGCCGACCACCGGGCCGACGAAGATCGCCAGGTAGCGCACCGTCGCATTCAGGCGCACCGCGCTCGGCAGCGCCGCCGGGCCGACGATGTCGTAGAGCAACATCTGGCTCGACGTGCTCCACAGGACGCCCGCGCAGCCGTGCACCACCAGCAGCACCATGGCGTGCCACATCTGCAGGGTGTCGGTCAGGAAGAAATACCCCCAGCCGATCGACACGCCCATGAACATCGCGACGCCGATCTGGATGATCCGGCGCGAATCTAAGCGGTCGTTGAGCGCGCCGGCCGCGACCGAGAACAACAGATAGGGCAGCCAGTGCGATACCACCGCGAACCCGCCCAGCGCCGGGGAGTGGAACTTCTGAAAAGCGACCCAGTAGCTGATCACGTGCTCGATGTTGTCGGCCATCATGGTCAGCATGAACGTGACCAGGTAGGCGGTGAATCCGGGGGCGCGCAGGGCTTCGAAGGCGCGACGTTCGGTGGTCTGCATGGGTGTGGCTCGTCGAGGTAAACCACATCGCCGAGGTCGGTTGGAAGTTTTGTGAAGCGCGTTGGGCGCAGGCGGGTCCCCCGCCGGAGCCCGTCCCCTTCGGGGATTTCGGCACGGACAGCCCACCCCGCCACCCCCGCCTTCGGCGGCCTCATCGCGGGAGGGTTTGGGAACCCTCTGAGGGGTCCCATTTTGAAGGCGCGGGCGGTCGGAACCGTGACGGTCAACGTACGATCTTTGAGCCGTGTAGGCCTCGCGATGGACCTTACTGTGCGGTGGGTCTCTGCCCCGGCGGCCACGCGGCGCTGGATCGCGGCCCGCCGTCCTCCTGTACACACCCGTTCACCCCCTTCTTTGCCCGCGAGAGAGGTAACGATGAAATCCAAGCTTTCCGCCGTCAGAACCGGTAGTTGGACCATGCTCGCGCTGGCGGGGCTCGCGTGTCTGGCTTCGGCCTGCAGCTCGAGCGGGAGCTCGTCGGGGAGTGGAGGCGCGACGGGGAGCGGGGGTGCGCCTGCGGCCGGAGGCAGCGGAATGGGCGGCAGTGCCGCTGGAGGGACGAACGGCGGCGGCGGCAGCGGCGCGGGCGGGTCGAGCGACGCGAGCGCCGGCAACGACGCGCCCGTCGACCACGGCGCGGTGGACGCCGCCAAGGATGCCGTCGTCGCGCACGACGGCTCGACCAATGACGCCGGCGCCTACGTGCGCGCCGGTTGGACCGCGGTCGCCATGCCCGACCACGTGGCCCCCGCGCAGACCAATCCGCGGTCGACCGAGTCGCTGGACTCGAGCAACGCGTTCGACGGCATGACGGGCACCCGCTGGGCCACCGGCGTCTTTCAAAGCACGCTGACCTTCCCGCTCTTTTTCACGGTCGACATGAAGCAGGCGATGAATATCGGCCGCATCACGCTGTACGCGGGCACACAGGACACCGGCGACTACCCGGTGCAGATGGACGTCCTGGTGTCGACCGACGGCGTGAACTTCACCACCGCCGTCGCGGCTCACCGCCCGCAGCCGCCGGCGAGCGGCATCGACACGATCAACATCAACCCGCCGGTGGTCGGCCAGTGGATCCAGCTCAAGGCGACCACGGGCCAGCCCGCGACCAATCAGCGGTGGTGGGCGATCGGCGAGATGAACGTCTATCCGTAGCCGCAGCAACGCGCTGCCGCACGTTCCAGGAGCCGGGTTGGTAGCCCGTCCGAAAACTCCTCTACCTGTAAGCGTCTCCTCGGCGGCCAGAATCAATCAAACAATTTTCGTTTCGCGTTCCGCCAGCGCGTCGCGCGAACGGCTCAGAAATTGTCACGGAGTTCGCCGTTTTCTCGACGGTGAAGTCAGGACCCTGACACGAGTGAGCGTTGTCGCGGGTTAGGCGGCCCGCAGCGTCAGGGGAACCCGGAAAAAAGTATTTCAAACTGTGTCTACCGGCCTGATTCGGAGGCCTATGCGGTACTGTATTCTCGTGAAGCGCGTTGGCGCACACGCGAACCGAGTTGCCGCCTGCAATTCCAGATTCGCGGTGCTGTCTGTCCTAGTGGTCCTAGGGACAGCTGCGTCCGCCTGTCAGAGCCCGAAGACGCCGATCTCGAATCTGGAGATCACCCCGGACAAGCACATCTGGTTCGACATCACCCAGGGGCCTCATGCGCTCGGCGCGGCCGTTGCCGAAGGTCAGATCCAGTGCGAGTCGTGCCACCCGAGCGGGACGACCAGCTTCACGCAGATCAAGTGCGCCGGCTGCCACGGTCATGATCAGTCGGTGACCGATCGGCTGCACCTGACCGTATCTGGGTACAGCTTTCAGGATAGCTCGGGATGCTATTCCTGCCACACGAAGCACGTCGACTTCGACCACGCCGCCATCACCAACAACTGCGCCGCCTGTCACGACGTCGGCAACCCGTTCGCCGCGCTGCCCAAGGCGGGGTTCACGCACCCCGAGACCGGCGGCGTCGATTGCAGCGGTTGCCACAACACGACCGACTGGGCGGCCGCGACGGGCGCGCCCAACGCGCACAACGCCGCCAACGACATCGTCGTGATGGGCCTCTTGCCGACGTTCGTGGGCACATCGATGGGCAGCCTGACCTCGCAAAACGAGACGCTGTCGATGACCATGAACCACGGGTCGACCGACGCGACGGCCGCCGTGATGAGCGACTGCGCGAACTGCCACCCCAACTCGAAGAAGAGCGGCTTCTTCCCCGGCGTGTTTCACGATTCGCTGAGCGACATGCAGATGTCGCAGCCGACGTCCTGCAGCTCCTGCCACCTGGACGCGATGCCGATCGGGTTCGTCGGTCCGGCGGCGACCAACCCCGCGCGCACGCCCTCGACCGGCGAGATGCGCCACGACGCCGTTGGCTGGATCGGCAGCGCGCCGACCAATGCGCACATCGTCTCGACCAACTGCGGGATCTGCCACCACGTCGCCGACAGCGGCAAGGTCACCTGGGCCACCGGCAAGGTGTCTGCGACCGTACAGTTTCACGCCTCGCTCAACAACGGGGGCCAGGCGCAGCCGACGTCGTGCATGGATTGCCACGCGAACTCGCGGCCGGCGGGCGCGCTGACCAAGACCACCGCGTCGCTCCCGGCGGGGGTCTCGTTCGACCACGCGATGGCGATCTCGGCGGCGACCGGTGATTGCGCGGCCTGCCACGCCGGCACAGCGGCGCCGTCGTTCTCGTCGTGGCGGCAGGGCACGTTCCACAGCGCCGGCGCGCCCAATCCGCCGACCTGCCTGCCCTGTCACGACGGCGAGCGGCCGACGTCGACCAACGGCTGGAGCAGCCCGACTTACAAGAATTCGCCGTTCGACTACACCGGCAACGCCTCTGGCTCGACCCACGGCGACGGCCAGGATTGCGTGCTCTGCCACAGCGGGCCGGGCACCGGCGCGTGGGGCGGCGCCCAGAACTGGGCGAGCGGCCACTTCGACCATGCTCCGACGACCCACGCGGCGCAGACCTGCCTCGCCTGTCACTCGACGCAGCGTCCGGATCTGCAGCCGGGCACGACCCCGGCGGCTGCCGCGGCTGCCGTCGGCTTCGACCATGCGGCCGCCGGCGCCGGCGAGTGCCTGGGCTGCCACGCGGCGACGACCCTGGCCGGCCGCTTCGTCGACTACACCAACCCGGCGACGCACACGTTGCCGGGCGGCGACTGGAAGGGTGGCGTTGGCTATCCCGGATCCACGTTCGCGGGATCGAGCGATCAGTCCATCAACGTCACCGAGATTCAGTTGGTCCGCGACGGTTCGACCGCGAACAACGTCCTGCGGACGGTGACGATCACCGACACGATCTATAACGGGATGTTGCACACCTCCTCGATCCTGCCGGCGCCGCTGTCGGCGGGGCCGACCAACGCGCCCGACCCGTCCAAGTGCTGGCACTGCCACACCAGCAGTGGCACCACGGTCTCCAGCTTCAACAACGGCAAGTACCACGACGCACTGACCAACTTTCGCGCCACACCCAGCGGGGCCGTGGTGCCGTACCCACAGCCGAGCACCAATTGCGTCGACTGCCACTCGTTCATGATGCCCGACGGCATCGTCGAGCTGAAGGGCTCCGACCTGTGGCCGATGGATCACAAGGCGGTGCTCGCGACGCCGATCATGGTCGGCACCGCGACGGTGGCCAGGGTCTCCGATCTGGATTGCTCGTTCTGCCACAAGAGCCCGGGCATCACCTGGTCGGATGGGGTCTTCCACGCCGGCCTTCCTAATACGGCGGTGGTCTCCGACTGCAACGGCTGCCACTACCCGCTCATCACCGATGCCGCGGCCGCGGACAAACCACCCAACGGCACGCTGTACGCGATGAAGCACCTGTCGTCGCTGATTCCGAGTCAGCAATGCAAGCCGTGCCACACGCTGGGTGTCATGAACCGCGGGATGCTGCCGGCGACGTCCGACCTGTTCGCGGGCGGCACTTTTCACACCTCGGTCTCGCCCACCACGGGCCTTCCTCTACCCCAACCGACGGGCTGCAACGATTGTCACCTGGTCTCGCAACCAGCTCCGAACGTTCCGACCCAGAGCACCGTCACCTATGCGTTCAAGACCGGCGGCACGTCGACCAACGGCGCGCAGTGGATGAACCACGGCTCGAGCCTGGTTGCGGGCAAGGACTGTGCGGCCTGCCACCTCGCCGACGCGCAGCCGATGGGGAGCGTCTGGAGCCGGTCGATCTCGCTGCACAGCGCGGCTCCGCTCGCGCGCACCTGCCAGGAGTGCCACGGCCTGGTCAACGGCGGCGGCGGCAACTCGGGCTCCAAGAACAACCTGCCGGCGGGGCTCACCAACTCGACGGTCCTGACTTCGGCGAGCGCGGCCACCGGTATCCCGGCGACCACGCCGGCGCAGATCACCCACGACGACGTCAACGTCGCCACCCGCGATTGCAATTTCTGCCACAGCCAGGCCGGCGCATCGACGGTGGCATCGATCCAGGGCAAGGAGTGGGCGCAGGCGCGGTTCCACCTCAGCTTCCCGGCGAGCACGCCGCTGACGATGAACGGCGGGAACGGCCGCTGTAGCAACTGCCACATGAACGACAACCCCAAGTCGTCGTACACCGTGTTCAATCACAGCAACTTCAACAACTCCAACACCAGCACGGACTGCAGCAGCTGCCACAACTATCCCGGTACCGGCACGCAGGGATCGCCCAACTGGCTGGGCGGCTCGACGGGGGGCAACCGGTAGGTAGCCGAGATCCGGATCGGACTGTCGAGGACGGCGACGAGGACGAGGACGGGGCGCGCCGGCTGCTCGGAGACTGACTAGAACGACGCGGGCGAGATCAGCGGGCGCTGGTGCCAGGCGCCGGTGCGCAGCGTTTGCGCCGCCGCGTTGGCGCTCCAGGCGTGGCCGACCGGCCCACGGCTGTCCGCGCCGACACCCAGGACCAGCAAGTCGGCGCCGGTGAGGCGCGCGTGGCGCGTGAGCTCGATCCCAGGCGCGCCGGCCAGGCTGGTCGACACACAACGGACGCCGTCGGCAGCCGCCGCGGTGGCGCGCGCGCGCAACTCGCGCTCGATGCGCGCGAGCACGGTGTCGACATGATCGAGCAAGGACCGGTTGCCGAGCACCAAAGCCTCGGTGAAGCCGTCGAAGACGTGCACCAGATCGATCACGGTGCCGGTGGTCGCGGCGATGCCGAAGACCAGACCCATCGCGGTGTCAGACGCAGGCGAGAAGTCGACGCCGACCATGATCCGCCGCATCTCGCCGGGGAAGCGCACGGGCCGCCGGCGCTGATCGCGCACGGCCATCCACAGGCGAAACGGAGCCCAGTCCTGCGCCAGATGAGTCGCTGACGCCGGCGCAATCGAGTTGGCTGGCGCCGGGGCGGCGGGTGCCACCATCCATCGAGAGACCGAGGCCGAGCTGCTTCTCATGGTGGCAACTCTGACCGACCCAGGTGTCTGCTTGTTTGCGCGACCATTACCAAATGTTTCGAAGGCCACGCTTTTTCAGCGAGTCACCCTCTCCCGCGGTCCGCCGGGGGAGAGGGCCGGGGCTGGGGGCAGGCCTTGCGAGAGGCGCCCCTTCAACCGTCGGCGAGCATGTAGCCGAGGCCGCGGATGGTCTTCAGCAGATGCGGATGGCGCGGATCGCTCTCCAGCTTCTGGCGCAGGCGCGAGACGTGAACGTCGATCGATCGATCGAACGCCTCCTCGGCGTTGCCACGAGCCAGGTCGAGGATCTGCTCGCGGCTGAGCACACGGCCGGCGCGCTCGGCGAGCGCACGCAGCAACGAGAACTCGTAGGTGGTGACGTTGATCGACTTGCCGCGCAGCGTGACCGATCGGGCGTTGGTGTCGACGCGCAGCGGGCCGACGGTCAGGACCTCGGCGGGCGGGCCGCTGCTACCGCGGGCGCGCCGCACCTGGGCGCGGATGCGCGCCAGCAGCTCGCGCGACGAGAACGGCTTGGCGATGTAGTCGTCGGCGCCAGTCTCCAGCCCGAGCACGCGATCGGCCTCCTCGCCACGAGCCGTCAGCATCACGATCGGGACGTGCGAGCGCGCGCGGATCTCGCGGCAGACCTCCATGCCGCCGATACCAGGCAGCATCAAATCGAGGAGCACCACATCGAACAGCGCGCGCGTCACCGCGCGCACGCCGCTGTGCCCGTCGAAGGCACGCTCGACCAGCAATCCATGCGTCTCGAGGTAACGGGCGGTGAGGCGCGACAACTTCTCGTCGTCGTCGATCAGCAGCACCCGGATCCCTTCGGACGGGGGATTCGCCGGCGCGTCGTCGTCCATGGCCCCAGATGATAGCGCGGGGGCGCGCCCCTGAACGGCACTTAAGAATTCGTAACAATCGCCAACGCCCGCGCGGCCAAAGCCTCGCGGGCGGTGCGGCAAGGGCGTGCTCGAGCTAGTGGTGAGGCGGGATGTTGAGGGGGCGATCCTCGTCGTCCCGCTCCTCGATGCCCGGGCGGCCGCCGACCGCCGTGTTGTCGTCGTAGCGGCGATAGCGCGGCCCCGAGAGCCGCTCGTACCAGTCGCGCGTGACGCGGCCGGCAAGCTCGCGATTACCGAGCCCGAACGCCAGCGCGCCCGCGAGGGCCATCGCCGAGATTGCGACCGTGAAGGCGGTGGTGACGATCGCGGTGGCGATCCCGAGCTGCTGCAGAGCCATGAAGCCGGCGACCGTCAGGATCGCGCCGCGTACCAGACGCGCCCACAGCACCGTGCCCGCGCTGCGCGCCGCGGTCTCGCGGTAGAGGAAGTTGGCGGCAATGTAGCCGACGAAGACCACCGCGGCGGCGGCCAGCACGTTCGGCAGGTAGGCGACCACGCGTGCGAAGCCGGCGCTGAGCCACGCCAGATTGAGCGCGTCGATCGCGAGGCCGACCGTGATCAACCCGGCGATCCAGTAGACGATCCGCCCTCCGGTTCTCGGGAGGCGCTGGATTCCGATGCTGTCGCCAAGCCACCGCCGCGCCAGCGGGTGGCGGTCGAGCCCGACGGCAGAGAGCAGCCGTCGCGTGATCCGCTCCAGCACCATGGCGATGAAGAACCCGACTGCCAGAATGACCAGCGCGGCAATGAGGTTGGGCAGAAAACCGACCATCCTGCCGAACGCGTTTCCGAACGCGGTTGTGATTCGCATGGCGCCTCCGTGGAACTGAGTTGCTAATCCCAAAGTGGCTACATGCTGGACTCGGTCAAGTGCACACCTCATGGCGCCTCCCCACGCGAGGCTCAGGCGGGCGCGGCGCTCAGACGTTGCCCGGCGGGGAGGGCGGCGCCGCGCGCAGCGCCTCGACCAGGCGAACCAGCCGATCGACGTCGACCGGTTTGACCAGGTGCTCTTGAAAGCCAGCCTCGAGGCTGCGCCGGCGATCGTGCTCTTGGCCGTAGCCGGTCAGAGCGATGAGGCGGCAGTCCGGCGTCTCCGGCAGCGCGAGCAGGCGCGTCGCCAGTTCATAGCCGTCGATCACCGGTAGCCCGATGTCGAGGATCGCGACCTCAGGCGCGAAGCGCGCGGCGACGTCGAGCGCGGTGATCGGATCGGTCGCCATCTCGACCACGTACCCGCTCGCTTCGAGCGCGTGCTGAAGCAACTCGGCCGCGTCGAGGTTGTCGTCGACGATGAGCACGCGCCCCGAGCGTCCGGACGCCGGCGTCGTGCGCACCTGGGTCGCCGCCTCTCCGACGGTCTGGCCGCGCGCCGCCGGAAGAAAGACCGTGAACGTGCTGCCGCGTCCGAGCCCATCGCTGTGCGCCGACACCGTTCCCCCGTGCAGCGCGACCAGGTTCTTGACCAGCGCCAGGCCGATACCGAGACCGCCCTGCGCGCGATCGGCCGAGCGTGCTGCTTGCTCGAAGAGATTGAAGACCCGCGGCAGCATCTCGGGGTTGATTCCGATGCCGTTGTCCTTCACGGTCAGTACGAGCTGGCCGTCCTGCGCGGCGACGTCGAGCTGGATGTCGCCAGCCGGCTCCGTATAGCGAGCGGCGTTGGTGAGTAAATTGGCAATCACCTGCGCGAGTCGGATCGGATCGGCGTAGCAAAGAAAGCGGCCCTTCGCGCAATGAATGGCCAGCCGGTGGTGCCGTTGCTCGAGCAGGTCGCTCGCGATCTCGACCGCCTTGGCTGTGACGTCGGCGAGGTCGACGATCTCCCGCCGCAGCTCGACCTTTCCACGCGCGATCTTGGCTACGTCGAGCAGATCATCGACCAGGCGGGTCAGGTGGTTGACCTGCCGCTCGATCACCTGCTGCTCGCGCGGGATCGCGCCCTGACTCTTGTGCCGCAGCAGCCGCAGCGCCGTGATGATCGGCGACAGGGGATTGCGCAGCTCGTGGCCGAGCATCGCCAGGAACTCGTCCTTGGTTCGGCTCGCCGACTGGAGCTCGCCGAGCAGCTCTTCTCGTTCGGCGTCGGTCTTCTCGACCAGGCTCCGGCGCTCGAGATCGATCGCCGCACGGTCCGCCGCCTGGTCGACCCGGGTCTTGGCGAGCCGCAGGTGGCCGCTCACCTGCTCGAGGAAACGGCGGTACGACTCATCGATCGAGAGCTGCGGGCTCAAACCCAGGATCAGGAACGACGGTGTCTCGTCGCTGCGTGCCGGCAGCGGCGCGACGTAGAGGTCGCGTATCGAGTTGTCCGGACCGTCGTCGGGGCCGGGTCTGACGGGTGCCCCGGACGAGATCAGGAATGGACCTGTCTCCGTGCGGTGCGCGAGCGCGGCACCGACCCGCGTGGCCACGTCGGCGACCGTCGGCGCGTTCATGCCGACCGTCGCCTCGCGCGCAAATCCGGCACCGTCCGAGCCGCGTGCGAAGATCCCCGCGAACGGGATGTCGGCGGTGGCGCGGCCAATGATCTCTAGCGTCTTTGCGATCAATGCCGCGCGGTCGCTGGCGACCGACGTTTCGCCGACCAGCGCGTGCAGCATGTGGGCGCGGCGCTCGCCGAGGACGCGATTGGTGGTCTCGGTGCAAATGACCAGCGTTCCCTCGACGGCCCCGGTCTCGCCGAAGACCGGGGAATAGGTGTACGTCCAGTAGACCTCTTCGTTGCGTCCGTTGCGCATGATCGGCACCAGCGAATCCTCGTTCCAGCTGCCGATCCCGCGCTCCATCACGTCGTCGATCTGGGGGCCGATGATGGGCCAGATCTCCTGCCAGCACGCTCGGCCCGCCTGTCCCATGGCCCGAGGATGCTTCCCCTGGCCGAAGCTCGGGAGATAACCGTCGTTGTAGAACTGGATCAGGTCGGGTCCCCACCACAGGAACATCGGTTGCCGCGCGCGGAACATCGTGGCCAGCGTGGTTTTCAGCGTCGAAGGCCAGCCGGCGGGTGGCCCGAGCGGCGTCTCTTCCCAGTGCACCGCGCGCGCGGTCGCGCCCGAGATGCCGCCGCCCTGCAGGAACCACGGCGCTTCGTCGGGAGGCATCAGGGTCGGAAGATACGACAGCTGGGACCCGAGACCACTCGATTTCGCTGCCGTCGAGGGCATTGTCGCCGCAGAGCGACTGACTTCCGTCGCATTCGCACGATGGTTAATTCCGACGGAGCGATGCGATCCGACTGGCTATCGATGGGCGCCGCGATCTGTCTCTTGGGCCTGGCCACGTGTGGTGGCGGCAGTGGTGCGGCGGCGGGTCCCGACGCGGGCGCGCTCGATCACGGTGACGCCGCCGATGACGGATCGACGCCAATCACCGTCGACGCGGGCGGTGCGCGCCCCGGAAGCATCCGCATGGCCGTGCCAGCGTACTTTGCGCCGGGCCCGGACTGGCAGCGCATGATCGCCGCCGCGCCGACGGTGGGGATGGTCATCATCAATCCGGCGAGCGGGCCCGGCACCAGCACCGACCCGCAGTACACGCAGGTGATCGCGCAGGCGCGCGCCGCGGGGATCATCGTGCTCGGCTACGTGTCGACCAGCTATGGACAGCGGCCCGAGGCCGACGTCATCGCCGATATCAATAGTTACTACAACCTGTATTCGCTGTCCGGAATCTATCTCGCCGAGGGGCCGATGGAGGCCGATTGCACGCCGCTCGAGGCGCAGTATCGGCGCGTCGTCGACGCTGCGCATGTCCGCGACCCACACGCGTACATGGCTGTGGGCACGCACTTTTGTCCGACCTACGTCTATTTCTTCGACCAGATGGTCGAATTCGCGATGAGCTGGAGCGACTATCAATCGTACGTGGTACCGACCTGGATGCCGGCGGGCTCACCGGAACGTTTCTGCCACTTCATCAGCGACGTGCCGGCGGACCAGGCGGGCGTGGCGATCTCGCGCGCGATCGCCAACGGCGCGGGCTGGGTCTTCGCGACGGATCTGAGCGAGCCTAATCCCTGGGGCCAGCTGCCGGCGTACTTCGACGCCGAGCTGCAAGCGATCCGCACGCTGGCGCCGTAGAATGAAGGATCGCTGACCGGCACTTCAACCCGCGCAGGCCGACGCGCGCGCCAAAAGCTGCTCGCGCTGGCGCGCGTTCTGGGTCAGCGCGGCCGCGCGCTGGAACTCGGCGCGCGCCTCGTCGAGGCGCCCCAGCTTTGCCAGCAGGTCCGCGCGCGCGGCCGGTAGCAGGTGATAGTCGCGCAGCGCCGGTTCGGCGCGCAACGAATCGATGATGGCCAGCCCCGCGGCCGGCCCATCCGCCATCGCCGTCGCGACCGCGCGATTGAGGTGCACGATCGGCGATGGGATCAGCCGCGCCAGCTCCTCGTAGAGCGCGACGATGTGCGCCCAGTCGGTCTCGCCGGCCGAGAGAGCGCGCGCGTGGCATGCCGAGATCTCCGCCTGTAGCTGGTACGGCCCGGGCCCGGCGCCGCTCGCGCGCGCGGCCTCCAGCGCCGCGAGGCCCCGGCGAAGCAGGATCTGGTCCCAGCGACTGCGGTCCTGGTCGGGCAGCAGCACCGGCTCGCCCGATCGCCCCGTGCGCGCGCCGGCGCGCGACGCGTGCAGCTCCATCAACGCGACCAGCCCATGAACCTCGGGCTCGTCGGGCGCGAGCCCGGCGAGGATCCGCCCCAGACGCAGCGCTTCCTCGCACAGCGCCGGGCGCATGTGGTCGTCGCCGGCGCTGGCCGCGTAGCCCTCGTTGAAGATCAGGTAGATCACCTCGAGCACCGACGACAGGCGCGGCACGCGGTCGGCCCCGCGCGGCACCTGGAACGGCACGCGCGCCTCGGACAGCGTGCGCTTCGCGCGCACCATCCGCTGCGCGATCGTCGGCTCACCGACGAGAAACGCACGCGCGATCTCGTCGGTGCCGAGCCCACCCAGCAGGCGCAGCGTCAGCGCGACGCGCGCTTCGCGTGACAGCACCGGGTGGCACGCCACGAAGATCAGGCTCAAGAGATCGTCGCCGACGTCGTCTTCGAGACCGTCGATGATCCGCTCCACCGTCTCCGATCCTTCGCTTTCGTGGTCCGCCTCGAGCGCACGGCCCAGCTCCTGGTGCTTGCGCGCCAGCAGCGTGCCGCGCCGCAGATAGTTGACCGCGTGGTGCTTGGCGGTCGCCATCAACCACGCACCCGGGTTGTCGGGCACGCCGCCCGCCGGCCATTGCTCGAGCGCGGCGACCAGCGCGTCCTGTGCCAGCTCCTCAGCGATCCCGACGTCGCGCACCAGGCGTGCCAGCCCGGCGATCAGGCGGGCTGATTCGATGCTCCAGACGGCGTGGATCGCGCGTCGGGTTTCGTCGTCAGCAGTGGGTGGCACCGCCGTCCATCAAAGCACGCCCGCCCGGCCGTGCAAGCCGGGCGCGCGTGTTGCGGGCCAGGTCACCCTGCCGGCATGTCGTGCAGCAGGCGGACCTCGCTTTCGCCTTCGCCGGCGACCGTGAGGAACCGCTTGATCCACTCGATCGCCTCCGGCTTCGACTTCACTTGCAGGAGCGCGAAGCCAGCGATGAGCTCCTTGGTCTCGGGGAACGGTCCGTCGGTCACGCTGAACTTGCCGCCGTCCAGGCGCACGCGCGACCCCTTGGAGCTCGGCAGGCAGCCCTCGGCCGCGAGCAGCACGCCCGCCTTGTGCATTTCGCCAATCAACTTACCCATCGACTCCATCTCCTGCTGCGTCGGCGGGGCGTCGCTCTCCGGCTTGCTCGGTCGGTAGATACATAGGAATCTCATGTTGATCTCCTCTGGTTGGGGCGGGAGCGGGCCTCCCCGCCGACCTCGACGGGGAATCGAACCGCGCTCTCATCTGAACGTCAAACGGCGACCCTGCAGATCGACATGCCGATCGAACTTTCTTCACGAGCCCGCATTTTTTTGTCGGCGGGGCTGGTCGTGCTGCTGGCCGCCGGGCTGGCGCTGCCCGCGGCTGCCGACGGACCCAAGTCCGCGAAACCGGGCGACAAGCTCGGTACCGTGCGGCAACAAGTGCACCGCGCCAAGGCCGAGCTGCAGAAGCAGGTCACGCTCGGGGACTACCACGCCAGCGCCTATCACCCGACCGCGATCGTCGAGCGCATCCATGCGCTGGAGAGCACCGCTGCCTGGACGGAGCTGTGCACTGCATTCCAGGAGCTGTCCGACGACGAACTCGAGCTGTTCGAGGACGAGGTGCGCAAGCCCGAACACGCATCGCGGATGCCATGCGCGCCCGCGTTGCTTCGCCGCATCGATACCTACTGGCGCGCTGCTGCGGGTCGCCTGGCCGAGGCGCACCCGCTGCCGGCGGCGCCAGCGCAGCTGGAGAGCATCGCGATCCCGGTCGACCTCGGCCGCGACGGCGTCTATACCGACGGGCTGCTCGCCGAAGGGCAGATCGCGATCACCTTCGACGACGGGCCGCACGCGACGCGTACGGCGCGCGTGCTGGAGATTTTGCGCGGCGCGGGCGTGCGCGCCGACTTCTTCGAGATCGGGCGCAACGCCGCCGCCCATCCGGAGATCACGCGCCAGGTGGTTGCCGCCGGGCACATCGTCGGATCGCACACCTTCAGCCACGCCGACCTGGGCAAGCTGCCCGAGAAGCACGCCGAGACCGAGATCGAATCGGGTGAGGCCAGCGTGTCGCTGGCGCTGGGACGGGCTCCGGCGGAGGTTCCGTTCTTTCGCTTTCCCTACGGCGCCAAGACGCCGAGCGAGCTCACGTTCTTGCAGAAGCGCGGCAACACCACGTTCTTCTGGAACATGGACTCGGAGGACTGGAAGATCCGCAACCCGCACCAGCTGTTCCTGAACGTGCTCCAGCAGCTGGATCGCGCGCGGCGCGGGATCATCCTGTTTCACGACATCCACGAGCAGACGGTGATCGTGTTGCCGCACCTGCTTCAGGAATTGCGCGTGCGCGGCTTCAAGACCGTCGTCTTCGTGCCCCGCGGCAGCGTGAAGTACCGCGACTGAGCGCGGGCGATCGACGGACCCCTCTCCCTAACCCTCCCCCCGCGGACGGGGGGAGGGGACTGGACGGGGCGACGAGGGCTTCCGTGGAGTGATTTCATCCCCTCCCCCCGTCTGCGGGGGGAGGGTTAGGGAGAGGGGTCCGTGCGTGCGGTGACACATCCGCGGCGCGTCGGTGGTTCCCCAGCAACAACGGAGGAGACACCGATGAAACCGCTTCCATTCCCTGATCTGGCACCTCCTGGCGCTCGCGCTCGCCGGCGCGAACTATCGGTTCTGACCTCGGTTTTTTCGACGGACGCCCGCTCCCGCGGGCGCCCGCGTTCCGTGCTTGCTCATTCCCCGGCTGTCGGGCGTTAATAGACGGTGGTGCGTCCCGCGTGGCAGCGCGACTGATGCGCAATCCCTGGCTCGACATCGCGCTCGCCGACTACGAGGGGCACATGTCGTCGCCCGAGGTCGCGCAGGCGCCGATGATCGCCGGCGTGTTCGCGGAGCTGTTGCAGGCCTATCGACCGCACTCGGTGGCGGTGATCGGATGCGCGGGCGGCAATGGTTTCGAGCGGATCGATCGTGCCCAGACGGCGCGCGTGGTCGGCGTTGACATCAATGCCATCTACCTGGCCGAGGCACGCCGCCGGTTCGACGCCGCGTTCGACACGCTCGAGCTGATCTGTGCCGATATTGCGGTCGACTCGGCCGCGGACCCCGACCCGCTCGGGTTCGCGCCGGTCGATCTGATATTCGCGGCGCTGGTGTTCGAGTACGTCGAGCCCCGCATGGTGATGCCGCGCCTCGCGGCGCGCCTGCGCCCGGGCGGCCGGCTCGCGGTGCTGTTGCAGCTGCCGGCCGTGGGGATCCCGGCGATCACGCCGACCTTCGGTGCGCGGCTGGCCGCGCTGGCGCCACTGTTGCAGCTGGTAGCGCCCGACGCGATTGCGGAGGCCGCGCGCGCGGCCGGATTGACGTCGCTCGACACTCTGCAAATCAATCTATCGACGGGAAAAACCTTTCAGCTGCTGTCCTTTGCTCTCTGATCGCGCGGCTACCCCCGGGTAACCAGGCGGCGCGATCAGTTACCGTTTTGTAGCAACTCGACAGACCGAACACGCGAAATGACTTCATTTCCGGGCATCCCGGACCTTGGCACGAGACCTGAAGAGACGCGCGGTCTCTAGAAGACGAGACCTCGGAGGTTCTATGCTCGATTCCATGCCCGATAGCCACGACAGACGCGCGGACGCGACGGATTCCGGAGCGGTGGCGGAAGGCGCGCGCAACCCCAACGAAGAGATCACAGTGCGCCGGCCGGTACCGGAAGCCCCGGGCGCAGCCACCGACAGCGTGCGCCACATCCCGCGCGTAAATGGGCTCGAGGGCGACGTGATCGTCGTCGGGGCGGGCGTGACCGGTTTGACCGCGGCGCTGGCCCTCAAGCGCGCGTCGCGCCGGGTGATCGTGCTCGACGCGCGCGGGTTGAAGGAGAGTGAGAGTTGCCGGACGACCGCTCATCTGAGCGAGGTGCCCGACACGCGTCTGTCGGTGCTGATCAAGCGCTTTGGCATCGACGACACGCGCCTGTTAATCGAGGGCCACCGCCTGGCGATCGCGCACATCGAGCAGTGGGCGCAGGAGATCGCGAAGGACTGTGGCTTCGAACGCCTTCCCGGCTTTCTCTACGCCGAATCGGGTGATCGTACGCAACGTCAGACGCTCGACGCCGAGGCTGCTGCAGCCGATGCCCTGGGTTACGGCGACATCCGCACGACCGAGACGCCGGCGCCTTTTGCCGTCGCCGGCGCGCTGCGCTTCGACAAACAGGCGCAGTTTCGTCCGGGCTCATACGTCGCGGCGCTGGAATCGCAGATCTACGGCAACGGCAGCGTCGTCGTGCGCGGCGTGCGCGTGCTCGAGATCGAGACCGATCGCGCGTCGTCGCGGTGCCGGGTGTCGACCAGCGGCGGGGACGTGTTCGCGGATCGGGTCATCGTCGCCACCGACGTGCCCATCGGTGAACGTTCGGCGATCCGCGCCAAGCTGACCGCGTTTCGATCGTACGCGGTCGCGGCGCGCGCACGGCGGTCGCTGGGCGCGCTGCTGTGGGACCTCTCCAGCCCGTACCATCACGCGCGGACGGCGCGCATCGGCAACCGCGAGTTCCTGATCGCGGGCGGCGGGGATCACCGCGTCGGCGATCACATCGACACGCGCCAGGTGCTGGCCGAGCTCGACGAATTCGTGCGCGGCCACTTCGGGCCGCTGGCGGTGACGCACCACTGGTCGGGCCAGATCATCGAGACCGCCGACGGCCTGCCTTACGTCGGCGCGGAATCACCCGACGATCCGCGGGTGCTGTTCGCGACCGGCTTGTCGGGCAACGGTATCACCAGCGGCACGCTCGCCGGGTTGCTGCTCGCCGATCTGGTTCGCGGGCACGCCAACCCATGGGCGCGGCTGCTGGCGCCGGAGCGTGCGCACACGCTGGCCGCGGTCGGACGGAACGTCGGGCGCAACCTCGCCGCCGCCAAGCGCCGCCTGACCGGGCGGATCAAAGCGCTGATCACCGACGTCGAGCATCTGCCGACGTCGGCCGGCATGCTCCTGCGCCGGCAGGGCGAGCGGCTCGCCATCTATCGCGGCGCGACCGGCACCTTGCGCGCGCTCGGTGCCGCCTGCCCCAGCGGGCGCGGCCACGTTCGCTGGAACGGCGCCGAGAAGAGCTGGGACTGCCCATCGTGCGGCAGCCGCTTCGATCTCGCCGGCGCGGTGCTGAACGGCCCCGCCGTTCGCGGGTTGGTGCCGCGCCCGTTCCCCGACGCGAAACCCTTCTCCCCGCCCGCCCCTGTCAGAGCGCTGCCCCCACCGTCGCCCACGCCCCCGTCCGCGGTCGCGCAGATCTAGCGCATCCGTTGCCCCCCGAAATCCCGATCCCCTCCCCTGCGGACGGGGGAGGGGATCGGACGTCACATCACCGCGCGGACAGGTGGCGCTGCGCCGTCGCCACACCGATGCCCGGCTCAAATCGGTATCCGCTCGCGATGAGCCCGCGCTCGAGCGCGGCCACCGCCGCCAGGATATCCGACGCGGTCATCACGCCCATGTGCCCGACGCGGAAGTATTTGGTCTTCGCGTCGGGGTGCAGCCCACCTGCCATGATGATCCCCTCGGAGCGCACGCGCCCGACGAGCGCAGCGTCGACGCCACTCGGATAGTAGAACGCGCTCAGCGTGTTGGCAGCGATCGCCTCGCGTGCCGGTAGCATCGAGAGCTCCAGCGCGCGGCACGCGGCGCGGAAAGCGCCCGCCTGACGTGCGTGCCGGACGAAGCGCGCGTCCATCCCTTCGGCGACGAGCTGGCCCAGGCTCACGTCGAGCGCCAGCACCAGATTCGTGGGCGGCGTCGCGAAGTATTGGGGGGCGCCCTTCTCGTACGACTCCATGATCGGCAGCCACTCGAGAAAGTCGAGGTAGAGCGACGCCACTGGCACCTTCTTAGCGCGGCGAGCCGCCAGCGCGCGCGGGCTCGCAACCACCAGCGCCAGGCCGGGAGGAGCGCCGAGCGCCTTCTGGCTCGCGGTCAGCACGACGTCGATGCCCCACGCCTCCTGCCGCAGCTCCTCGCCGCCGACCGAACAGACACCGTCGACGACCGTGAGCGCGCCGTGCTCGCGCGCGACGCGAGCCACGTCTTCGATAGGCGCGCGCACGCCCGTCGAGGTATCGACGTGGGTCACCGCGACCAGCTTCGCAGGTGCGCTGGCGAGCGCGCGTTCGAGCGCGCCCGTGTCCGGCACCTCGCCGAGCGGCGCGCGCACTTCGTCGACGCGCGCGCCCTGGCGCTCGAGGATTGCGCGCATACGGTCCCCGAAATAGCCGGTGTTGACCACCACCGCGCGGTCGCCCGGATCGATCAGGTTGGCCGTCGCGATCTCCATGGCCAGCGTGCCGCTGCCGGCGATCACGAAGGGTTGGGCGCTCGGCGCCAGAAAGACCTCGCGCACCCGGCCGAGCGCGCGCCCGAACGCCTTGGCGAACACGCCGTCCATGTGTCCGCGCTGCGGTTGCGCCAGCGCTCCCAGCACGTCGGCGTCGAGCTCGATGGGGCCCGGGATCATCAGTACGGTGCGATCAGCCATGATCCGGAGGATACCTCGATCTGGGGATTGCCGTCGGCAAGGGGCACGTGAGACAGTCCGCTCTGGCTAGGGGGCCCGTCTCCGTCGGCGGTTTGACGCTCGCTAGCTTGCTTTCCGGTCGAACACTCATCCTTCGGGAAGGAGCGCGCATGTTCTACCAGAACTACAACCCCACCGGCAGCGTGGTGCTCTCGACGTTGCTGGCGGCGGTCCCGATCCTGGTGCTGCTGTACTTCATCGCGCTGCACCCGCGGCGCGACGCCACCGGCAAGCGGCACCTCGGTGTCGCCGCGCCTTACGCGGCGTTCGCGGGCGTGATTGCCGCGTTCCTGGTCTCGTGCGTGGCGTTCCACATGCCGGCGGTCTCGGCGATCTCGGCGTTCGCGCTAGGAACGCTGTCGGGATTTCTCGGAATCATCTGGATCGTCGTCGGTGCGATGTTCCTTTACACGATCACGGTCATCACCGGGAAGTTCGAGATCGTCAAGGAATCGATCACCCACATCTCCTTCGACCGGCGCATCCAGGTCATCCTGATCGCGTTCTCTTTTGGCGCGGTCATCGAGGGGACATCTGGTTTCGGGACGCCGGTGGCCATCGCCGGCGCGGTCATGGTCGGGCTCGGATTCTCGCCGTTCCAGGCCGCGGTGCTGAACCTGCTCGCCAACACCGCGCCAGTGGCGTGGGGCGCGATCGGGACGCCGATCGTCACGCTCGCGTCGGTGAGCGGGCTCGATCAGGTCACGCTGTCGGCGATGGCCGGCCGGCAGCTGCCGTTCGTCTCGGTGCTGGTGCCGTTCTGGCTGGTCGTCACCTTCGTGCGCATGGAGGGCGGCAGCTGGAAAGAAGCGTTCTCCACCTGGCCGTGCGCGCTGTGCGCAGGCGCCTCGTTCGCGATCATGCAGCATTTCGCGTCGGGCACGAACGCACTGCACCTGATCACCGACGTCGTGTCGGGTGTGTTCTCGCTGCTCTGCACCACGCTGTTTCTGCGCTTCGTCTGGAAGCCCAAGGATCGCTTCCTACTGGCGTCCGAGCGGGCCAGCGGCGGCGTGTCCACGACCGACGCCTACAAGTACAGCGCGGGCCAGACCGCCTACGCGTGGATGCCCTGGGCGATCTTGATCCTCTGCTGCGCGCTGTGGGGCGCGCCCGACTTCAAGAAATTTTTGAACGGCCTGTTCTCGGGCGTGGTCATCAACGGACATCTCTTGGGCTCGAAGTTCGGCGGACCACTATCGTTGCCGGTCTGGGAGATGCCCCACCTGCACAACCTGGTTCAGCGCGTGCCGCCCGCGGTTGCGGCCGGAGCCAAGCCCGAGGCGGCGAAGTTCACCATCAACTGGCTCTCGGCGGCGGGCACCGGCGTGGTGCTGGCGGCGCTCTTGACCGGGTTGGTGCTGCGGCTCTCGCGGGCACAGTGGAGGCAGGCGATCGCGCGCACTGCCAGCCGCATGACGACCCCGATCCTGGTGATCGGTCAGGTGCTCGGCCTCGGTTACCTCACGCGCTACGCGGGGACCGACGCCGTCCTCGGTCTCGCGTTCACCAACGCGGGCGCGCTCTATCCGTTCTTCGCGGCCTATCTCGGCTGGCTCGGCGTCTTCTTGACCGGCTCCGACACCGCGTCGAACGCGCTGTTCGGCAGCCTGCAGCGGATCACCGCGAACCAGCTCCACCTCAACGAGATCCTGATCGTCGCCACCAACTCGACCGGCGGCGTGATGGGCAAGATGATCGACGCCCAGTCGATCATGGTCGCGGGCGCCGCCTGCTACGAGAATCCCCAGGAACGCGCGCACGCGGTCGGACCGATCTTCCGCAAGGTATTTTGGCACTCGGTCGCTGGCGCGGCGGTGATCGGCATCATCGCGCTCCTGCAGGCTTACGTTTTCCCCGGCATGATCCCGGTGCCGCCGATCAAGCACTGAAGCGGGACGCCGCGGATCGCGGCGTCGAGGAGCTCGATCGGGTGCGCGGCCGGCATCGTCGCGCCGCGCGCGCGCAGCAGCTTCTGGATCTGCAGCGTACAGCCGGCGTTGGCGGCGGCCAGGACCTGCGCGCCGGTCGAGACGACGTTGTCCACCTTGCGCTCGCCGATCGCGTTCGCCGCCTGCGGCTCGGTCAGGTTATAGGTGCCGGCGCTGCCGCAGCACTGATCGCCGTCGGGGATCTCGACCAGCTCGAGACCGGGGATTCCGCGCAGGAGCGCGCGCGGCTGGGCTCGGATCCCCTGCGCGTGCGCCAGGTGGCAAGCGTCGTGGTAGGCGACGCGCGCGGGCAGGGGGTGGCGCGGCGCGCGTGGCGGCATCGCCGCGAGAAGCTCGTTCACGTCGCGCACTTTGCTCGCGAACGCGCGCGCGCGGCCGGCCCACGCCGGCTCGTCCGCGAATAGAGCCGCGTAGCTCTTGAGGTGCGAGCCGCAGCCGGCGGCGTTGACTGCGATGACGTCGACCGGCTGGCGCTCGAATTCGTCGATCAGTGCGCGCGCCAGCGACTTGGCCTCGTGCTCGCGACCGGCGTGCATCGAGAGCGCGCCGCAGCAGCCCTGTCCGTCGGGTACGCGCACCTCGCAGCCTTCGGCGGCGAGCACGCGCACGGTCGCCTGGTTGACGCGGGGAAAGAAGACACGCTGGACGCAGCCGCTCAGCAAACCGATGCGTGCGCGGGCTTCGCCCTGCGCCGGCGAATGTGTGGGCAGCGTCGCGAATAGATCAGAGAAGCGCAGATCCGGCGCCAGCGCGTCGAGCTGCGCCAGGCGCGGCGGCAGCCGGCCGAACAGGCCAGTGCGGCGAACCAGGCGCTGCAGGCCGCTGCTTGCGTAGAGCCAGAGCACGACGGCCAGTGCTCGTAGCCGGTGAGGGTATGGGAGAAATGCGAACAGCGCCCCGCGGAAGAGACGGTCCCGCCAACCACGGGGCCGAGCCGATTCGAGCTGGGCGCGCGTCCGCTCGATCAGCGTGTCGTAGCGGACGCCCGAGGGGCACGCCGGCATGCACGCCATGCAACCGAGGCAGCGGTCGAAGTGCTGCGCGACGCTGGCGCCGATGGGGTTCGCAGGCAGATCGCCGTCGCGTAGCCCGCGCATGAGGTAGATGCGACCGCGCGGGCTGTCCATCTCCTCGCCCCACAAGCGATACGTCGGACAGTGCGGCAGGCAGAACCCGCAGTGCACGCAGTCGTCGATCGGATCGCGCCCGCTCATAGCCCGGCCACGAAGCGTCCGGGCGCGAGGCGCCGCTCGGGATCGAGCCGCTGTTTGAGGTTGCGCATGAGCGGCACCGCGGAGCGCGGGCCGTCGGCGACACCCCAGACATCCAGGCGCGCGCGCAGTGGCGCGGGCGCGTCATGCACGACGACGCTGCCGCCGGTCACGGCGAGCGTGCGGCGTGCGGCTTCGATCGCCGCCGCGATCGCGTCCGCGTCGCCGGTGCCGCTGCCGCCGGTCACGAAGCCCAGCCCCAGCGTCGGATAGAAGATCGCGCGCGCGTCGCGCAGCGGTGCGGCGATGCGCCCGACGAGCTCGGTCGCGCCCGGATCCGCGGGCAGCAAGGCCACTTTGATCCGGATCGCGGCGTCGCGTGCGCGCGCTCGCTCGTGCGCGTCCCAGAACGCGCCAGCGTTCTCCGCTTCCATCGCGATGGCGATGTCGATCTTGTTCACCGCTTCGCGGAGGCGCGCGGTCTGATCGGCCACGCCGCGGGCGAATCCCGCGAAGCGGATCCCGAGCTGCCAGTCCGCGCTCGCCGGCGCGCTGGCGAGCGCGGCCACCGCCTCGGGTTCGAGGTGCGCCTCGCGGGCCGCGCGCAGCACCCGCTGGACGTCGGCGAGCGCGATCCGCGGGAACACGACGGTCGTCGCAGTCTCGGGCAGCGGGTGCAGGCGAAAGGTCGCGGTCGCGATCAGTCCCAGCGTCCCCAGCGAGCCCGTGAGCAGCTTGGGCAGATCGAAGCCGGCGACGTTCTTCACCACTTTCCCGCCCCCGCGCACGCGCGCGCCGTCAGCGCGCACGAACGAGATGCCGATGATCAGATCGCGGACCGAGCCGTAGCGCGTGCGCAGCGCGCCGAACGCGTTGCTGGCGATTACGCCGCCGACGGTGGCGCGGTCGGCCCACGGCGGATCGAGCGCGAGCCGCTGTCCGTGCGCCGCGAGCGCGCGCTGCACATCGCCGATGCGTGCGCCGCACTCGACGGTGACGATCTGATCGAGCGGGGCATGCTCGACGATGCGACTGAGCGCCGTCGTGCGCAGCAGGACGTCCAGTTGCTCGGGCGCCGCGCCCAGGCCCAGCTCGGTGCGGCCGCCCGCAAACGCCAGATGCGCCCGGTCGCGCGCGCACGCGCCGACGATCTCGGTTGCCTCGTCGAGCGTCGCCGGCTCGACCACGTTCGCTGGCATCCTGCCGACGATCGCGTCGCTGGCCGTGCCTGCGCGCGCCCCGCTGGCCGTCGCCATGCTGGGCCGGGTCATCCGCGATCCGCTCGTCCGTCGCGCTCGGTGGCGTGCGCGCGGTAGGGTCCCGGTCGATCGCCGCACAGGCGCGGCGTCGGGAAGACCTTGTTGGGGTTGCACATGGTGTCGGGATCGAACGCGCAGCGCACGCGCGCCATGGTCTCGAGATCATCCTCGCTGAACATCTCCGCCATGTACGGCGCCTTGTCGGCGCCCACGCCGTGCTCGCCGGTGATCGAGCCGCCGTAGCGCAGGCAGATGCGCAGGATCTCCGCGGCGAGATCTTCCGCCTTGCGCTCCTGCCCCGGTACGCGCGCATCGTAGAGGACCAGCGGGTGCAGGTTGCCGTCGCCGGCGTGGAAGACATTGGCCACGCGCAGCCCCGCGGCGCCCGTCAGTTGCTGGATCTCGGCGAGCACGCGCGCGATCTCGGTGCGTGGGATGACGCCGTCCTGCACGATGTAGTTCGGCGCCAGGCGGCCCATCGCCGCGAACGCGCTCTTGCGGCCCTTCCACATGCGCTGGCGCTCGTCCTCGTCGTCGGGGACGCGCACCTCGATCGCGCCGGCGCGCGCCGCGATCGCCAGCGCTTCGCGCGCGGTGTGCTCGACCTCGGCGCGCGGGCCGTCGACGTCCATCAGCAGCGCGGCGCCGATGTCCGGCCAGCGTTCGAGCCAGTCGACACCGACCGCCTTGACCGCCGCCTCGATCGCCAGGCGGTCCATCATCTCGATCGCCGCCGGCACGATGCCACTGCCGATGATCTCCGACACGCAGCGGCCGGCCTCATCGGTTGACGGAAACGCCGCCAGGAAGGTGCGCGTCGCTTCTGGACGGCGCAGGATGCGCAACACGACTTCGGTCACCACGCCCAGCGTCCCCTCGCTGCCGACCAGCACGCCGAGCAGATCGTAGCCGGGCGGATCGAGCACGCCGCCCTCGCCCAGATCGACGACGTCGCCGTCGGCGGTGACCAGGCGTGCGCCGCGTACGTGGTTGACCGTGAATCCGTACTTCAAGCAATGCGCGCCGCCCGAGTTCTCGGCGACGTTGCCGCCGATCGTGCACACGCTCTGCGACGACGGATCCGGCGCGTAGTAGTAGCCCGCGGGCCCGAGGTGCCGGCTGACGTCGAGGTTGATCACGCCCGGTTGCACGCGCATGAGCCCGTTGTCGAAGTCGACCTCGAGGATCTTGGTCATGCGCGACAGCGCCAGCACCAGCGAGCCCGGCGTCGGCAGAGCGCCGCCCGAGAGCCCGGTGCCGGCGCCGCGCGGGACGACCGGCATGCCGGCATCGCGCGCCACCTTCATGACGCCGACGACCTCGTCGGTGCTGGCCGGTAGCACGACCAGGCTCGGGCGCGCGCGAAAGCTGGTCAGCGCATCGCACTCATAGGTGCGCAGGTCGGCGGCGTCGGAGATGACATTTGCCGCGCCCACAATCGCGGCCATGCGCGCGACCACGCCGGCCGGCGGAGGCGGAGAGGGCGGTGGGTCCGCGCCAGGAGCGCGTAGCGACGAGTGGGACATCAACTCCCCGGAGGCGAGGGCGAGCATGGTCCACCGCTCGGCGAAAATCAACGGCGAGCGGCCGGATGGACCTACGGGCAGGCCGGGTTGGTCACGCCGGGCGAGCCGTAGTCCGTCTCGACGCCGCCCTCGTCGATGAGCGTGTTGTAGACGGTGTTCCCTTCGCACCAGTTGGCGAGCGCGTCGTTGGCGGTGCCGTCGTAGTGCAGCGGGTTCAAGCTCAACGAACGCCCTTTCGGCACCGGCCAGGTCGTGAAGTCGACCAGGTCGATCGTGATGCCGCCGCAGCGCAGGCCGGCGCGATCTCCGGTGTTGCTGAACTTCACCGTCGGGTAGATGTCGGTGGGGACGAAACCCAGCGTCGGGTCGGCCGACCGCGCGAGCGTGATGAAATAACCCGGCTTCAGGATCACGTGGCGCGTGATCGTGTCGGAGTTGGCCGAGTCGTAGAGCTGGCAATTGAAGAGATCGTAGGTGACGAGCAGGCTCGGGTTGTGGATCTCGACCCACTCGCCGAGCTCGTCCTTGGCCGCCGTGGTGTCGACCATGATCTCGGTGAAGATGAGCTGGCCGGCCGCCGACGGCACCGTGCCGGTGCCCGCGTCGACGATGTCCCCGCCCGCGCCGGTCTTGCCCCCGGTGCCGGGCATGCCGGCGTTGCCGCCCGAGCCGGTGACACCACCCGAGCCGGTGACACCGCCGGTGCCACTCACGCCGCCCGTCGCCGTCTTGCCGCCGGTGCCGGTGATGCCGCCTGCGTCCGTGGTTCCGCCGCTGCCTGTCGGCACGCCGCCCGCGCCCGCGTCGGGACCGGCTTCGACGTTTTCGACGTCGGCGTGCAGACAGCCCGGCGACATCGCGATGGACATCGCGAGCCAGACCAACGTCGCGCCGATACTAAAACGAAAAGCTGATTTCACAGCCCACCTTTGCCGGCGCCGGCGCCGGCACGCACGCGACCGCCGCGTGCGCTACGGGATTGCCGCTCTTCTTCTCTCGCTCGGTCGTCCATTTCATCGTCGCAATCGCACCCAGCGCAAGCGCGCCCGCGGCGCCGCCAATCGCCGTCGTGAGCGCGAGCTGGTTGCGTAGAACTAGCCCGCTGCGGTTGCGGCAGACGCCACCATGAGCCGGCGCATCGTCGCAGCCATCGAGCTGGTTGCTTTGATATCGCCACCAGAGCACGCCGGCCACCGCTCCTGCGGCCAGCACGCCGGCGCCGCCGAACCACCAGGCCGCCGGCCCGGCCGATTCCGACGCACCCCGCGCGCGGCCGGTGAGCTCGATGTCGGCCGGCGGCAGCGGGGGCAGATTGATGCTGATCTCCCGGCGCTCGCCGCCGGTGACGTTGATCTCCCGCGTCTCGGAGCGGCGATCGGGGGCGAGGGCGGTCAGGACGTGATGGCCGAACTCCAGCAGCAAGATGTCGCCGTCATCGAGCGTGGTCGGCGTCTGATCGACTTTCAGCACGGCGTCCTTGGGAGACAGGCGGATCGCGAAGTGACCCACGAAGACCCGCGCCTGGTCAGCCAGGGCTTGCACCTCGTCGCGTTCCGCGTTGCTGAGCGGCCGCCGCGAATCGACCAGCGAAGCCTCGAGTGCGCGCAGCGACTTGACGTAATCGCGAAGCTCGAATGCCGCCATCCCGATGCCGCGCCAGGTGCGCGCGCTCGGCTCCAGCTCGTGCGCGCGTCGAAAGAGCGATCGCGCCTCGGCGAAGTGCTTCGCGTCGTACTCAGCGGCCGCGTCGTTGATCAGCGCGCGATAGGCCGGGGTCTCGGCAGGGGCGGCCTCGCTCGGTGAGCCCGGCGCGGCCCACGCGTCGAACGAGACCGCGATCAGCACCAGGACCAGTGTCGCCTTTGCAAGGGAAGCGGTCGGAGCCATCACCGAGGGCTCAAACGTTAGGAGATCCGACCAAGAAAGTCATGCGCTGCGCGCCCATCGCTATCGCGCGATCGGGATGCTTTGGTCCAGGTGGTCGGCCCGAGAGGCTCTGTCACACAATTGTTGCGAGGCCGACAGAGTGCGGGGCGGGCGCGCTCGCGGCGGCTCGGTGTAGGCGTTCGCCGCCAACGTACGTGAAGTTGCGGAGAGGTAGCCGCCGGCGCGTGGCTCAACATCGCCGTCGGGCCCGCCGATATTGGGGGGACCCGCGATGGCCGCGAGTGTCGTCCAGCCAGGTGATCGCGCCGAGTCGCCCCTGCTGCAACGCGGAGCGCCCATCGGGCGCTATCTGGTGATCGAGCTGGTCGGCCGTGGAGCGATGGGCGAGGTCTATGCGGCGTACGATCCCGAGCTCGACCGCAAAGTTGCGGTGAAGCTCCTTCAAGTCATCGACGGCGGCAAGGGGGACACCGGCGAGCAGAAGGCGCGCCTCTTGCGGGAAGCTCAGGCGATCGCACGCCTGTCGCACCCGAACGTCGTGGTCGTGCACGACGTCGGCAGCTTCGGCGAGCGCGTGTTCATCGCGATGGAGTTCGTCGACGGTCATACGGTGAGCTACTGGTTGCACGCGGCGCCGCGGCGCTGGCGCGAGATCGTCGACGTCTTCGTCTCGGCGGGGCGCGGGCTGGCGGCCGCGCATCACGCCGAGCTCGTGCACCGCGACTTCAAGGGCGAGAACGTCATGATCACCGCCACGGGTCAGGTCCGCGTCATGGACTTTGGGCTGGCCCGCCAGGCACCGAACCGCAAGGTGGGCGCCAGCCTCCCGTCGCTGGCGCCGCTGGCGCAGCTGGATACCAACGCCACGATCGAGGTCGCGCGCCAGCGGGCCTGCGAGGTGGGCGAGCCGCTCGAGGGCAGCCCGCTGCCGGTCACGCCGCGGGCAACCGGATCGTTCGATGCGGCTGTGACCGAGACCGGCCTGCTGGTCGGCACGCCGGCGTACATGGCCCCCGAACAGTTCCGCGGGCTGATCGCCGGCGCCGAGAGCGATCAGTTCAGCTTCTGCGTCGCGCTCTACGAGGCGCTGTACGGGCAGCGTCCCTTCGCGGGCACGACGATGTCCGACTTGGCCGACAACGTCATCCAAGGACGCGTGCGCCCGGCGCCGCCCAACCGCCGCGTTCCGAGCTGGGTCCGGCGCGCGCTGCTGCGCGGGCTGTCGGTCGATCCGGGTGAGCGCTGGCCGTCGATGGACGCGCTGCTGGCCGCGCTGGCGCACAATCCCAACGCGCGCGGCTGGTGGTACGCGCTGGGCGGCGTGGTCGTCGCGTCGGCAACCGCGGCGGCGCTGGCCGTCGGGATGGCGCCGGCCAAGCCCTCGATCTGCCAGGTCAGCGCGGATCGCTTCTCCGGAGTCTGGGAACGACCGGGCGATCGTCGCCCCACGCGGCGCTCGGCCATCGCGGCTTCGATGGCCGCCGCCGAAGCGCCGCGCACGCGCGACTCGTTCGACAAGCTTGCACGGCTGCTCGACGACTACGTCGGCCGCTGGTCGCGCATGTACAAGGACGCGTGCGAGGCGACCAACGTCCGCGGGGAGCAGTCGCACGAGGTCCTCGATCTCAAGATGAGCTGCCTGCGCGCTCGCCTGAGCGAGCTGCGCGCGTTCTCCGACGTGCTCGTCGAAGGCGACGCGGTCGCGGCCCGCAACGCGATCGGCGCCGCCGCCGCGCTGACGCCCCTCGAGCTCTGCGCCGAGATCAACTCCGTCGGGTCGACGATCGCGCCGCCCAGCGACGCGCCGACACGCCAGCGCGTGGACGCGCTTCGCGGCCGGCTGGTCGAGATCAAGGCGTTGCAGGACGCCGGCCGCTACGCGCAGGCGCTCGAGCAGGTCACTGCCATCGTGGCCGACCCTCACACAGGCGATTACCAGCCGGTGATGGCGGAGGCGCTCAACCGCATGGCGCTGCTGCAGCTCGACACCGGTCATACGAGCGATGCGCACGCGACGATCGAGGAAGCGCTGTGGCTGGCCGAGGGCTCGCGCCACGACGAGCTGGTCATCGAGCTCGCGACCGTCGAGATCTATATCTCCGGCTATCTCGAGCACGACATGCTCAAGGCGCAGCACTGGGCCAACCAGGCGCGGGTGTTCCTGCAGCGCATCGGCGGGCACGATCTGCTGCGCGCCTGGATGCTCAACAACATCGGCGTCGCGCTGGACGCCAACGGCGACAAGGTCGCGGCGGCCGAGGAGCTGGAGAAGTCGCTGCGCATCAAGGAGCGCATCCTTGGCAAAGATCACCCGGACGTGGCGATCTCGCTCGCCAACCTGGCAGATACGCTGAGCTCGATCGGGCGGTCGAAGGAAGCGCTCGAGCTGAGCAACCGCGGCGTCGAGATCCTGAGCCGCACGTTCGGAGCGAGCCACCCGCGGCTGGCCGCGCAGGTGGCGAACCGCGCCGAGATCCTGAATCGGCTGGGCCGGTACGAGGAGGCGCGGCGCGACGCCGAGCGCGCGGCGGCGATCCAGCATGGCGACGCCGGGCCCGAGGTCAACCTGATCTACGCGCTCGCGCCCCTCGGCGAGGCGGAGCTGGGGCTCGGACACCCCTCACGCGCGATCGCGCCACTGCGCCAGGCGCTGCAACTGGCGGAGGACGCCGGCGTCGCCGACGAGCTGCCGCGCCTGCGCTTCGCGCTGGCGCGGTCGCTATGGGAGAGCGGACGCGACCGCAAGCTGGCGCGCCGGCTCGCGGCGGCGGCAGCCTCTCCGGTGGCGAGCGCACTGGTCGCCGACAAGGAGACGGTGCTGGCGGAGAAGTTGCCGAGCGCGGCGGTGGCGGTGCCCTCGGTTCAGCAGCAGGCGGCCGCATGGTTGTCCGCGCACGGCGCGCCAGCATCCAGCGCCGAGTGAGACCCGCGGGGGCGCGCGGTCAGTCCCCGAGCTCGCAGATCCCGGCGCCGCAGAAGGCGTGCTGCGAACAGGACGGATCCTGGGACATCATCTCCATGCACTGAGTGTCCGCGCAGCGCTTCTTTCGATCCTTTTCGTAGCTGTCTTTTTGCTTCTTGGGGATCGCGCGCTGCTTGCCGCCTTGATTGCAGGAGCAGCAGTCATCCGGCACCAGCACGCAGTCCGCGTCGGTCTTGCAGTCGGCGGCGGCGGCAGGCGCCGACTTGGGTTTGTGCGCACGCTTGGCCTGGGCATCGAGCCGCAGGCCCAGCGTCGAGGCGACGACGATCAGCGCGACGACCGAGCCAGCCAGCACCAGCGAGCGGCGCGCGCGGCGTAGGTTTGCCATGCGCAGGAATTATACACGCACCCACCACCGACGGTGAGGGTCGATCGCGCCGCGTCGTTTCCGGGCCATTCACGGCGCTCGGGTCGGGCCCGCGGTCGGCGTGGCGGTTTCTTGGTCGACGTCCCGCGACGAGCGTGGTAGCCAGATCATTGGAGACGTGTCATGCAGGGCTTCTCACCGTCGGCGATCGCCCACAGCATCCGCTGGCAGGACGCCGTCGACGTGCTCTTGCTGACGCTGCTGTTCTCGCGGCTCTACGCCTGGCTCAAGCACACGGTGGCGGTGCAGATCGCATTCGGGCTGTTCACGCTGGTACTGGCGTCGTGGGTTGCCAATCACTCCGGGCTGATCCTCACGTCGTATCTACTGTCGGCGGTCAGCGCGGCGACGACCGTGGTGATGGCGATCGTGTTCCAGCACGAGATCCGCCAGGGCTTGAGCCGCGTCAGCCTGCTGCGCTGGCTCACCGAGCGCCGCGAGACTCGTCCCGCCGACAACATGGGCGCGACCATCGCGCAGGCGGCGTTCTCGCTGGCGCGGCGGCACAAGGGAGCGCTGATCGTCATCCCGCGCCGCGATTCGGTCGCCGAGCACCTGACGGCCGGTACGCCGATCGAAGGGCGGCTGTCACCGGCGCTGATCGAGGCGATCTTCACCTCGACGGCGCCGCTGCACGACGGCGCGATCGTCGTCGGGCAGAACCGCCTTGTGAGCGCGGGCGTGATCCTGCCGCTGGCCACCGACAGCGCCGCCGCCGATCACGACGCCGAGTTCGGCACGCGCCACCGCGCGGCGCTGGGGCTCACCGACAACTGCGACGCGCTGGTGGTGTGCGTGAGCGAGGAGCGCGGCTCGGTCTCGTTGGTCAACGGCGACCGCCTGGAGACGCTCGACGGCGAGGACCAGCTGGTCGCCGCGCTCGCGAGCCACGGGGTCGGCGCGCCGTCGCCCGCCGACGCGCGCAAGATGCGGCCCAAGTTTCGCGCACGCCAGCTCCTGCCGTATGGCGGAATCCTCGCGCTGGTGCTCTTCGGCTGGGCGGCGGTCGCGCTCGATCGCTCGCACGCGGTCGCGCGCGTCGTGCCGCTCGAGATCCGCAACGTCGCCGAGGGCGTCGCCTTCGATCCGCCGCGCTGGAACAGCGTGTCGGTCGAGCTGCTCAGCTCGCGCCGCGAGCTGGACGCGATGCCCGAGGAGGCGGTGTCCGCCTTCGTCGATCTTTCGGGTTCGGGGCCCGGCCTGGGCGTCTTTCGGGTGCAGACCAACGCGCCCGCCGGGATCGAGGTGGTGAGCATCAGCCCCGCGTTCATCCAGCTGCAGCTGCGGCCGCGCGGCGGACCTCAGTTACGCGAGCCGCCGCCGGCCGCGGTCCCGACGCCTCCGCTGCGCGGGCGCGCTCCTCAAGCGCCGCGCCACTGATCAGCCGCTTCCCCTGTCGCCGAGACGTTGCCATTCCGTCACCGTGCGCGCGGGACGGCGCGCGGCGGTGGGCGTAAAGATCCCGGAATGAGACGTTCGGCGGTCGCGTACTTGGTGCGGGTCGCGGTTGCCATGGTTCTGCTGTATGGGCTGCTCTACTTCCCTTATCCGCCCGACAGTCTTCCGGTCCGCGTGATCTCGGCCTACCTGCACGGCGTGGCCGCGGTGTCGGCACTTCTCATCCGGCTATTCGACGCCGGCGCACGCGCGAACGGCGACCTGATCGACGGCCGCTTCTCGATGCGGGTCGTGCTCGACTGCGCGGCGCTCGACGCGCACGCGCTGCTCGCGGCGGCGGTACTGGCCTTTCCCGCGCGCTGGCGCCATCGGATCGCGGGCGTCGCAGCGGGCACGCTGGTCGTCGCCGCCGTCAACGTCGCCCGCATCGTCGTCCTCTACGTCGCCGGCGTGCGCTGGCCGTCGGCGTTCCCCGTTCTCCACGAAGAGGTGCTGCAGATCGCGATCATCCTCACGACGTTGCTGGTCTTCGGCGGGTGGATCGCGATGGTGCGCCGAGCGGATCTGACGGCGCACGCGCCCGCGGTCGGCCAATGACCTGGACCGCGCGTCGTGTGGCGGAGGCACTCGCGATCTTTCTCGGGGTCCTCATCGCCGGTGCCTGGCCGTGGCCGCCGGTTCAGCGCGGTTTCAGTGCGATCTACTGCCCGATCGCGAATCTGGTGATCGCGCCGCAGACGTTTGGCCGGGCCGGGCATGCCCGGTTGAGTGCCTTACCGCGGATAGAACGCCACGCGAACGACAACGTCACCGCGGACGCCGTGCTCTCGCTGTCCGTCGCCGGGTTCGGTGGCGACCTTCCGCTCGGGGTGAGCGTGCGGCGCGACGTCTACTTGCCCCTCTGGATCCTGATCAGCTTGCTGATCGCGGCGCCGCTGGGATCCGCGCGCCGGTTGAGAGCGCTGGCCATGGGAATCCCGTTCATGCTCGCGCTCAACCTGGCGGCGCTCGAGTTGCTGGTGACCTGGACCTTTGCGTTTCAGCTGCGTGGGATCTACCCGCGCGAGGGGGCACCGATCTGGTTGCGGGCCGTCGATTTCGCCTACGGCGCCGTGCTGTCGCCCCCCGGGAACCGCTTCATCGCGCCGCTCGCGGTCGGTGCGGCGCTGATCGCGCTTTTCCACGGCCGTCGCGATGATGTGACGAAGCCGTCACCCCGTTCGACGGCATGGGGGTAGGATTCGGAGCTGTGAAAAGTAAGGCCCGCGGCAAAGTCGTTCCCTTGCCCGCGAAACGGGCGCAGCCGGCGCGGCTGGCGATCGCGACGCTGGCGTCGGGCTATCGCCTGACTTCCAGTGGTCCGTCCGTGCGCGAGCAGGATCTGATCACGCTCACCGCTCCCGACGGGCGCGTCTGCCTGAGCGTCGCCCTGCGGCCCGAAGGTCCGCTGGTCGAGGTGCACGCGCAGTCGCTATCCGTCGCGTCGGACGGCGTGCTGCGCCTCGATTGTGACCGCCTCGAGATCCGGGCCCCCGGCGGGACGTCGCTGCAAACCGGCTCGCTGGTGCAGGACATCGCGGGCGACCTGCGCACGCGCGCCGGTGGCGTGATCGAGTCGGAGGCGCACGCGCAGCGGTTGCACGCCCGCCGCGGCGACGTGGCGCTGTCCGCGAACGACGACGTCACGCTCGACGGCGAGCGGGTGCGCCTGAACTCGCCGCGCGAGGCGACGCTGGTTCAGCCGGGCGCGCCGCTACCCACGTTGCCGCCACTGGCGGCTGTCCCGGCGGTGCCGCGCGCGACCGCGCCGTCGCGGAAACGCTCGACCTCGCGGCCGACGCGAACGTGATGGAAAGCTCGGCGGGGCGGCTGGCCGCAATCGCTCTGGTGATCCTGATCCCGGCCGGGTTGATGCTGAGCCGGCTGCTCGGGCGGCGCATGGGCGACTTCCGCCGCGATCACCTTGGCGAGATCAATCGCGTGCTCCGCGACCTGGCAGCGACGGCCGGCGGCGAGTTCGAGAGTGGGCCGCTGCTCGCGAATCACCCGCTGCTCGGGACGCTGCATCGCTACGGCACTGCCCGGCTATCGGCGGGTGGGCTCGAGATCGAAGTGAGCGTCAGCTACCCCGGCGACGACCGCAGCGACGACCACACCACGGTGCGGATCGTCGCGCCGTCCGACCGGCGCTGGCGGCTCGCGAAGTTGCAGCTGCGCCAGCCGTGTAACTGGACGAACGATCCGGCGGTGATCGACGCCGAGATCAGCCGCTGCTTCGAGCTCATTGGTGCCGAGTCGGTGGGGTTGCCGCAAGCGGCCCGATCGGCGCTGGTGCGGCTGGGCGCGCGCGCCTTCTCGCTGGATCTGCGCGACGACGCGCTCGAGCTCACCGCCGCCGCCGACGAGGGGACGATCTACGTAGCGCCGGTCGCGCGCCTGCGCACGCTCGTCGAGCAGTCGGTCGAGGCGGCCGAAGCGTTGCTGGTGCCGGCGCGCCGCTGAGGGGCGCGCACCGGTGGGGGTGACCAGGAACGGCGACAGTGGCGGACGTGAGGGGGCTTCGCTCTCTCCGTTGTGGGGAGCGAAGACGTCCTCACGTCCGCCGCCGTCACCGTTCCTGGTCACCCGCCCGGTGCGGGCGTCAGGCGGCGGCTTCGACTTTGCGGCTGTCGACGAAGACCTCGACGCCGCCGAGGTCCTTCATGCGTTTCCCGCAGGCCCAGGCGCCGTGCCACACGACGTAGACGCCCATCTCGTCGGTGCTGATGAGGATGCGGTTCGCGACCGGCTGCACCTCGGCGGTCTTGCCGGACGCTCGCACCGCGATGCGCGGCCGGCGCGCCGGCAGGCGTACCTCGAGCTCCCCCGAGGGCGTCATGCCGAGAAGGCGTATCGTCTCGTCGCCGTAGAGAAACGGCAGCACCATGCCGGGCGTCGCTGCGTCGCTGAAACGGGCGTCGAACAGATCGGCCATCCCCGCCACGGCAAAGCGCGCGCGCTGGCCGCCGTCGACATAGCCGAGCCGTACCTCCTCCATCTGACTGTCGTCTTCGGGCAGGTACTCGGGCAAGCCGCCCAGGTGCACCGACCGCGGGTACCAGCTGGCGTCGAACCAGTCGCAGCACCAGGGCAGCGGCTGGCGCCACCAGTTCTCCGCCGCGCCCGACACCAGGCGCGCCGGCGTGAGCGCATCCCGCGGATTCTCGATGTTGGGCAGCGCGAGCCCCTCGACGTGCTCGCGGTTGCCGGTCACGGCGTAGCCGCGGCCTGCTGGGTTGCGGGGGTAGATCCCGGGGTGCGGCAGCATGGCGTCGAGCAGGTTCGCGATCGGTGGCACCGGGGTCGTGGGATCGCAGCCGCCGTAGGCGTATTCGTAGCGCAGCGGCATCACTTCGAAGGGGTCGGCGTCGGTGAATCCGATCTGTCCGTCGGAGCGAAAGTAGCTGCGCCGATTGCCCTGCACCAGCATGCGCCGCTGGAGCTTGCCGCAATCGATCCCCGCGATCATGCGCTTGGTGGGTTTCCCGGCGCGCGCGTAGGCCGACGCCATGACGATCAGATCCGTCGCCATCTTGTGCGGGATGATGTCGAGCTCGGGAAAGACGTTGTCGTCGCCCGTGCCAACCACGCCGGCGGCCGCCACCGCGCCCGCCTCGCCGTTCGCGCGCGGCTCCGACGGCTCGCCGCTCAGGAAGGGCGCCTGCTCGTCGGCGATCCGGCATTCGCCGGTTGGCAACAACTGAAAGGTGCGCTTCACGTGCACGGAGACGATCAGGTTGCCCGTGCCGTCCGTCGCCAGCAGCACCGCCTGGCGCGAATCGGGCGCGGCCGCCTCGACGACAACCGGCTTTGGCGCCTTGCGCGGGCGGGGCCGCGCGCGCACACGCGGGACGGCGGCGCGGTTAGTTGAAGACATTGCCGCCGATCTTGAGCTTCGGAAAGAACGACGCGTTGAAGCCGGCGCGTCCCATCGAGATCGACGGCAGCGCGGTGCGCGGCACGCCGGTGAGCGGCTGCGTGAGCTGAAAGACGCTGCCCGAGATGAGGGGGCTCACGATCCAGCTCTTGCTCAGGTGGTCGACCAACTTGGAGAGCGACTGGCGAAGAATCAACTTGGCCAGCGGCCCGGTCATGTTCTTGTTGAAGATCTTCTCCAGCATCGCTTTGTAAAACGGAGGGAACGGCTTGCCCGGCCCGAACTTGCCCCACTTGTCACCCTTGACGATCAGCGACCAGACCGCGTCGATGATCATGTCGACGGCGATGAAGGAGAAGCCGAGGATGATGTCGAGCAACGTCATGTTCGAGACCACCGTGCCCTGGATCTTGATGAGCACGCCGGTCGGCAGCGAGACCGGGTTCGAGCAGATGAGGCTGAGAAAGAACAACGGGAAGTAGGTGCCCATCGGCTTGCCTTCGATCAGCACCTTGGTGACCGGAAACATGATCTTGTGCTTCGAGACCAGCATGTTGATCCCCATCATCACGTTGAGCGGAATCGCGATGTGCGGGATCAGATATCCACAGTCGTGGCCTTGCTGGATAGCGTTGTTGCCGTCGAACTTGGTCTTTCGTCCGACCTTGTGGGTGGTGTAGATGCCGGGCGCCCAGCCCATGAAGGCGGGGGCCTCGATCAGGCCGGGGATGGCCTTGAGCGGCATCGGCGGCGGCATCCACTGATCGTGCATATCGAACAGCGAGATTCCGAATTGCAGGTAGCCCTGGTTGAGGCCGAAGCACTTCATTGGATCCTTAGAGTCGGGCGCGCTTGCAAGCTGTCACCCCGACGCGCAAAGAGGGAGGTTTTCGACGAAGTCGACCATGGGATCCCCGGCGCGAAAGACCTCGAGGTCAATCGGAAACGCCTGGGACACCGGCAGCCGGATCGGCAGATCGGGATGGTCCGCGGCGCGCGCTTTGCGGATCGTCGTCGGCGTCACCTCGGGCTCGGGCGTCGCGACGCGATCGGGTTCCGCCTCGGCGCAGATGCGCACGGTGCGCTTGCGCTCTGGCCTGAACTGATAGACGAACGCCCCGCGCGCCACGACCACGATGCGACGTTCCTCCGCGCGCAGGTAGATCGTATCGGGAGTGAGCGGCAATCGATAGCGCGCGCCGCCGAGGTCGATGCGGATCTCGTAGCGAAAGGTCGGCAGGCGAAAACGCCAGATTCCGTCGAACGATACGCCGCCGAGCTCGCCCGCCTCGCCGTGCGGGTATGCCGGCAGGCACATGCGCGGGTGCGACGAGCAAAACGCTGCCGCGTCGACGCGGGCCATCTGCTTCTCGAGATCGACGGTGATCCCCCGTTGCCCGCGCAGCACCGAGCTGCGCTCGAGCGGCGCCATGCCGGCGGGCAGTGGGCGATCCTGCCAGCTACGCACCGGCTGATCGATCTCCTCGATGTTGGGCAGCGGTATTCCGGCGACGGCCTCTCGTTGCACGACATACCCGCGGCCATGGGGGTTCGCGAAGTAGCCGGCCTCGACGGTCTCGTCACCAGCCTGCTGGCGCGCGGTCCCACCGTACGCGCGCGCGTAGGTGAGCGGCAGCTCAGTGAATGGGCGTGGCTCCGACGGTCGCAGGCGCCCGAGCACGCGCTCCCACACGCGGTCGCCGGTGACCAGCACCGCGCGGCTGAACTTACCGATGCGCAGCGAGACCTGCATGCGCTTGATCGGGCGCTTGGGCGAGCGGCTGCGTGCGTTGCCGAACACCGCGAGGTCGCACCACGCCTTTGCCGGAACGATCTCGGTCTCCAGCGCGCCGAGCTCGCTCGACTGGTCCTCGAGGTGGAGCGGGAGCTGCGTCTCGGCCAGACGGGGCTCTCCCGTCGGTGACGTGTCGTAGGTCGCCTTCATGACCACGACCGCTTGCAAGAGGTCGTCGTAGGCGAGCTGCGCCCTCGCGAGAAAGCTGGGAAACGTTGTCTCGTTGAACAGCTCCACGGCTAGCCTGCGTGCGCGCGTCGAGCCAGATCGGATAACACGGGCGGCGCTTCGCCATTTGTGACAGTTCGTCGACGATCTCGACCCTCGAGCGGGGTGCTCATATCCACGAACCATTGGTAAGCCGTGGTGAAGCGTTGGTAGGTCGCTACGCTCATGGCGCGCACGCGCATTGCAAGAACCGACGAATGAACATCTAAGGCCGCGTTCCTCATCGTGGCCAGTGTCGAGAATTCAACACAAACCGAACAGAACACGACAAACAACCCCACAGAACGCGACACAACTCAGGCGAGTGGACCCGATGTCGAAACAGACTCTGCGAATGACCTGGCGCCGCCAGCTGGCGGACGGGGACGCGCGCGATTACGACGCGTTCGTCGATGCCGCGCCCTCGGGACATTTTGCACAGGCCCGACAATGGGCGCGGCTGGCGCGCACGGGCCGACCGTTCGGTTCGTCGTATGCGATCGTGCGTGACGCCACGGATCGCGTCGTAGGCGCGGCCCACGTTCTTCGCGCGCAGTTCGCGGGCTTACCGCTGCCGTACGCGGTGATCGAGCGCGGGCCGGTGGTCGCCGATCCGTCGATGTTCGGGCCGGTGATGAGACGCCTCGCGCGTGCGGCGCGCTGGCGCGGGATCGCGCGCCTGGCGGTGATGCCGTACTGGGAGCTCGCGGCGGGCGAGGCGGTGCGCGCGACCCTCGACGGGCTCGGCTGGCAATCGGTGCAGAAGATGTCGGGCGCGCACGCGGCCACGCTACGCCTGGCGCTCGCAGGCGCGGGAAATGCGAAGAGCGAGGACAGCGACGCCGATCCTCACGGCTCGGCCGCCCTCGACACGATCTTCGCGGGAAGCGACTTCCGCAAGCTGCGCCGGGAGTACCGGCTCGCCGAACGCTGCGGCGCGCGCGCGCGTCGAGGAACGGCGGAGGATCTGCCGCGCTTCGTGGCGCTCTATCGCGAGCTGATGAACGAACAGGGGCTGCACGCGAAATCGGACGCCTGGTTCGACGCGCTGGCGGCGCTGGAGTTCGGCCCGAACGGATCGGTGGGGCTGTTCTTCACCGAGCTCGAGGGCGATGTCGTCGCGGGTGCGCTCACCATCCGCCACGGCCGCCTGGTCACGCTCTACCTGGCAGCGTCGGCGCGCGCGCCCCGCAAGTTCTCGAAGATGGTGATCAGCTTGGTCGCAGCCGTCGCATGGGCGCGGCGCCTCGGGTGTGATTTCGACCTGGGCGGCGTGCCGATGAACGGCGACACCGACGAGAAGCGGCTCTCGATCGCGCAGTTCAAGCGCGACTTCTCGACGTCGCGTGTGGATCTCATCGGCGAGCACGCGCGCTGGCTGTGGGGGACCATCGGCTAGAGGCTGTCTCGCACGCAGGTCCGTCCGGTCCCCTCCCCCGTCCGCGGGGGAGGGTTAGGGAGTTCCGCCGCCGGACCGGGTCCGGATTCTTCAAGGGTGAAACTTGGCGGGAAATGAGCGACGAAGGG
>Ga0265342_10000096_pt1 | contig 97237 bp, 79 predicted proteins | sample 4CB327metaG_FD_203125 | JGI IMG/M metagenome (GOLD analysis project Ga0265342, IMG submission 203125) | Rhizosphere microbial communities from Carex aquatilis grown in University of Washington, Seatle, WA, United States - 4-CB3-27 metaG | ecosystem: Host-associated > Plants > Roots >...
AGAAGGTCGCGCTGCTGACCCCGTGCTTGCGACAGACGTCCACCGTCTTCGCCCCGGCTTCCTGCTCGCGCAAAATCCCGATGATCTGCTCTTCCGTGAACCGGCTCGCCTTCATGTCCATCCCCTTCCAGGTGACGGACTCTACCCATTCTTGGAGGAAATTGCGGGGCTCAGGTCAAAGCGTTTGTCCCATCGCGACATTCGCAGCGACGCAACAATTCGGTCGCTTTTGGAGCAAAGCGGACATCCAGCGTGCCCCCCTTACCGAACCGGATTTATGAGTACGCGCCCTAGTGGCCTGCCATCCGTCTTCACATTCGCGATGGTCATTAAGATGGGGCGCTTGAGTGGATCTTTAGTGCACGGACGGCATTTTGCTTTAAAATTAGGTCGTGAACCTCTGTTCTAAACGGCGCCTCCTTGAATTCTTTAATCCAGCGGTCGGGCGCGATTAGAGGAAAGTCAGATCCGAACAGCATTTTGCGCTTGAGCGGACCGTTGGCATATCGCACAAGCTCCTCTGGAAAATACTTGGGAGACCAGCCAGACAGATCAATGTAGACATTCGGTTTGTGCAGGCACACTGAAAGCGCCTCCGACTGCCACGGCCAGGACGGATGTGCGATGATGATCGTCATGTCCGGAAAATCGACTGCCACATCGTCAATGTGGATGGGATTGGAGTATTTGAGGCGCAAACCACCGCCGCCTGGCATATTCGTTCCGATGCCGGAATGCCCGCTGTGGAAGATCGCGGGCAGCTTGTTCTCCGCGATGACCTCATAGAGCTCGTACGCTATGCGATCGTTAGGGAAAAAGCCTTGCAGAGTCGGGTGAAATTTGAACCCCTTGATAACTCCGGCGTTGACTAAGTCACGAGCTTCGCGAACGCCCATTCGGCCCTTGTGCGGGTCGATCGAGGCGAACGCCATCATAATATCGCTGTTCTCGGCCGCGGCATCCGCAACCTCTTGATTAGCGATGCGCTTTGCGCCGACTTGGGCTTCGCTGTCGACGGTAAACATGACCAGGCCGATATTGTGCTCACGGTAGTAGGCGAGCGTTTCCGATATTGTCGGCCGTTTTCCCACCCTGAAATATTTGCTCGCAGCTTCGTCATAAGGTTGCCATACTTCGTCCTGGGGCTGGCGGCAGGAGACCTCTGCGTGCGTATGAACGTCAATTGCGACGAGCTTATCGATCTGCATATTTTCTCCCAGGGTGCCGACAACTCAGAGCTTACGCGAGCACAAAGGATCAGCACGTACGGCTCGCCAAAAACACCAATCTGTCTCTTAGGCGGCGCAGGAATTTCTCCACCTCGACTTTAAGGTGATTGCTGTCCCTCGACAAAGATTTGGCGGAGGCCAGCACTTGCGAAGAGGCGGCTCCCGTCTCTGAGGCGCCGCGGTAGACGTTCTTAATGTTGGTGCCGACTTCTGCCATTCCCTGTGCTGCTGTTGAACGTTGCGGGGTATTTCCTGGGTTGTGGCATCCTGCACTTCGACCGCGGCGGCGATCGTCGTCGCAATGCGACCGATCGCCACGGACCAACGCAGAAGCGTCGACGCCCGCGTCAATTCATTGTAGCGCAACCAGCTTTCTTACGCCGGGGGTACGGCAGGCTGGGTTGAGATTGTTATATTGTCCCCTGCGCCCCAAGCTCCTCCAACCAACATTCAGGCACAGAGATTTCCATTTCGAGTAGCATTTGACCGTAAGCCTTGCCTTGCGGGTCAATTCGGCGTGACGCCATCCCGCCGCCTCCCAAAGCGTCACTGATCAGGAAATTCAGGGCATCTAGGCCCGGGGCATCGAACCGCTCCGCAGGACCTGCCACTAGATGCCCGAGGTGTGCCACCACGCGTTCCGGCGTGAGCTCCCTTCGCAGCAAGGGCAAGAACTTAGGATTACGCGCAATGATAGCAATATTTGACGAGTTACCCTTATCGCCCGACCGCGCATATGCGAGCCGCGCAAGAGGCAGACAAATCGTCGAACCATCGGGGATTACATCCGGTGGCGCGCTGATCCTGGCCGTAAACGGGGTGTATCCACCTTCGAGCGGTACATCGACCTCCGTCACCGGATCATCGCCGATCTGCAGCCTCGGCGGTCCAAGCAATTTTTTTTCCAAGAAGAACGTGAATAGTCGAACAACGGGCGTTGGCTTCGGGCGCCCGGAGTAGATGCCGGTGGTGCCGGGCGCGCAACTTAATCCGATCGATCCGAGTTCCCGCGCGAAGATTTCAAGAGCTTCTCGACTGCTGTGCTCGGCGACGAGCCGCAGCAGGACCTCGCGCGAGGCCCGGGTCGCCGATTTTGCGCCATAGGAGGCTTCCGCCCCGAGAGCTTCCATGTGGGTGGCGGTGAAATCTCGCATTCCGCGCTCGGAGAAGATCATCCGCGCGCGCGCGATCAGGGCCTCCCCCGTTCGCTCCGCCTTTTTCGCGGCGTTCGGGCCGACTATCGAAACCGTTGCGACCGCCCGATAGCCTTCCTGGTAGGTGGCCGACACCTTGTACTGATTGGTCGGCGGCCGGCCGCGCACATTCTCGACCCTCACCTTGTCGGGGCCGACCTGCGTGAGGTGCACGTTAGAGAAATCGGCGGTCACATCGGGCAACATGTAGGCGGCCGGGTCCCCGATTTCATAAAGCGTCTGCTCGGCGATTACAGCCGGCACGATGAGGCCGCCGGTGTCGTCTGGCTTGGAGACGACGAAGCTACCGTCCTTTCGGCATTCCGCGATCGGATAGCCGATATTGTGCCAGCCGGGCACCAGGTTCCAATCGCTGAAAGTTCCGCCCGTCGCTTGCGGACCGCATTCCAAGATATGTCCCACCAGGCTGCCGGCGCTGAGGCGATGGTAGTCGTCGGAAGCCCAGCCGAACTCGTGCATCAAGATACCAAGTGCAAGCGCACTATCGGCGCATCGCCCGGTGATGACGATGTCAGCACCGCCATCGAACGCAGACTTGATCGGAATCGCCCCAAGATAAGCGTTGGCCGTCAGCAATTTCGGTGGCAGCGGTTCTCCCGAGACCGCTTCCCGCAACCCATTCGCGCGAAGCGCGTCAATCAGCGGCAGGACGTCATCGCCCTCCACCATGGCCACACGGAGAGATAGCCCGGCCTCGGCGATCGCCGCCTCGATGGCGCGCTTGCAAGCGGCCGGATTGACACCGCCCGCGTTGGTCGCGATTTTGACTCCTTGCCGTGCGATCTCCGGCAGTTCGCTCCGAAGGTAGGCCACAAAGTCCGGAGGATAGCCCGCTTGCGGATCTTTCATTCGCGCCCTCGCGAGCAGCGACATCGTCACTTCCGCCAGATAATCCATCATGAAATAGTCAACGCCCGCTCGCAGCAGCTGTCGCAGTGCCCCCGGGCTGTCGCCCCAAGCCCCTGATGCCCCGCCGATGCGCACAACCTTATCGGCCATCGTTCACTCCTCGATCCACCGCGGTCGCCGCCGCTCATTGAATGCCGCGAGCCCCTCGGTCGCATCCTTGGTCAGCGCCGTTACTGACAACAACGTTTCCGCGAATGCGAGCGCCTCAGCAAAGGCCATGCTTTCCATCGCAGCAATGGCATACTTGCCCCGCCGAAGAGCGACCGGGGACATTTCGCTTAGCTTGGCCAAGAGAGCCTCGACCCGAGCATCCAACTCATCGAAGGCCACCACGTAGTTCGTGATCCCGATCTCTTGGGCACGCGACGCGCTGATCAATTCGCCGGTCAAACAGAGCTCGTTTATGTGACGGGCACCTATCATGCTGCGCAAGAACACCAGGACTTGCATCGGAAATACGCCAACTTTTGCTTCCGGCAAGCCGAAGCGCGCGTGGTCGGCCGCCACCACCAGATCACACAACGACATCAGGCCCATGCCACCGGCCACACAATCTCCATTGATGCGACCGATGAGCGGCACGCCCAGAGTGCGAATGATGCGGGCAAGCCTCCCGAAATCCGTCATCGGCTCGTCCAACCCAAGTGTGAAGGTGTCTGTGCCTCCACTTAGATCGGCGCCCGCGCAAAAGGCTCTCCTGCCGATGCCGGTCAGCACGATGGCCCGCAACGAGCGATCTTGTTGCGATTGGGTGACTGCGCTTTCGATGTCCTGAATGACGCGCTTGTTGATCGCATTGCGCCGCTCCTCACGATCAATCCAGATCCAAAGAGCACGACCACGCACTTCGGTGCGAACGTCAGGCTTGTTCTCGATGTCCGTCATGGATCGCTCGCATTCTGTTTGGATTCGCTTCAGTAGGACTTGGGGAGGCCAAGTTCCCGCTCCGCAATGAAGCAGAGGATCATTTCTCGCGACACGGGCGCCAACTGGGTGGCAACCATCTCACGGAAGTAGCGCTCAACGTGGTATTCCGCCGCATAGCCCATGCCGCCAAAGGTCCGGATTGCCCGATCACAGGCGCGGAAGCCCGCATCGGCCGCCAAGTATTTTGCGGCATTGGCCTGGGTGCCGCAGGGCTGTCCTGCATCGTAAAGCTCTGCTGCATGAAGCGTCATGAGTTCGGCGGCGTACAGCTCCGACCAGCACTCGGCAAGCGGATGCTGAATCGACTGATTTTGTCCGATTTTTCGCCCGAAAACGATACGATCGCCGGCATAGGCGACGGCCTTCTCTAGCGCGCGCCGGCCAATCCCGATGACCTCGGCTGCATTGAGGATGCGCTCCGGGTTGAGACTGTCGAGAATATACCGAAATCCCCTGCCCTCCTCGCCGATGCGGCATTGAACTGGGACTTTCAGTTCGTTGAAGAAGACCTCGTTCGAGTTAACTGCATGGCGCCCCATTTTCTCGATCTCGCGAATCTCGACGGCGGACCGGTCCAGATCCGTGTAGAAAAGCGACAAGCCATCGGTCGGACGGGCGCATTCCTCGATCGGCGTGGTGCGCGCAAGCAAGACGATCTTGTCGGCCTGCTGCGCGGTGCTGGTCCATATCTTCTGGCCGCTGACCACGTAATGATCGCCTCGCAGCACGGCCCGGGTCTTGATCCTCGACGTGTCCAATCCGGCATCCGGCTCCGTCACCCCAAAACATGCGCGTGACGTGCCTTTGATGATGGCGGGGAGCCACGCCGCCCGCTGCCGGTCGGTGCCGTGCTTGACGATCGCATGGAGACCGAAAATGTTAATGTGGATTGTGGAGCATGCGGCAAACACGCCTGCCGATCGTCCGACTTCTTGCATCATGATAGCGGCTTCGGTGACGCCCAGGCCAGCGCCGCCGAACTCTGTCGGCATCGCGATGCCAAGCCATCCGCCTTCGGCGACGGCTTTGGAAAATTCATAGGGGAATTCGTGAGCTTTATCTTTCTCGGACCAATAGGAATCGTCAAACTTGTCGCAGAGCCCACGGATCGCATTGCGGATTTCCGTTCGCTCCGGTGTACTCGCCAGCGGTTCGAACAATTTCACCCGTCCCTCCGTCAACCTATCCAACCGTCACCAAACCGATTTTCGATCCGATCGGACCCGGCTGCTCCCGCTTCGGCCGAATGGCCCCCAGATCACCAACGCGCCATTCAAGCATAACGGCCGGTTGCCTGAGATTTCCTTTTTATCGCTACATCGAATATTTCTTCGCTGTTACGAACCATTAGGCATCGCTGATCTCATCGTCAAGGCGCCCTTCCCTATCGGAAATCGGCCCAACTGGGCATCCGACGCCCAGCGAATCTGTTTTTATGGGGCCTGTCTGGTACAAACTTCGATCTGGCGCTCAGAGACCGTATGACGCACAGGGCAACGCACTCAAGCTCGCGATCAGCCCGATCTAGCTTGCAGCTTGACAAGAACACCCCAAACTGGCGTCTGGTCTTCAGCACGTTAAATCGTCTTTTGGCCTTTCGTGGGTTGAAGAAAGCGGGTGGCGATGGATGTCGAAGATCGTCGAACGGACCTTGGATCTGCTGGAGTTGTTCGCGAAAGAAAAACGCCCTCTTTCTTTATCTGAGATTGCGTGTCTGCTGAAAATCCCGATGTCGAGTTGCCATGATGTAGTTCGGGCTATGCAGGCCCGCGGATACCTTTACGAACTCGCACCGCGCGCGGGATATTATCCGACGTTGCGTCTGCTCATGCTCGGCAAGGACATTGGAGACAATGATCCGATCGTAATGCGCGCGGAACTCCTGCTGCGATCGTTGCGCGACACGTTGGATGAGTCGGTCTTGTTATCCAAGGTCAGCGGGCTTCAGGCCACCTATCTGCTGGCGTTCGAACCGACCCATCCGTTGCGGTTCCTCGTTAAGATCGGCGACAACGTGCGCTGCCTGTACGCCACATCTGCCGGCAAAGCACTTCTGGCCGATTTGAAACCCGCGGCACTCGCCGACTTCCTAAAGTCGGCACGCCTGAAATCCATGACAAAGCAGACAATTATTTCAAAGAATGCACTTCGAAAAGACATCGAACTCGGACGCCAAAGAGGCTGGCATCTCAACCATGGTGAAAGCCTCAAGGGCGTAACGACTGTTTCGGCGATGTTCCGGTGGAATTCCTCGCCCTACATCGTGACGATTGCCGGTCCGTCGTCTCGGCTTGATCAAAAGCTCGACAATGCTGTCGGTCTGCTCACGAACGTTTGTCAGCTCCTGGAAATGAAACCGAAGGCCAAGTAACGGGAATATTACGATTTCGAATCTGGCCGCGCATTGGGCCGAGCACTTTATGTAGTGGAAACCTCGACCGCTGCCGATGGCACGCCCAACACTTCAGCGGTGTGCTCGCCAAGATTGGGCGCAAGGCGCCGAACCGAGGCAGGAGACTCGCTGAATCGCACGGGAAAGCGACAAACCACGACTTCGCCCTCCGTCGGATGTTGCATTATCTCAAACAGGTGGACCGCGTTGAGATGCGGGTCGTCGAAGAGTTCGGCAACGGCGTTCACCGGACAAGCAGGAATATCAATGGCGTGCAGCACCTCCAGCCATTCCTTGTTGCCACGCGTGAGCAGATGATCGGCAAGGAATTGACCAACCTCTTCCGCGTGACGTGTCCGGCTTTCCTGTGAATAAAAACGCTTATCTGTCTCCATAAGTGTGGGACATCCCACAAGATTCGTGAAGTCGCGCCAGTGGCGATCCGTGTAGACGACCAACGAGAGATGACCGTCACTGGTGGCATATGGGCCGCGGGTACGCGACAGCAACCGCCGGTAACCAATTTCACCGGAAGGTGGGTTGAAAGCTCTGCCGCCCATGTGATCCGCGAGCACGAATTGCGCCATGGTCTCGAACATCGGGACCTCGACGGCCTGCCCCTGACCGGTCATCGCACGATGATACAAAGCACTGCTGATCGCGTTTGCAACGTAAAGTCCCACAACGCGGTCGCAAATATTGATGGGCGCATAGCGCGGCGCGCCGTCCACGACACCGAATAGTCCGGCAATGCCGGATGCCGCCTGCATGAGATCGTCATAGACAGCTTTCCCGGAGTCCGGACCGCCGGCGCCGTAACCCACGGCGGCGCAATAGATGATCCGCGGGTTGTTCTCGCGGACGCTGTCATAGTCCAATCCCAATCGCTGTAGACCCTGCGGGCGAACATTGGACACCAGCACATCCGCCCGGTTTGCCAGAGCCATAATCGCCCGTTTGCCTTTCGGTGTTTTAAGATCAAGCACTACGCTGCGTTTGTTTCGGTTCGCCTGCAGGAACAACGGACCCATGCCTTCGCGCCGCCAGGGTCCGATCCAGCGCATGGTGTCACCGGATATGGTTTCGATCTTCACGACGTCGGCCCCGAGGTCGCCGAGCATCTGCGTCGCCGACGGCCCCATGACGACCGTCGTCAGATCCAGCACGCGCACGCCGCGCAACGGCCCGGTTGCGAGATTTGCGTCTTCCGGCCAAATCTGATCCGATTTCTCGGTCGTCATTCAATATCCTCCGTCCTGCGTTTGTTCACCGGCTCGGGTCGTATCCTGATCTCGACGGATCAATTCTCCCCGTGCCTTTGGAATCCCGTTGATATTTCTTCGCCTCTGTGAAAGTTTATTCACTGTAGCGTAGATCATGCCATTGTTCAAAGCCATGGTCGTACGCGTTCGGGAGGTTGCATTGAGTGTTGCGAACGAGGGGCAAAAGACACCGCGACCGCGCTATGGCGCGGTTCGCAAGGGATACTGGATCGCGACGATGCTCGCCCTCGCATCGCTCACGGTTGCGGCTCGCGCCTTTGAGCTCGGTAGTCCGGACATGATTCCGGGTCAGCAGTTGTCGAACAAATTCGTGTTCAACGGTTTCGACTGTCACGGCGAAAACATTTCACCCGCACTTACCTGGACCGAACCGCCCGATGGAACCAAGAGCTTCGCGCTGATGGTGCACGATCCAGATGCGAACACGGGGGGGGCGGGTATTTGGCATTGGGTGGTTGTGAACATTCCTGCGACGGCCCGGGGCATTGACCAGGGTGCCGGCACGACCGATGGCGCCCAACTTCCTTCGGGCAGCAAGCAAATCTCGACCGACTACGGCAAGCCCGGATGGGGCGGCCCCTGCCCGCCCAAGGGACACAAGCCGCACAGCTACAACTTCACGCTTTACGCGCTCAAGGTCGATCGACTGGACCTGCCGCCCACGGCAACCGCATCCCATGCCGGTTTCATGATCAACCGCAACGCGCTCGGCCAGGCGCGGCTCAGTATCAGCTTCGGCCGCACCGAATAACAGAGGCTTTGAGCGTCCACGTTTCAGCGACGAGACTGAAAATCTGAACCAATCCCCGCGCACTGTGCTGACTAAGAATGCTGCTGAAGAAGGCATAAAACGTCTCGGACATCTATGTGACACCGAGGAGGAAACTTAAATGAAATCAATTGTCATCGCCGCGGTGGCTGCATTGAGCGCAGCTATCCTGCCAGCTAGCGCGCAAAACGATTATCCGAGCCAAAGGCCCATTACCATCATCGTTCCATTTGCCGCTGGTAGTGGCACGGATACCCTCGCCCGGGTCCTATCCAACAGCATGGCGCAGGACCTCAATAACGCAAGCTTCGTCATTGAGAACCGGCCCGGCGCCAACGGAATCATTGGCGCCAGCGCGGCGGCGAAGGCAGCCTCGGATGGCTACACGCTGTTTCTCACCACCAACACCACGCATTCGGTCAACCCGTATATCTACAAACAGCTACCTTACGACCCTATCGCCGACTTCGTTCCGGTCGGGCTGGTCGGAGAAACCGCACCTGCCCTTCTGACTGCCGCGACGGACCCTGCAAATTCAGTCAAGGACGTCGTCGAGATCCTCAAAAAAAGGCCGGGCCAGCTCAATTTCGCGTCGACAAACACCTCAAGTCTCGCGGCGGCCGAGCTGTTTGAGAAGCGCAATGACGTCAAGCTTGTGATTGTGAAATATAAGGCGGCGCCACAAGCCCTCACCGATACTTTGACCGGAACGATCAATTATTTCTTCGGTGATCTGGCTTCAGGCGGGGCACTCGTGCGGGGCGAAAAATTGAAAGCCCTCGCGGTACTGAGCCAGAAGCGATTGCCGGGTTTCGACCAAGTGCCGACGGTCGCCGAGGTCGGCTACCCTGGCATGGAAATTCCGATCTGGATCGGGATGTTCGCCCCCAAAGACACCCCGACGGAGATTGTGGAGCGCGTTAACCGCGCTATGGTCGCCGCTCTCGGTCGCCCGGACGTGATCGAGACCCTTGCCAAAGGCGCCGTCAATGCACGACCGACAACGCCTGCGGTTTTTGCGGCCTATGTGGCGGACCAATATCAATGGTGGGGAAAGGTCTCCAAAGATATCAATCTCGAGGTCGAATGATTGTTCTGACCTTTAACGACTTGTCCTTCCGAACAACGAAAGCCATGTAAATGAAGTACGTTCTACGTCCCGAAGATGTCCCCTCATATAGTCCGGCCAACCATAGCGGCACCAAGAACCATCGCATGGTCGCTCCCGGCGTCAACGGTGCTCAATACATGGAAATCATTTATGGAGACATTGAGCGCCATTCTGGTGCCGTCGCCCATGCTCACCCGGACATGGAACAGGCGACCTATGTCATCGAAGGCGAAGCTACAGTGGAGGTGGACGGAACCAAACACCACGTCTCCAGCGGAGATCTGCTGTTCTTTCCCGCGCGCGTATTCCACGATATCCAGGTCATCAGCGAGCGCATAAAATTGCTGGTGATCTACGCGCCTCCCTACGGCGAGGCGCCGGAAAAGGTGATCAAGCGCACCGATCCGGTCAAGCCATAGACACTGAGCACGACGTGCCGGGGGCGATCCGGGCTCGGTCGAAAAACAGACCTTCAGATTGCTTCGAAAATCACTTTGTCGAACAGCCGGCTGAGATCAGGGGCCTGCTCGAGCTCAGTCACCGCTTTGACCAAATGATCGATGGCGGCAGGTTTGACATCCATCTCTGAAGCCATCGCCCGGGCGAATTGCGCGATCGCATCGAAACTCGGCCGGCCGACCGGTGAGGCTATCTCCTGCGACAATAATCGGCCATCGGTCAGCCGCACCTGTAATCGTGACAATCGCGACACGAGAGCCGGATCGGCCACCACGCTGACCCGCGCGGCCATGGCGCCTATCGCGGTGTCAGCCAACCGCAACAATCCGTCTATCGTCAAACGACGATCGAGTAATGCCAGGGCGACGCAGTACTGGGCGCTCATCTTCGTCGCCGTGCTGCTCGCGAAGGGCCCCGGATTGTCAATTCCGGGATAGCTTGCCTCATAAGGGCTGAGCCACAAAACAACCTCTGCGACTGCAGTGGGATTGAGGTCATGGGAACGCGCGATTTGCAACATCGCGTCGACCGGCCCTTGCAGAATGGCGCAGACCGGGTAAGCCTTCACGGTCACGTCTGACAATTGCCACGTTTCGCCCAGGCGGTCTAAGGCCTGTTCCGGAGGCCCGCTCGCCCCCGCATAGGCGCGGAAGAAGCCCCCTTTGCCCTCCAAAATCCAGCGTGCCGCTGTTGCACCGGCTTGCGCCGCCCGTGCCGCCAAAATTCCGTTGCGGGCAGCGAATCCGAGTTGCAACGCAAATTCAGCACTACCTTCTTCCCATACCTGCGACAGCCCCCCGGCAAGATGCGCTGCAAGACCGATGGCATGACCCGTCTCGCTACCCGACAACCGAAACAGTTTGGCCGCGGCCGCGGCCGCGCCAAACGGCCCAAACACCGCTGCAGCGCGAAATCCCCGGCCGCTGACCAGATGATCGAAATCACGGCCAATTCGTCCCAGAGTTTCGTAACCGAGCACAACAGCGGTCAGCATTTCAGCGCCACTCCGCCCCTCCGCCTCGGCCACCGCGAACACTGCCGGCATGACGGCTCCGCCGGGATGCGACGTGGAATCCGCATGGGTATCGTCCTGTGACCGTGCATGCATCAATGAGCCGTTCGCGAACGCCGCAGCTTCCATGCTGACGCGCGTGCCGTCGCGCAACAAGGTCGCCTCCTCCGGCATCGGCCAGAGCGTTTTCGCCATGGTATGCGCGATCTGCTCCCGCTTCCGCCCCGCCATCGCCATGGTCAGATTGTGAACGAGGCTTACTTTGGCCCGCGTCACCACCGAAGCAGGAATCGCCGTAAAGTTCGTCTCAGCGACAAACGCGCCGAGTGTCTCGGCCAACGAGCGCGTCATTAACTTTACTCCCATCGACCCCAGAGAACCAACCCGCCCGCGATTCTCCTAACAATAAAGCGGCGCCGAGCGCCTGGCCCCAAGCCGTCGTCTCCCCGGCCCAAATCGTCTAGAGTTGCACCTCGTTGAGGAGCTTTTCGCCGCGTCGGTAGCGAAGGGCGTTGTCGAAGATCGCGCGCATCTTCTGGCGGAACGCGTCGCTGGTTCCGCCCGCATAGTGCGGCGTCAACACGACGTTGGTCAGCGTGCATAGCGGATGGTCCGGCGGGACCGGTTCGACCGCAAACGCATCCAACCCGGCACCGAGAAGGTGCCCAGACCGAAGCGCTTCGTACAGCGCGACCTCGTCGACGAGACCGCCGCGGGCGACGTTGATAAGGATTGAGCCAGGCTTCATCTTATGGAACGCGGAGGCGCCAATCATGCCTTCTGTTCGCTCGTCCAGCGGCACATGAAGCGTCAGAATATCCGCCTCGCGAAGAATCTGTTCAAACGGAGCGTACACGATACCGAGTTCCTGCTCGCGGGCCACGGGCAGACGGCCAGAACGATTGCAATAGATACCCCTCGTGCCGAACGGCTTCAGGCGCTGTGCCACCCCCTGGGCAATCCGCCCCATACCGACGTAACCGACGATCCGGTCGGTCAACTCCGGCGACACTGGACGCAGGCCGTGGCGCAAGAACCGACCTTGGCGCAACTCGCAATCTGCGAAAACGAGATGACGGCAGACCGCGAGCATTAGCAAAACGGTGTGTTCGGCGACGCTGTTCGAGGTCCCATCGAGCGTCAACGCCAGCCGAACATTGCGTGCCTTGAGCGCAGCAAGATCGACAGTATCCTGATAACCGACACCTTGATGCAGCACGAGCCGCAACTTCGGCGCCGCAGCAACCAGTGTGGCGGGAAAAGTTGCATTAGCCTGGATCGCGATTTCGCAGTCCGCAATCTTCCGATGCCGTTCGGTATCGCTGTCGTGTTCCAGCGTGACGAGGCTCATGCCCGCCGGCATCAGCTCACGAATAAGGCGATAGAGCTGCTCAGATGCGAATGCTGTGTAGAAGATTTTCATGCATCGATGCGGTCTAGCGCGCGCTCATTCGGCCGCGGATGGGGCATGCCCAGCAATCGCTTCGCCTTGTAGGCCCCAGCACCTGCCACCCTTTGTTTGATATGTCAATTTCGACGTTGACGGTTCAACCACCGCTGATACTGTCACAAAAAAACGAACATGCCTCGGTCTCGTCCATCGAATTGGACGCGTAGCATGCGGGAGAGATGCATCACAATGAATGCCAATCAATGCTCCATACGCTCGGCTGTTGCCGTTGTCATTTCCATTGTTGCAACGGTGCTCGGTGGCGATGGAGCGTCGGCGGAGCCCTATCCAATCCGTCCGATCACGGTCGTGGTCCCATATCCGCCCGGCGCCTCGACGGATTTCGTGGCCCGCGTCCTGCAAGACCCGATGAGCGCGGCGCTGGGTCAGCCGATCATCGTCGAGAACCGTCCTGGTGCAGGGGGCACCGCCGGCACTGTAGCCGTCGCCAATTCTTCGCCTGACGGCTATACGCTTCTTGTGACCGTGAACGCTCCGATTACGATGAATAAGTTTCTGCAAAAGAGCTATCCGATCGATCCTCTGACTGCGTTCGTGCCGATTACCAATGCCGCAGAAGTCCTTTTGGTCTTAGCGGTGAACGCCAAGGTCCCGGTGACGACCGTGCCGGAACTGATCGACTATGCCAAGAAGAACCCTGGCAAGCTGACCTTCGGGAGCGCCGGCATTGGCTCGGCACACCACATTGCCGGTGAATTGCTCAAACAGAAAGCCGGCATCGACATCGTCCACGTTCCCTATCGTGGCGGCGGACCGGCGATGCAGGACTTGCTCGCCGGTCATATCCCGATCGCATTTGGGACCACTCCTGCGGTCATCCCTCAGGCCAAGGCCGGAACCATCCGGATCATTGCGTTAGCGGAGTCGAAACGAGATCCTGATCTGCCGGACGTACCGACGATTGACGAAACAGTCCCTGGCGTGGTGACCGCGACCTGGGTCGGAATGTTTGCCCCGGCGGGAACGCCACCTGCCATAGTCGAGAAGCTCAACAGGTCGGCGGTCGACGCCCTGAGACGCCCGGAGGTAATCGAGAAATTAAAGTTACAGGGTGCGAACGCGGTCGCCAGCACCCCGGAAGAGCTTGGTATGCTGGTCAAGGACGAATTAGATCGCTGGGGCACGATCATCCCCGCACTCGGCATCGAGCAGGAATGACATCTGCCGTGCGCAAAAACTGCCACTATGGGCATGATCGAGCAATACCGTTCAATTCACGCTTGCCGCGCGCCGCATGCGATCGAGCGTGCCTCCGCGCATGACCGAGCCGGGCAGCGGATGTCCAACGATCTTTTCGGCAAGCACAGCAGCATCGATCAGGCAATCGAGATCTACCCCAGTCGCGATGCCGAGTTCGTGGCATAGAAGGACCAGATCCTCGGTGCAAACGTTCCCTGCCGCACCCTTGTGACCTGCAAACGGGCAACCGCCGAGGCCGGCCACGGAGGCATCAAAGGCATCGATGCCCATCTCAAGTCCGGCATAGGAATTTGCGATTCCAAGTCCACGCGTGTCGTGAAAATGCAGCACAATCTTCAACTCCGGCCAGCGCTCGCGCACCGCCCCCACAATCCGCTTCACGCTCGCAGGCGTCGCCCACGCCATGGTGTCATTCAGCGAGACTCGTTTGAGTCGAAAGCCGTGAGCCGCAGCGATGTCGAAGCCACGCTCAACGGCCGCGATCACACGTGGCAGCGCTATGTCGCCTTCAAAATTGCATCCGAAGGCCGCCTGTACGGACGCAGTTTCAGCCGGCATTCCGTTGCGCTTGAGTATCTCGACCATACGGTGTTGAACCTGATCGTTTTCGTCAAACGAAACGTTTTGGTTTCGCATCAGGAACTTTTCGGACGCCGACAATATAATGGCCTCCCGGAACGTCAATTTTTCTCGATAGGCGAGCGCCCGTTCAAGCCCCTTGTCGTTGAGATACAATGCGGTATAGCGCACGCCCGGCTTCATTTTGATGCCGCGGACAACTGCATCGGCGTCCGCCCACGCGGGCACACGCTTGGGATTGACGAACGAGACCGTCTGGATTTCCTTTAATCCCGTCTCAGACAATGCGTCGATGAGCGCAATCTTGCGATCGGTAGAAATCGGACCTGGCTCGATCTGAAGGCCCTCGCGCGGGCCGTTTTCGACAATCTCGACCGACTTCGGCAGATCAGCCATGGTATCTTGCCCACTGCAACATGGGGCGTTCCGGAACTTTCACGGGGAGCCCTCGTTAAATCATATAATGTCCGCCATTGACATGGATAACCTGTCCGGACACAAATCCACCCGCGTTGCTGGCCAGAAACAGGCAAGCGCCCGTCACCTCGTCGACGTGACCGAACCGCTGCAAAGGAATCTCCGGTAGAATCTTGTCGCGTGTCTGGTGCACGTATTGCGACCAATCGCGCTCAGTCTCGATCGCACCCGGCGCAACCGTATTGGACGTGATTCCGTCGGCGCCGAACTCGCGTCCAATCGCCTTCGCCAAGCCGTGCAGACCAGCTTTGGCAGCGATGTTATGGGCCCGATGCGTCACCTGCGCCCAAAATCCGTCAAAGCCGGAGACGACGATGATGCGGCCCCATTTCTTCGTTCGCATGTGCGGGATGGCGTGGCGCGCCAGATAGAACGCAGCCGACAGATTTGTTTTGATCACCTCGTCCCATTGCTCCACCGAGATGTCCAGAAACGGTTGATAGCGTCGAATACCGACGTTGGAGACGACGATGTCGAGTGATCCGTAAGCATCAACTACCGCCTTCACCATACGGTCAACATCAACATCACTCGAAACGTCGGCCATGAACGGCGTCGCCTCACCACCCCGATCGCGAATCCCCTTTACCACGGCATCAACAGCCTCGCGATCTTTGTGGCCATTCACGATGACCTTGGCGCCAAAAGTCGCAAAACTTTCTGCGAGCGAGCGACCAATGTTGCGGCCGGAGCCAGTCACAATGGCGACCTTGCCATCGAGCCGGAAACTTTCAGAGGTCAGCATGTTGTTCCTCAGTAAGACCGCGGCATGCCGAGGACATGCTGGCCGATGTAAGCAAGAATGAGATTGGTCGAGATTGGTGCGATACGTTGCAGCCGGCATTCGCGCCATTTTCGTTCGATGTCGAATTCGCGTGCCGCGGCGAAACCGCCGAAAGTCTGCATGCATGCCTCCGCAGCATTCCATGCGGCCTCAGATGCGAGCAACTTCGCGGTGTTGGCCTCTTCGCCGCAGGGCTTGCCGGCGTCGAACAGGGCCGCCGCAGCCCGTGTCATAAGATCGGCGGCACGCCATTCGGTATAGCACCGCGCAATTGGAAACTGGATGGCCTGGTTTTGGCCGATCGGCCGGCCAAACACAACGCGTTCATTGGCATACGCCGAAGCCCTGCCGATGAAATAGCGCGCATCACCAAGCGACTCCGAGGAAACCAGAATGCGCTCGGCATTCATGCCATCGAGAATGTAGCGAAAGCCACGATCCTGTTCGCCGATCAGGTTGCAAACAGGCACCTTCAGGTTATCGATGAACACCTCGTTGGTCTGGTGATTGACCATGGTGTCGAGCCGCCGCAGGGTGAGCCCCTGTCCAACCGCCTCATGCATGTCGACAAGGAGAACCGATAACCCGTCCGTCCGCTTCTTGACCTGATCGGCCGGGGTTGTGCGGACCAGCAACAACATCAGATCAGACTTATGGGCGCGCGACGTCCATACTTTCTGACCGTTGACAACGTAATGGGCGCCGTCGCGCACCGCCCGCGTCTTGATTTGGGTGGTGTCGGAACCTGTCGTCGGCTCGGTCACACCGAAGGCTTGAAAGCGAATCTTTCCGGTCGCGATCCCGGGAAGATACCGGCGCTTCTGCTCTTCATTGCCGTGCCGCAACAAGGTGCCCATCATGTACATCTGTGCGTGGCAGGCGGCCGCGCTACACCCGGATGCATGGATCTCTTCGAGAATGACGCATCCCGCGCGGATCGGCAGGCCTGAGCCGCCGTACTCTTCCGGAATGGCGGCGCCGAGATAGCCGGCCTGCCCTAGTTCGTTGACGAAATCCTCGGCATACTCGTCAAGGTCTTCAAGGTCGCGCCAGTAAGAACCCGGATAGTTCTTGCAGATGCTGCGCACATTCTCCCGGATCTCCGGATGGTCGTTCCCCAATGTGACGGTGGCCAACTGGTCGGGGTCCACTTCGATCGGAATTACTGACATTGTTTGTCTCTTCTAGCGCCCCTTGAACACGGGTGCGCGCTTTTCGTTGAAGGCTCGCACGCCCTCGTGCCGATCCTCGGTTGAGATCATGCGTTCATATGCCTGAACTTCGATTAATAGTGCACTGGTAAGGTCGGTCTGCAGACCCTGATGAATCGCCTTCTTGGCTTGCCGAACCGCGATCGGAGCATTGGCCGCAATGGTGCGCGCGATCTCCAGCGCCCTCGGTATCAGTTCGTCCGGCTCGAGCACCTCATTGATCATGCCCCACCCATAGGCCTCGTAGGCGCAAAACGGCTGCCCAGACAAAATGATCTGCTTGGCGCGGCGCTCTCCGACGGCGCGGGCGAGGTTCTGCGTGCCGCCTGCACCGGGCATAATACCGCGCCTCACCTCCGGCAGTGCAAAGCTCGCCGTGGTTACCGCCAAAATAAAGTCGCAGCACAGAGCGAGTTCACAACCGCCGCCGAAGGCGACGCCGTTCACCGCGGCGATAACCGGTACCGACGAATTCAGAATCGCGTAGGCGCTTTCCTCAATGACCGCGTGCTGCAAGCGCCATTCGTCGTCGGTCATACCCTCGCGTTCCTTCAAGTCGCCGCCAGCGCTGAAAGCCTTGTCGCCGGCGCCCGAAAGGATCACGCAACGAAGGTCTCCCGGCGTTAACGCCAGTGGCCCGAAGACGTCCCGGAGATCCTCGCATGTCGCCGTATTAAGGGCATTGCGCCGCTCCGGCCGATTGAACATGACCTTGATCAGGCCGGGCTCAATCGTCTCGACCTGAAGCGTACGCAGGGTCCGAAGCTTGGTCATGACGAGCGTCCCTTTGTCGTCCCGGCTGCATTAACATATTGTTATCCTGTCCGAGCGTCGGCGGCGGCGTGCGTAGCGGTGGCCTGACCCCGTCAAATTCAAGCGGCAACCCCACCAGCGGCAATGCGGCGCCGGGAGTTTCTTGCAGCATGCCAACGGCGACCGTCTGCGGCTGCAAGACCACTTGGTCGATGGTCAGCACCGGCGCACAAGGCACACCAGCGGCGTCCAGCTTCGCAAGCAAAACCTCGCGCGGGGCGCTCGCCACCACGTCCGAGATCAGCCGGTTGAGGCGCTCGCGATTGCGTACGCGGTCCGGGTTGGTGCGAAATTCAGGATCCGACGGCCACTCGGGATGTCCGAGTGCGTCCGCGAGCCGGCAGAACAATCCGTCGTTCCCGGCCGCGATAACTAGCCAACCACCTTGTGCCTCGAACGCTTTGTAAGGAGCGATCCCGGCATTCTCCGATCCCATGCGAGCTGGTATATTACCGCTGGCGTAATAGGTGGCAATCTGCAGCCCGACCCAGCTGACGGCAGTCTCATAGAGCGAGGTGCCGATCTCACAACCCTCACCCGTCAATTGGCGCCGATGCAGCGCAGCCAGGATGCCGATGACGGCCCACATCCCGGCCCCCTGATCAACGATCGATGGACCGACCCGGATCGGATCATCCCCCTCCACTCCGGTGACGCTCATAATGCCGCCGGCGGCCTGCATCAGCGGATCATAACCCGGTTTTGCGCGCATTGGTCCGGAAGCGCCGAACGCCGACAGATTGCAATAGATCAGCGCAGGCTTTTTTTTCCGCAGCGACTTCGCGTCCATTTCGTAGCATTCGACCACACCCGGCCTCATATTCTGCAGCACCACGTCGACGCGCGAAAAAATGAGGTCTTTCAATGACTGCAATTGGCCTGGATCTTTCAGGTCGACGACCACCGAGCGCTTATTGCGATTGATGGCGTGAAACATCGGCGAGGAGCCGTCAACGAAGGGAGGTCCCCACAGCCGGGCGTCATCGCCGCCAGGGGGCCGCTCGATCTTGATCACTTCCGCACCGAGATCCGCGAGGACATACGCGCCGAAGGGCGCCGCGACACTGGTGCCGATCTCGATGATTGTGAGACCCGACAGGGGAAGCGCGGTGCTGATCATGCGGCCTCAATGCGGTACGATGTCAGATACGGATTCGGCCGTATCGATCGACTGCAAGTTCTCGAAGAGATGTCGCGCAGCGGCCGGCGCCAGGACATCGCTCACGCAATCGGAAAATTTATCCCACAGATCGCTGGTGCTGAGAGGCCGCTTGAAGTGACCGCGCGGGTGGTACACCGGTTCGGCTTGGATGTTCCGGCCGTTCTGCAACGCCACCCGAACCCGATCGAAGGGAGAATGTGCCGGCTCGTCCGGGTCCTTGTCTGAGATCCGCACGACTTGGACGCGTGGGAAAAATGCCTGCACCTCCGGGCGCTGCACGAACGCGTCGCACAGCTCGCTGAGTCCGCACCGGCGGACGATCGCGGCCGAAGCCATGGCGAATTCCGCGCTGAACTTGGCATCAAGAGCGCTCTGCGGGCGGCTGTTTCGAAGCATAGCCGCCTGCGTTTGCCCGATCTCCACTTCAACAGCCGCGATATCCTCCGGCTTCAGATCTTCGGTGCGAACCACGTCCAGCATTGCGTCAATCACTCGGTGTGCCGCGTAGCAGATCGGATAGTTCTTGACATTGATGCCACTCTGGAGAATTCGCCATTCGCGTCCGATCGCTGCCGCGCTTTCGGTATCGACCGCACCGTTCGGTGAAATCGCGCGCAGAAAGCCAGACCCGTGCTCAAGCGCATCCGGCGAGGAGGTCAGCCCAAGTTGCGCCAACCTTGCAGCCAATAATCCGGACTGCGCCGCTCGTCCGACCTGCAACGGTTTGGTCATCGAACCGAAATTGGCGACCACCCCGCTCGCCAGAGAGGCTGCAATCGCAAGCGCGCGGGTTGCCTGCTCGGCGTCGAGGCCGCGCAGCACGGCCGAGGCGGAGGCTGCGGCGATCGCGCCGAACACAGCACTGGGATGCCAGCCCTTGTCATGATGCTGATCGCGATCACGGCGAATGAGTTCGGCCCACACTTCGTATCCAGCGATATAGGCCTTTACCATCATTTGGCCGTCGGCGCCGCCCTCGACGGCTTCGGCGATGATCGCCGGCACCAGCACCGCACTTGGATGGCCGCTTAAGGCCGTATCGTCATAGTCGAGCGCATGCGCGGCGGTACCATAGACCAGCGCCGCGTCGGGCGCGGGAATCCGCAACTGTCCGAGCAGAGAATTGTTGCGCCGCTCCGTGGCACCAACGCTTGCAGCCACGATCTGCGTCACCACCTCGCGCTCGCCCGCCAGGAGCACCGCGACACAATCGGTGAAACCAGTGCGGACGCAAGCAAGAGCGCCTGCAGGATAGGTATTGTCCCGCATGCCCGTCAGGAACGCGCCGAGGTCTGCAGTTAGACCCAAGAAGACCTCCCTTTTTTGGTGTAGCACAAGTAAAGAACGTGGTTTGATATGTCAACTTGTTGATTGATGGAGCAACACGCGCGAAGATTGCCGGGGCGCATCAGGCTCCCGCAACAAACGCACCCGCCTGCGATCAAGGATGGACCATGGCTCCCGCTGAATTCACCGAGACCCGAAGCGACCACAATGACACGGCAAACGATTCCTATCCCACCCTGTTCTCGCCGCTTAAGCTTGGTCGCTTTCGGCTCAAAAATCGCATTGCCTTCATTTCAACCGTCAGCCTCTATGGAGAGCAAGGTTGCGTGACCGACCGACTGCTCGACTATTATCGCGAACGGGCGCTTGGCGGCGCAGCAATGATCGTAACCGAAGGCATGGTGGTGCAGCCGGAATCCGTACTTCATACCTCGGTATTGCAGCCGTTCGAGCCGCGTGCCTTTGCCGGCCTGCAGCGTCTCGTCGATGCTGTTGAAGCCGAGGACTGCCGCCTGCTCGGGCAGCTCTGGCACATCGGCCGGCAGAACCTGCTAAATCCAGTGACCGCATCCGTCGGGGTTTCCGATCAGCCCGATGCCCTGAGCTGGATCGTGCCGCACGTTTTGGACGGCAATGAGATTGCCAACGTTGTCGAAGCATTTGTGAAGTGCGCTACAATTCTCAAGCGGGCCGGATTCAGCGGAGCCGAACTGCATGGCGCCCATGGCTATCTGATCACCCAGTTCCTGTCACCCTGGTCGAACACGCGAGACGACGCGTATGGTGGCGATCTCGCTGGTCGATTGCGATTTGTACGCGAGATCATCGCCGGCGTGCGTGCGACGTGCGGACGCGACTTCCTGCTAGGCTTAAAGATGCCAGCTGATGAGGGCGTCAAGGGCGGGATCGATTGTGCCGAAGCAGAGAGGATCATGGCGGCACTCGCCGCTGATGGTACCCTCGACTACATCGCATTTAGCCAGGGGAATTTTAGTCCGAGCCTCGCAGATCACGTACCTGACATGCACTATCCGCCTGGACCATTCCTTAGTCTGCACCATCGATTGCGGGCTAACGTAAAGGGATTGCCGGTAATGGCGCTTGGCCGGATCATGAATGCCGAGCATGCGGAGCGCGCTCTCGCGGAAGGCGCTGGCGATCTCATAGGACTTTCGCGGCCGCTTATCAGTGATGCCGCACTGCCAAAAAAGGCACTCGACGGCCACGCACAAAATACGCGACCGTGCATTTACTGCAACATTTGCTGGGGCGAGGCGCAACTCGGCAAACCGATCGCTTGCTTTCACAATCCGCAGCTGGGGACCGCCGGCGAAGCGAGTTGGCGGCCACGGCCGACGACACACCGGAAACGCATTATGGTCATCGGGTCCGGCGTCGCTGGGCTGGAAGCCGCTTGGATAGCCGCCGCGCGCGGCCATGATGTTTCCATTTTCGGGACCTCCGCTGATCCCGGCGGCAAGGCCCGATTGGAAGCCAAGCTTCCCGGGTGCGCCGAGATCGCCAAGACCTTCGAATACCAGGTGTCGCGCCTGCACGAGCATGGAGCGAAGATCAATCTCGGCAAGCTCGTCGACTTGACCGACGTCTCCACATTTTCACCCGATAGTATCGTGATCGCGACCGGAGCCACAATGCGTCCGCCTTGGACGCTGGAAGCCGGGAGTGATCCCGGTATCAGCATCCGCGACTTCATTGCGGACTGGGCACCTCAGGAGCGTCGCGCGGGCACCGCCCTGCTCTACGATCATGACCATACCCCCGCGACTTACGCGGCCGCCGATCTGCTTGCTGAACAATTCCAACGATTGGTGCTGGTCACGCCACGCACTCAGCTCGCGCGTGGCGTACCACTTGCCAGCGCATTTAATGTCTTTCGCAGGCTCTATGTGCGCGATGTCGAGATCATTTATGCGCACACCCCTGTTTCGGTCTTGAATGGCCGGGCGCGTCTGCTCAACCCAATGAGCGGCAAGGAACGCGTCATCAGCGACGTGGTGCTGTTCGCATACGCGACGCCACGCACCGCCAACGACACGCTAGGCAGCGTCTTGAAGGTGCGCGGCCTCGACGTAAGATTGGTGGGAGATTGCCGCGCGCCGCGTACGATTTTGTCCGCGGTTCACGAAGGGCACGCTGCGGGCAATGCGGTGTGACCCACCCGCGCCAAGCGCCTGATGAAGCTTTGGACGTCTATCAAATCATGAGATCAGCAACGTTTTACGTTCTAGTCGCGATAACCGAGCCGACCGGAAAGCGCACCTGCCGCTTCAAGCACCAATGGTGCAAGCGCGGACTCTCCCCCCCATTTTTCGAACAGTGCCGTCGAACCGATCACAGTAATCGCCGCAATCGCAGTGCCGACCTGATCGCGGACCGGCGCGGCGATGCTCATGACCCCCGGATCGAATGCCGAAACATGATAGACATACCCACGCTTGCGATCTGCTAACGCGGTGGTCCGCATTGCGGTAAGAGACCGAGGCAAGCCCCCCACCCGGCATTCCCGCTGAAGATCATAAAACAGGCGCGCCTGACGTTCGTCGTCAAGTTGAGCGATCAGAATACGTCCACTGGCCGTGAGGTGCGCCGGTAGTCGCGTGCCGACTTGCAGATTGGTCACCAGGGAGACCGCCGGTGCCACACGCGCGAGATAGACGCTGTGCCAGCCGTCGAGAACCGCGACATGCGCCGCTGCGCGCGTGCGCTCGCTTAGAGAAAGCAACGTCGGCTGTGCCATTTCGACGACAGCCTGAGCCCCCAAATACTCGAAACCCAGCGACAAGATATTAGCAGTGACCTTATATCGCCGCGTTTGCGGGTCGCGCACTAAAAAGCCGTCCATTTCCAGCGTATATACCAGCCGATAGGCCGCCGAGCGCGATACGCGCAAACCCGTTGCGAGCTCGGAGAGGCTCCTCTGGGGCTCATCGCGCGTAAAAAGCTGGAGCAACGCCAAGCCGCGCGACAGTCCCGGAACAACATAGCGGCGGTCGATCAGACGGCCCTTCGCCATCTGGGGGGTAACGACGGAACGACTTTCTTTCGACGCGCGCGAACTCTTGCCGCGGATCGGCGCCGGCCCCCTCAGTCGCTTCTCGCTCTGCATGCGGCCTCTCGCTTTGCAGTGTTTGTCATATCAAACACCAGGGGATCTCGCCAGCATGAACGCGCATGCCATCGCCTGTTCGCATATCAACAGTGTGCTTGATATAACAAACATCGTGCACTAACGTGCCCGTAATCTGGGGATCCGCCGCGGCGGGACCTGCCCGCACCAAGCATGCAGAAAAGATCAATCGGAGGAGCGATCAATGAGTAAGGTGGCAGATCAGACGCGTACGTCGTGCGTCGCAAGATTGTTGGCGAGTCTCGCCGCGACAGCGATCTTTGCGATGGCAACGATGCAACTTCCCGCCGTGGCACAAACAGCCGTTGAGCTGAAGATCTCGCTCTGGGTTCCGCCGCAACATCCCTTGGTCAAGAGCACGCAGGATTGGGCCAACGCAATCGAAGAGGAATCGAAGGGAACTCTGAAATTCAAGATATTCCCTTCTGAGCAGCTAGGGAAAGCGGCCGACCACTTCGATATGGCACGCGATGGCATCGTCGACATAGCGTACGTCGCGACTGGTTATCAGCCCGGACGTTTTCCGATCATCAATGTCGCGCAAATTCCATTCATCGTCGAGAACGGGGTTACAGGATCCGCAGCCATTGACTCATGGTACCGAAAGTATGCCGCCGCTGAAATGAAGGACGTTCATTTCTGCCTCGCCTTCATTCAGGACCCTGGCGCGTTCCATTCGCGCACAAAGAAGATTGTCGTTCCTTCCGACATCGCGGGAATGCGTATACGCCCCTCGGTCGGTTATGTCGGCGAGCTCATCAGCAGTTTGGGAGGAACCAATGTTGCCTCCTCGGCTCCCGAAGCCCGCATGATCCTGGAACGCGGAACCGCCGACGCAATCACCTTTCCGTGGGGTTCAATCTTCTTGTTCGGCCTCGAGAATGTGACCAAATATCATCTCGATGCCCCGCTTTATACGGCGCCGTTCGTTTGGGTGGTCAACAAGGCGCGCTACGAAGCCCTCCCACCGGATCAGAAGAAGGCGCTCGATAATCATTGCACCACCGAATGGGCCGAGAAACTCGGGGCACCGTGGGCCGAATTTGAGGCGGCCGGCCGTGCAAAAATGCGAGCTACCCCCGGCCATGAGGTTTACACGCTAACGCCCGAACAACTGGCGCAATGGCGAAAGGCCGCCGAGCCATTGATGACGAGCTGGCAATCAACAATGCGCTCCGCCGGGCGTGATCCCGACCAGATTTTTTCGGAATTAAAAGACGCGCTTGTGAAATACAAAGCCTCGTATTAGCCGTCGGACGCACACTAGCACTGCCCTTCCGTCGACGGGAACCGGCAACGGGTGCCAACTTTACTGATTCTATCGTCAAATGCACGCTTGAGGAAACCAGCGAGACAACAATGAGCCCTGTAAAGTCGACACTTCGAATAAACGTTGCCGATGTTCCCATCCACCGGGTCGAGCCGCCAAGCCAAGGCGCCCCCACGCCTGTCGAGGTGCGGATGGTCTATGGCACCGATACCGGCATGATGGTGGCCCGGCGCAACAAGGGCTACCACTCGCGCCCGCACTATCATGATTCTGAACAATTCAATTACGTGCTGGAGGGCGAGATCTGGTTCTTCATCGGTGACGAGGGCTTTCGGTGTCGCCAGGGCGACTTCGTCCGCGTGCCGCGCAACATCGTGCATTGGACCTGGGTCCGCAGCGAGCTGGGCTGCACCATGGTCGAGACCCACACCCCGAGCCTCACCGGCGACCCTGAACTCGTCAAGGGCGCGCTGCCACTGGTCGGACCGGGAGAGGTGGCCGATCAGAACGGCGTCGACAACATCTTCATCGACTTTCCTCAGGCAAAAGTCATCGAGGTACGCGCCCTTGCCGCCGATCCGGATTGAATACAGCGACAACGCGTCCGGAGGGCCGACGACGGAAGCCAAAAGGCTCACGTCAGGTTCAATATGAGTATCGAAATCAAAAATCTTCAGAAGTCCTTCGGGCCGATCAAAGCCATCAACGCCCTGTCGCTTGCAATCGGCGAAGGCAAGATGTTGGTCCTGCTCGGCCCGTCGGGCTGCGGCAAGACCACGACGATGCGCTGCATCGCTGGCCTAGAACGGCCGAACTCCGGATCGATTGCGATCTCGGGAAAGGTGGTGTTCGACGACAGCAAGAATCTCAATGTTCCGATCAATCGACGAAATGTCGGAATGGTGTTCCAGTCCTACGCCATCTGGCCCCATATGTCGGTGTTCGACAACGTCGCCTTCCCGCTTCGCGTGAAAAATCTCGATCAGAAGGAGATCGCCGACCGCGTAGGCGATATACTTTCGAAAGTCGGCTTGGCGGATTTTGCCGAACGTGGCGCCAGCTACCTGAGTGGCGGCCAGATGCAGCGCGTCGCGCTTGCGCGCAGTCTGGTCATGCGCCCCTCAGTGCTGCTGTTCGACGAGCCGCTCAGCAACCTCGACGCCCGCCTGCGCGATCGCTTGCGCATTCAATTACGTGAGCTTCAGACGCAGTTCAATATTACGAGCGTCTACGTCACGCACGATCAGCACGAGGCTCTCGCGCTCGCCGACCAAATTGCCGTCATGCATCGCGGCGAGCTGCTTCAGTTGGCCGATCCGGTCACAATCTACTCGCTGCCTACGTCCAGCACGGTGGCCGACTTCTTGGGTTACAGCAACATCTTTCGCGTCGCCGAGAGGAAGACAATCGACGGCGGCGATGAAGTCGCTCTCGGGGACGGTAGGACTATCCTGCGGTCTTCCGGCGGTCCGGACAAAATCATGAGCGATCTGCACGCCTGTGTTCGTCCGGAGGATATAGAGATCTCCTCGTGGCTCAGCGAACCGCCCACCCGGCCGGACGGCACTGACAACGCCCTCGTCGGCGAGGTTACGCTCGCCAGCTTCATGGGATCGTTCATGCAATACCGGGTGCGCATCGAGGGCGGAGAAATTCTCGAGATCTTCAGTCGAACGATCGACACGAGTATCAAGCTCGGCGACCGTGTCCGGCTCAGCATCCGATCCGACCGCATCCACCTGCTGCCGCAGATCTGAGGCCATGCACTCGAGTGATCAGACGGATCTCGCTTCCGCCGCCCGGGCGTTCACCGCCCTGATTCTGTTTGCGATCCTCACCGTTCTCGTCGTGATCCCTTTGGTGATGGTGGGCTACACAGCCTTAATCGACGTGGTGCCATTTTCCGGCGAGGGACCCGGGCATTGGACGCTCGATAATTTCAGCACCGTGCTGTCGCCGGAGGTTGGCAGCGCGACGGTCAATACGCTAGCGGTGTCGTTCGTCGGCACGACTGTCGCGATGATCCTCGGATGCGGCATGGCCTGGCTCGGCGCGCGAACAAACGTGCCGGGAAAAGGCCTGGTACATTTGTCCGGCCTGATGCCTCTGTTCGTATCGCTGTTGGTCGCCGCCGTGACGTGGTCGCTGCTCGGTGCCGGATTCAGCGGCTATCTCAATATCATCCTTCGTAGTCTGGGCATCCCGTTCCACATCGAGATCCGCTCGCTGCTCGGTATCGCCGTGGTCGAGGGTCTCTACAATGCGCCCTATGCCTATCTCTTTATCTACGGCGCCCTGATGCTGGTCCACCCCGATCTTGAGGAGGCCGCAGCGGCTCATGGGGGATCGCTGGCACAGACGCTGCGCATGATCAGCTTTCCGCTGGTACGCCCGGCCTTGATGGGCTCAGCCCTGCTGATTTTCGTGTCGATCGCGGAGGATTTTCCCGTGCCGCAGATCCTGGGCGGTCCGGTCGGCATCGAAACACTGTCGATGCGCATCTACAACATGATGACGCGCATCCCGGCCCATCCAAATCAATCGAGCGCCTTAAGCGTCATGTTGACCTTCGCGGTTTGGCTGCTGGTCTACGCCCAACGCCGCCTGCTGGCTGGCCATGACCATCGCACAGTGACCGGCAAAGGCCTGCAGCAACGTATCATCGATCTCGGGGCATGGCGCTGGCCGGCGGCCGTCTTTGTCTGGATTTACGCCCTCGCTGCGGTTGGCCTCCCCATGTGGGCACTCCTTGAGAGTGCGCTGCGCAGCAGCCTGTTTATTCCGAATGCCAGCGCCTTTTTCGATTTCTCGCAGTTCAGCCTTCACAACCTCACTGCGGCAGCGCAAAGTCCCGCCGTCCAGGAGGGTCTCGAGAACAGCCTGATCGCGGCGACATCGACGGCGTTGTTAGGCGGCGCCTTGTTCTTTGTCATCGCCTATGTCGTCAACCGCAGTCGGGTTCCCGGCCGGCAATGGCTGGAATACATCGCCATGGCTCCGCTAGCGTTGCCCGCGATCGTGCTCGCGCTTGGGGTGCTGTGGACGTGGGTCGGCGTGCCGCTGCCGGTTTACGGTACGATGGCAATCCTGATTATCGCGTTCATGGCGCGGTTCATGCCGCAAGGCTACCAGACGATCGCGGGCAGTGTCGTTCAGATACACGACGATCTGGAGAATGCCGCCTTCTTGGCGGGAGCAAGCCGATGGCAGACCCTGCGCTGGATCATCCTGCCATTGGTTCGCGGCGGTGTAATCGCATCAGCCTTTCTGGTGTTCGTGCTGAGTATTCGAGAGGTTGCCGCCTCGCTCTTTCTCTACACGACGCACACGCGGGTGCTCTCGATCGTGCTGCTGGAAAGTTACGATAGCGGCTTGTGGTCGAACGTTGCATCGATCAGTTTGCTCTACACTCTGCTGCTGATCGCCATCACTGTCGCGGGGCGCCGCTGGATGCGACCCGTCATCTGAAGAAGGAGTTCAGGCCGATGCCTCGTCTCAATTCCTTACTCGGTGCACTTGCGGGCACCTTTGCCATCGCGCTCCTGCTCTGCCTGCCGGCTCGGGCTGAGCTCGTCATAGACGGAGAGACCATCACCGACGCCGCAACCTTCGATGCCGCCAAAAAGGAGGGAAGGCTCCTCCTCTACGGCACCTATCCCGGCGATGCGATGAGCCCGATCATCGCCGCGTTCCAGTCGGACACCGGCCTCAAGGTCGATTTTGTGCGCCTACCGACACAGAACATGTTTCAACGCGTGGTCTCCGAATTTGCTGCCAAGAAGCTCGAAGCCGACTACATCGACTTGGCAGATCTGACGCTTGTTCAGCAGTTGATCGACCGCGGCATTCTCAATGTGCCGCACAAGGTTCCCGCCTTCGATCGCATTCCGGCTGAAATCAAGAATCCCGAGGGACGCTGGTACGGGATTATCCGGCCGGTCTCAGTGATCGGCGTCAACAAATCGCGCGTCGCTGACGCCGATCTGCCGAAGAGTTGGAACGATCTGCTTGGCTCGCAATGGAAGGGCGGCCTAATTGGAGCACCCAGCGTTGATGCCGGCGGCAGCGCGTTCACCATGTACGCGTTCTTGCGCACAAAAATCGATCCTGGGTTCTGGAAGAAATTCGCGGCGCAAGCTCCCCACATCTATCCAGCAATTTCGCCGGTCGCCACGGATCTCGCCCGCGGCGAAGTCGCCATCGGCATTGGCGCCCTCGGCGAGCAGACGGCGCTGCAAATAAAAGCCGGCGCGCCATTGACTGTAATATTTCCCACCGAGGGCATTATGAGCTTCGCCTTGGGCGGCGGCATCAGCACGACCGCAAAAAACCCGAACGCAGCCGCGCTGTTTCTCGATTGGATGACAAGCCGGCGCGGCGGAAACGTGATCGCCGCCGGCGGCGCCTATCCTGCCAACGCGACCGCCAACCGGCCCAATGTCGGCGGGCTCGAATTTCCGCCCGCCGACCAGGTATGGAATATGCGTATTGAGGACTGGATAGAAACGCGCGACGCCGCCATGACGGAATGGCGCCAGATTTTCGGCGGTCACTAGTAATGAAAGACGTCACGCGATCAAGTTTTCGCGCCCTGTTCGAACCGCGTCATGTCATGGTCGTCGGCGCTTCCCGCACGCCGGGAAAAATCGGCCATACCGTCGTTCACAATCTGCTTCGCGGCGGATTTCTGGGGCGCATCTCACCCATCAATCCCGCCGGCGGCGACATCGAGGGCGTGCCCTGTTTCCGATCAATCGATGAAGTTTCGGAAGCTGCCGACTGCGCCCTGCTCATTGTCCCGGCCGAAGCGTCCGTCGATGCGATCCGCAGATGCGCGAACAAGGGCGTTAAGACAGCGATCATTGGAGCAACCGGATTCGCCGAAGCTGGAACGGCGGAAGGGCGGCGGCGACAGGCCGACGTGCTCGCGTTTGCGCGCCAAGCCGGCATGCGCCTCGTCGGACCCAATACCAACGGCATCTATAACAAACACGCCAGTCTCTCGCTCGGTTACAATTCCACGCACGGCGAGATCCTGCCGCTGGGGTCGGTTTCGATCATATCCCATAGTGGAGCTTTGTTTGGCGGCGCGGCGCGCACGCTTGTCCAGTTCGGCGTCGGATTGTCCAAATTCATTCCGGTAGGCAACGAAGCCGATCTCGATATGCTGGATTTCCTAGAATACCTGATCGAGGACGACGATACGGCCGTAATTGGTCTCATTATTGAGGCATTGGCGAGCGGTGAGCGACTGTTAGAGCTCGCTACCGCCGCGGCTGAACGTTGCAAACCGATCGTTGCGCTTAAAGTTGGTCGTTCGGATATCGGCGTTGGCGCGGCGCTTGCCCATTCGAGCCGGCTTGCCGGGACGGCGCGGGCCTACGATGCGTTATTTTCGGCCGGCGCGATTGCCTCCGTTCGCTCAGTTGAAGCGCTGGCGGCTGCCTGCGCATTGCTGGCGCAACGAGCGTGCTCTCCCGCAGGCGACGATCGCAGGCTGATCTGCATTACGAGTTCAGGTGCCGGTGGCGCCATGCTGGCGGATTTTGCCGCCGAACGCGGCATGGAACTCGCCGGGAGTCCGCGCGGCGAATGGGAGGGGCGCGCCAGCGCCACGATCAAGTCCCTGTTTCCGCGCAAGAACATCCGGCATCCGATCGATCTCGGAGCGCTGGGCGAATGGGCGGATCTGACGAAAATCTATGCGGCACTGGAATACGACGGTTTTTCCGGTCCAACCTTGGCCTATGCCCATATCGCGCCGACGCCTGAGATGGACCTCAAGCTGGCGAGTGCCTTGATCGAACGACGCCGTCGGACCGCGTCGCCTATCGTGGTCTTGGCGCCCGGCGGTCTCGGTCATGAGATCGAGGAGCATTATCGCCATAATGGCATCCTGGTATTTCACGAATCAACGCTCTGTTTCGACAGTCTGGGGTGCCATTTCGCGACGAGCGCGGCTGTAGCGCGCGCGCAATCTACCGGACAACAAGATCCGCGACAGGCGGCGCGGCAGGCCGCAGCCTCACTGCGGTCCGAATATGCCGGTCGCCGCATGCTGTCGGAAGCGGAGAGCAGCGCGCTTTTGAAGGCCATCGGCATTCCGATGGTTGAAACCCGCCCGGTTGCAACGCTCGACGACGCCCGGCGCGAAGGGGAAGCCCTAGGCTACCCGCTGGTGTTGAAAGCGCTCGCCCCCGACGTCGCCCACAAGAACAAGCTCGGCTTCGTCACAACATCAATTCGGAATCCTGCCAGTCTCGAGAACGCCTATCGCGCTATGATCGCGCGCGTCACGGCTCGCTACAAGCGTCCGGAAATGGTCCCGGTGCTGCTTCAGCCTATGGTCGCCGCCAAGCACGAGCTGATCGTGGGGGTGAGCCGGGAACCAGGGCTCGGTCATTTTCTGGTCATCGGTCTCGGCGGCATTCATGCCGAGCTCCTGGACGACATTATGCTCATTCCGGTGTCACTCGATCCGATACGGGTGCATCATCAGATCACGCATAGCAGATTGGAACATCTGCTCGCGAGCGCGACTGATGGCAACGGCACCAAAGCCCTGGAAGGCCTCGCGGCGATCGCGCTGGCTTTGCAGGATTTCATGCGTGGCGCCGGCGACCTCGTCGAATCGATTGATCTCAATCCGGTTATCGTGACCACATCCGACGACTGCGTCGCAGTCGATGCGTTGATCGTCCCGGCGGGTGCCGTTTCGCGTGACGCGGAGACCGCCTCGCACAAACCCGCGTCCACGACACTTCAAGCACTTCGTCGCGGAGCCGGTTGTCCTCCAAAAAGGGGCATCCCATTTTTCAAAACATAAGCTAAGATTGGTCACCGCTCCGGCGCTTGGATCGGTCAAAATAAGACGTTCTGGGAGGAACTCATGGACATGCTCCAGAGATTGCGGGAATGGACCTGCGCAATCGCGATGGGGTCAATGTGGGTGGTTTGTTTCGATGGCGCCCACGCGCAAGAGCCCCGTCATTATCGTTTCGCACATGATCAGCAGCTGAGTTCCGGTTACAGCATCGCCTACGATCTATTTTCCGCTAAGCTCAAGGAGTTGAGCAAGGGCACGATGCTCGTCGATCAATATCCGGGCGCTCAACTCGGACAGGAGCCGCAAATCCTGCAGTTGGTCAGATCAGGCGATATCGATTTTGCAATCGTATCGTCGGCCAATACCGCGACGATTTCTCCGCAAGCCGGCGTCATGTCGCTGCATTTCTTATTTCGTTCCGGGGATCACATCGTCAGGTCTCTTGGAACTCCCGCAGTATTTTCCGCGGTCAGCGACATGATCGACGATACGACCCAAGGCATCCACGTCATAGGGCTCGGCACGCAAGGCCTGCGTCACCTTTACGGAAAAAGAGAGATTCGAAAGTTAGACGAGATTAAGGGCCTGAAGGTCCGCGTCCAGGCCACGGCGACGGAAGACACCATATTTGCGGCCTATGGCGCCCAAACGGTGCACATGCCGTTCGGAAGTGTCTATACCTCATTGCAGACGGGCGTCGTCGACTTTGCCGAGAACGCGATCAACGTCTACCTCATCAACAAACACTATGAAGTCGCACCCGTGCTGTCGCTCACCGAGCATGAGGCCAATAACGCCATCGTTTGGATCAGCGACAAGCTTTGGAAGAGCCTTAGCGCCGAGCAGCAACAATGGGTGCTAACCGCCGGGCGCGAGGTTAGCATGTCTGAACCGAAGAAAGCTTTCGCACTGGAGGATCAAGCCTCCGCCAAACTTGCAGGCATTGGCGTCAGGATCGTGCGAGACGTCGACAAGGCAGGCTTTCAGAATATCGCCGATCCCTATCTCGACAAGCTCGCGAAGGAGCTCGGGCCTCACGCCGACAAGATCAAGACCTTGATCCGCTCGATCAATTAATCGGTCGTTCACGAGAGGCCGATATCTGGCCTCTCAGTTCGGCGGGTGCGAAAACATGGGAATTGTCCAGAAACTTGTACTGCAGCAACAACGTCACTTGAAGTGGCGGGCGCTCGACAAGGTTGAAATGATTTTGATGATCGCCGGTGGCTTGACTTTATTCGGCTTTTCCACCTCGGTCACGCTCGACATCATTACTCGAACGCTCGGTCATCCGTGGCTGTGGCTACAAGAAGTGACCTCGACGCTTTTTATCTACGGGATTTTTTCCGGCGCCAGCGTTGCTACGCGGCGCAACGATCACCTTTATCTGACTGCGCTCGCGGAGGCGATGCACGGCTGGCCACGTCTGATTGCAGAGCTGGCCATCCGCCTAGTAGTGTTGCTCGTGTCCATAGGCCTCATTTATTTCGGATGCGTCAACTTTCTGCGCGGTTTTGGCAGTTTTCGCCTGCCGTCCAATACCCCCATTGCATCGCTCTACGCCGCAATCCCGCTAGCCGGCTTCTTCATCGGCCTTTTCACCATCGAACAGATTGTCAACGGTTGTCGAAATGGGTTCGATAATCCGGAACCGGAACCGCCGCTCCTCAATATCACACCGATAAGTTCTGTGACGCTTTTGAGAGACACCTCGTGAGCGCGCCCCTAATCCTTGCACTCATGTCATTCTGCTTTCTGTCCTTCGGATATCTCGGCGTACCGGTTCCATTTGCGCTGCTCGCCGGAGTCTTTGTCGGAGCGAGCTTGGCCGACGTGTCGCAAGCCGCAATTATCCAGAAGATCTTCGACGGGGTGGACAATGAAGCCTTGCTCGCCATCCCGTTCTTTTTGCTGGTCGGCGAACTGATGAGCTCTGCGGATGTCGTCGTACGGATCGCCAACCTGTCGCTCGCACTAGCCGGACATATTCGCGGTGGGCTGTCGCAAGTCGTCACCGTGTTCAGCATGTTTTTTTCCGAAATGTCGGGATCGACCACCGCCGATGTCGCCGTCATGAGTCGCGCGCTCGGCGGCCCAATGAAAAACGAAGGCTACAGCCCACCATTTATCGCCGCTATCATCGCGGCTGCGTCGACCATTGCCGCGTTGGTCCCGCCGAGTATCACCGCGGTTGTCTACGGCGCGGTCGGTAACGTCTCGATTGCAGGCTTGTTCATGGCCGGCGTGGTCCCCGGACTGATGGTCGGTTTCGGCCTTATGATTTATTGCTATTTTTTTGGGCCTGCCGGAATGCGCCGTCCGCGCGCAACGTTTCGCGAGATTGCCCTTGCCGGGAAGAACGCCGCCTTGCCGCTGATGATCCCGATTATTCTTCTCGGCGGGATTCTCACGGGGTGGTTTACTCCAACCGAGGCCGGCGTCGTTGCTGTTGTCTGGATAATTTTCGTCGTCATTCCAGCATTAAATCCGAAGCATCTGCGGCAGCTTCCATATGATTTCTGTTTTGCCGGGCTGATATTCGCCTTGCCGCTAATAACGATCGGCGCAGCCAACGCCTTTGGTTGGTTGCTGGCCTATCTGCGCGGCGCAATCGTAATCGCGGACTGGATCACGAGCATCGCGGGCGACGACCCGCACCTCATTATGCTTTTGATGGTTATCCTGTTTACAATTATAGGCGATTTCATCGAACCCGTGCCGACCATCATCATTTTCATGCCGCTTGTGAATGCGCTTGCTCGCGCGGGTGATATCAACCCTGTGCATATGGGCGTGGTGTTGATAGCGACCTTGGCATTCGGATTAATCACGCCGCCCTATGGGCTCGTGCTGTTGATGGCGTCGAAATTCGTCGGGGTGCGCTTTTCACAGGCATTACGCGCCGCGCTACCGATCTATGCAGTCTTCCTAATCACGATCGCCTTCACAATCTTTTTCCCGAAAGTGGTGCTTTGGCTCCCGAAGCAAATCATCCCGGCGTCCGTCGGCTGCTTCAAGCCACCAACCGGCACCGGATACGTATGCCCGAACGCTTAGCTCGCATTATCTTTTTAGTCTCACGCCTTTCTCAAATGGTCAGCCGCCAGCGCGTAAACCTAGCAATCTGCAGCGGTTACCGGTACAGCCCCATGCAAACCCCTTCCATTTTCCTAGCTCGCCAGCACTAGTGATCGGCCGCCTGTCATCGGCAGTGACGGCACCACACCACTCGGGTCCATGGGAGGGACAAGACATAGCAAACGACAAAAAGCAAAGTTCGGACACCGCCAGGCAGAGCCCCCCCTCGATCATCGTGTTGCAGTACCCGCCCTCGTGTTCGAGCACTGACGTTGGAAGGCTTGTGGTCGCCAGATCGCTCGGCATTTGACATTTTTATTAACTCACGTGAGAGTTAACGGTATCGAGCGCGGGTGCGGCGCGGTCGTAAAAAATAGGCCGTCGGTCAAAATTCATCAGGGAGGACTTCGCCATGAGAATCGTGGTCAACGAGCGCGTTCACGAGGTCGACGCCGACCCGGATACCCCTTTGCTTTATGTTCTCGCGGATGAGTTGAAACTCAAAGGTCCGCGGTTTGGATGCGGTCTCGCGCAATGCGGATCCTGCTCGGTTCTGCTGGATGGCCGGGAACTACGCTCATGCGTGACGCCTCTCTCCGCGGTCGGACAAGGCGCGATCACAACCCTCGAAGGCTTGCCGCGGTTCTACGCGGCAACGCGGAAGTTGCCGACTTCGCCTGATCTGCACCCCATTCAACAGGCTTTCATCGACGAACAAGCGCCGCAATGCGGATACTGTTTCAACGGAATTGCCATCAAGGCCGCCGAGTTGCTGTCGCAAAAGCCGAATCCGTCCGAGGTGGAGATTCGGCAGGCGATGGATGGCCATCTCTGTCGTTGCGGAACCTATCCCAGGGTCATGAAGGCGATTCGCCGCGCCGCAGCGGAGATGCAGAAATGAATTTTCATCAGACGCAATTTGCCCGCCGTGACCTGCTCAAGGGAGCCGGTGCGCTCGTCATCGGCTTCAATAGCGGCCTTTTCGCCGCAGCGACCGTGGCCCACGCTGCGCCGGCGGTACGCGATCCGAAGGTCGTGAACTCCTGGATCGCGATGAACAAGGATAACACCGCGACGATCTATTTCGGCAAGGTCGAATTGGGACAAGGCAACAGCACGACGATTCTGCAACTGGTCGCCGAAGAGCTCGATATGGATATCGCGCAGCTGTCGGTGGCGCCTGTCGACACCGCCCACTCGATGAACCAGGGCGCGACCGTCTCCAGCTCGTCGATCTTTCAGGCCGGGCCTCAGATCCGGTCGGCGGCGGCCGAACTGCGCCAGGAGTTGTTGCGCCGCGCGGTGCTGAAACTGAACGTTGCGGCCGATCAGTTGACGGTCGCGAACGGCAATGTCGCCGGTGGCGGCAAGACAATCTCCTACGGCGCGCTGATCGGCGATGAAAACGAGCAGATTCCGTTGACCGGAAAAGCCGCGGTGAAAGACCCGGCCAAATACACAATTGTCGGCAAGCGGCTGAAACGCCGCGACATCGAGGCGAAGGTGAAAGGAAGTTACGCGTACATGCAGCACGCCACCATGCCCGGCATGCTGCATGCCCGCGTGGTGCGCCCGAGAGGCCAAGGGGGATACGGGCACGGCCCGAAAATCATTGCGGTCGACGCGTCCTCGATCAAGGATCTGCGGGATGTCAGGATCGTTCAGCAGGGTGATTTTCTTGCAGTCGTCGCCCCTCGCCAATGGGACGCCGTCCGGGCCGCCGACAAGTTGAAAGTCGAATGGGAACTTCCGGAATCGCTGCCGGGCACCGCGAAACTCCATGACAAGCTGCGCGGGTCCACCACCAATGACACCACGATGTTGAATGAGGGGAACCTCGCGCAGGCCGCTGCCGCGCATGTCGCATCCGGCACTTTTCACGGGCCCTACCAGGCGCACGCTCCGTTCGGCCCGAGTTGCGCCCTGGCTGATGTAAAGGCGGACGGCGCGATCGTGCAATGCTCGAGCCAGGATGTGTTTGCCCTGCGTGATAGCGTCGCCGGTCTGCTCGAGCTTCAGAAAGATCGGGTGCAGGTTCAGTACATCGAAGGCGCCGGCTGCTTCGGCCACAGCTGCTACGACGATGCAGCCTTGGCCGCCGCCTTGATCTCGAAATTGGTCGCCAAGCCCGTACGGGTGCAATTCATGCGCTGGGACGAGCATGGGTGGGACAATTACGGCCCCCCGCACGTGGGCGAAGTTCGCATCGGGGCCGATCGCGACGGCCGTCTGGTATCCTACGAATATCACGGCTGGCACCACGGCTGGATGATCGAGGAAACCTCCGACCACTTGGCCACCGGCAAGCCCGTTCATGAACTCGACAAGGGACCAGGATCGCTGTTCGTCAACAAGTTCGACGCCGGCGGGATGTACGACATTCCAAATCGCCTGCTGGTGAATCACGCGGTCCCGGGACTGCAGGGCTATCTGAAAGGCGCCAACCTGCGCTCGCCGATGGACATGCACTACTCATTTGCCTCCGAGCAATTGATCGATCGGCTGGCTCGCATGTCCAATCTCGATCCGATCGAATTTCGTCGCCGCAATATCAAGGCCGAACGTTGGCTCGGGGTTCTCAACGCTGTCGCCAAGGCATCGGATTGGCAGCCAGCACCGTTATCGACGTCACCGACCGGGGGGACGGTCGTCCGTGGCCGCGGCGTGGCGCTCGGCACACACAAGGCGACCTTGGGCGGCGCCCTCGGCGGGGCGGTGGCCGAGATCGAAGTCGACCGCAGCACCGGCACGATCATCGTCAAGCACATCTATGCCGCACTTGATTGCGGCATAGCCATCAATCCGGATGTCGTCGAAAGCCAAATTGTCGGTATGTCGGTTCAGGCCACGAGCCGTATGCTGAAGGAAGCAGTCACGTTTTCCAAGACGAATGTCACGAGCCTGGACTGGAAGAGCTATCCGACACTCCGGTTCGGACAGCACCCGGACGTCACGGCGATTATTGTTACAAGCAAAGATCCACCGCTCGGTGCCGGCGAAGAAGTTGTCCCGGCGGTCGGCGCTGCGATCGCGAACGCCGTCTACGATGCCATCGGCATTCAATTGACGGAATATCCGATGACCCCGGAGCGCGTTCTGGCAGCACTGAAGAGCTAGTTGAGACGATGCATCGATGCGAGGGCTTAGTGCTTTGAGGGCATTTTCCGCCTCCGGAGCCTTTAGGGTCTGTTCGCGATCGTTGCGTGCCAAAGTACGACGCGATTCGCGCGAAATGAGCCATAAGATTGCTCATTTTCCGCTCGACTTCGCTGGCTAGGAGAGCGTCTGTGGTGTCATTGCGGAGTGAAGGCAATGACCGCAAACCGGCAGATCCTTTAATCCTTACTAAGGAGCCCAGAGGTCCGTGCACGTCGCACAATTGCAAAATGCCATACGATGTGGGCGCGAGCGATCAGACCGGGACGTGACCTCTTTCGCCAGCGAAGTTCCTGCTCAATAAGCGGATTGATCCGTGGGTGACCGGCGCCCCTTTTTCCACCTCGCCAGCGCCATTTGGCCTCCGCGGGGCATCGGCAGTGACGGCACAACAGGCCGCTCCAGTCGATGAGAGGAACAAGTGATGGCAACGACTAAAAGCCAAGTTAGGACGCCGCCAAAGTTGCGGAGGAATTCGATCAAAAACTCCAAGACGCAGCGCGCCACATCGTCCGGAGCAGACTCGAAGCAGGCAACCGTGATTGCGATGCTCCACAAACCAAAGGGCGCTACCATTCCCGCGATCATGAAAGTGACGGGTTGGCAGCAGCATTCAGTAAGAGGTTTTCTGGCCGGCGTCGTGCGCAAGAGACTGGGACTTAATCTCCAATCCGAAAAGACAGACAGAGAGCGGATCTACCGCATCCTGAGCGGTCATCAGTCCGACGCGCAAACCGCCATTGAAGATCGCGTGTGACACGATGGATCGAACTTTTGCCGACCGGTCGACCATCGAGACCGAGATCAACCGTATTCGCTCACTTGGTATCGACGAGCTTCGCACGTTGTGGCGCGGAACATTTGGAGTGATGCCCCCGCCTGCGCTGACTAAGGACCTCCTCGGTCGTATGATCACCTATAGATTCCAGGAGGAGGCGTTTGGCGGTCTCGATCGAGACACCCGACGACTGCTAGACTCGTTGGCTCGAGGCGAGAAGCCGATCAGACGCCGCCTCAAAGCCGGCACCGTGTTGGTGCGCGAATATCAGGGGCAACGACATACCGTCACGGTCGTGACCGATGGGTTCATTTGGCGCGAGACGACGTATCCGAGCCTTTCCAAGATCGCCTGTGCCATTACCGGCACGGCGTGGAACGGACCGCGATTTTTCGGCCTGCGTGTTGTCGGCGACGATCGAGACGAATTCGAGCGCCGGAAGACCGGGACCGACCGGACAGCCAAGCAAGCCCATCAACCTCGTCCGAAAGGTCGGGCAGTCGCTGTCCCTCCGCGGGCGATCTCACGATGAGATCCTCGATGCCGAAGATCTCCCGCTGCGCGATTTACACTCGCAAATCGACCGAGCATAACTTGGACCAATTCAATTCGCTCGACGCCCAGCGCGAAGCCTGCGAGGCCTATATTAAGAGTCAAGCGCACGAGGGATGGCGCTTGATCCCTGACCACTTTGACGACGGCGGTTTGTCTGGCGCCTCGCTCGACCGCCCTGCCCTTCAGGCCCTGCTCGCCGCCATCACCGCGAACAAGATCGACATCGTGGTCGTCTACAAGGTCGATCGGCTGACTCGCGCGCTCGGCGATTTCGCAAAGCTGGTCGAACTGTTCGATGCACATGGGGTCTCCTTCGTCTCCGTGACCCAATCCTTCAATACCACCAGCAGCATGGGGCGGCTCACGCTCAACGTGCTCTTGTCCTTTGCCCAATTTGAGCGCGAGGTGATCGGCGAACGCGTACGCGACAAGGTCTCCGCCTCGAAGAAAAAGGGTATTTGGGTCGGCGGGCCGATTCCGCTGGGTTATGCCAGCATCAGCAAGAAGCTCGTGATCGTTCCCGAGGAGGCGGAGACTGTTCGACCATATTCGCCCGTTATCTTGACTTCGGATCGATCGGAGCGCTGGTCGCCGACCTCGATCGACAAGGCCTCCGGACCAAGCGCCAAGTTTTGAGCAACGGTCGCGTCCGCGGCGACGGCCGCTTCGGGGTCGGCGCCCTGTCGCATCTTCTGAAAAACCGCTTCTACATTGGGGACGTAGTTTATGGCGGTGGCGTACATCGGGGTGAGCATGAGCCAATCCTCGATCGCGCGGTATTCGATGCTGTCCAATCCACGCTTGCCGCCAACGCAGTCGTCCGACAGGTTCGTCTCAAAGGCTCACCCGCCATCTTAGCTGGCCGCATCTTCGATGATCGCGGCAATCGCATGAGCCCGACGCATACGAACAAGCGCGGTGTACGGTATAGATACTATATCTCTCAAGCGCATCTGCAGAAGCGCAGCGATGAAGTCGGGGCGGTCAGCCGCGTGCCGGCCCCCGAAGTCGAATCCCTCGTGGTTGAGGCGCTAAGTGCTCATCTGAGAGCCTTAGATCCGTCTGAGGTTCCGACACGTAATGACCGTGAATTAATCGACCGGCTTGTCGAACGCATCGACGTCAAAACGAATCAAATTGACATCCGACTGATCGATCTGACCAACCTGTTGAATGGCGCTGTGAACCAGGAGATCGGCACAGAAAATCTTGAGCATGTCGCCCGGCGGCCGGCGAAAATTTCCTTGCCATGGACGGCCCCGAGCTTCGCGGCAATCAAGGGCATCGTACATGCGCCAGGGCAGACCACAACTATGAAGCCAGAAGCGCGGCATGCCCTGCTTACTGCAATCGCCAAAGCACGGCTCTGGATTGATGAACTCGTTCAGGGCAGAACTGCTTCATATGAAGAAATTGCCAAACGGGAGGGAAAGTCGAGCGGCACGTTCGGCTGCTCGCACCGCTCGCGTTCGTATCGCCGACGGTCCTTGCAGCGATCGTGGACAGTTTTGCACCTGCGGACCTTACTGTGACCGGCCTAGCAAGAGCGTTGCCCTATTTATGGGGCGAGCAACAGCAGAACGCGCGCGTACCCCCCGCGCAATCAGGATTGACAAAAAAGGTCGGTCCGCTCCGACTGCGTTCGGCAAATCGAACTGGTCTTCGTTCAGTCCGAACCGGTCACCGACGAACCACGCGGATATTGAAAATCACGGAGCAGAGACTCGGCCGCGAAGTGCCCCAGATACAGTGCAGAATTTCGGAAATGGTGCCCCAGAGACTACGCACCACCGAGTAAACCGTCGGTGTCGCACGTTTTCGCACAGCACGACGATGTAACCCAGAGGCCCCAGGTCATTTGTCGGAGCCCGTTCTCGCAGCGCTAACCACGATCTGCCGCCTTTGGCCAATGGCAAACGTAGGCTGAACGCTATTTCTTTGCCAACGTCCAAAGGGCTTTTGCCTCATCCGACGTCAGCCTAAGGAGCACTTGCGGCGGATGAAAGCGATGCCGAATTTGTCGCAATTGATCAATTGAAATCGGACCAACATGTCGCGCAGCCTCTAGCAGTATAGCCACTGCCTCTTGCGCCCCATTGAAATATGCCTTGAACGAAGCGTGATCGACCCCGGTCCCTTCGCGGTGTTTTCGCCATATCGTGCTCGGACGCGCACGTGCAACGTCCTGAATGGTCGCAACGCCTATTACGGCAGCGATTGGACATGTCGCGTAAATCCACAATCGCGTGCCAACCGGCAAATTTGGTATGCGGCGTCGAAGCTCGATCGTTTTGCTGCCTGCAATGATGGCATCCGCATACGGTTGGCGAATCGAAATGATTGCATCAGCTGCGTCAGGCACGTGTCCAACCCATTTCGAGAATTGCGCTTAGAGCCGCATCGGACAATGCCGTCGCGGTTTGAAGATTCGAATCCGCCACACCAAGTTTGCGCAAACTTTGGTACGACACAAGTATTGGAAAGCGCAGGAGATTATCGAACGAGGTCGCAAGAACTTCAGATGAAGCGGACATGGGCTCAAGGTCCTCGACCACGGCGCGTCGCATCAGCTCGTCCGGCACCTGTTGCTTCCCTATTACAGTCGCATCAACGATGCGCGCTGATGCAACAATCGCGCCGCGCCCCCCAGAGCGTTGGGATTCGTAGAACAGGATCGGTTTCCCCGGCCGCATTAAAGCGGCCGTTCGGGGACTGTTGAAGTAGGTCCTCCGCGCAACAAAGGCCGCTTCCGGACTACCGAAAAGTGGAAATTGATCTCCCGTACCGAGGAGCTCGTCGGCGTAATTTCTTGCGATTGGTACAACCACCGCCTCGCGTCCCGGCCAAGCCAAAAGGGTTGGGCCTAGCGCGTCTTCGAGCGCCGCCAACCGCACCGTAACCGGTTTTCCGTCTGGCCCATTCACCACAATTCCGGACAGCACCGTTGCAGTGTTGGGTGGCGCTTCGGGGAGACGGAGCCCGGTTCGGCGTCGGGTCTGCCTTGCGATCGATGGCCAGCTCTCAGCAGTAACAGGACGACCAAGGGCCACCTTTATCAAGGTATCTGCGTTTGGGACAGGCAAGAAGCCGCGTAGGACTGCGGCGCGCCTTACTGCTGTTTGCCCCGGTACGCGCGGCAGTTCGATTGTGACTGGCCCGGAACGGCAAACCTCCTGGCATTGAGAGTCAAGAAGATGATCCGCAAACGTTTCGCATTCGACGTGATCCTGTCTGACATGAATCATGATACGAGCCGGCGCGTCAATGTTGCTAGGCGTGATCGAAACACCAATAGCCACGGTGTCTCCTGCCTCGGATACCGCGACACCCTTCCAGCGATTTTGGGTGAGCGGCTGCTGCGAAAATTCAGCTGTCAAATGAGCGCGCACGCGCTGGTCTTCCAGATATCGCCGTATCACGGCGACCGGAACCGACTTGATGGCACAGTCCGTTCCCTTTAGTTGGGAATGGTCGGTAGGAGACGCTTCACCCGGCAGCAATGCCGCGAATTCGTCCAGACTCGCAACATCAATACCAATTTGCTGGAGAAGCTGTTCACGCGCGGCGAGCATCTGCCCGTCACTTGTGACATAGCCAGAGGAGCGCGCCAGCGCGGCTTGCGATAAATGTCGAGCGTCACTTAGCGCCTGCACGGTGCCAGCCTTTGGAGAATTGTCTGCCACAAACACTATATTGTGGACTAGAGCCGTGAGCCGCTCTGTTTCCATGCGATCCGTTGAAGGAAGGCGCGGCAACTGGCGCGCCAATCTCAGGACAGGGTCAAGAGCTTCGCCCTTTGTTTCTCTTTCCAGTTCTGCGACAAACTCGGGTGCCACCGTGAGGCGGATTTGATGCGCAAGCGCGGCGGCAATCAAACGCTCTGCAATAGCTGACCGCGGTCTGCCCTTGTTTCTGACAACGTCAAAAAGAACATTGAGATCAATTACATAGAGCGGCGCTTGGCTCGCGCTGCGCTGGCGAAGCCCCAAGTCAACAGCCGTTTGAGAAGACGCGCGCGGCTCCAGTACTGAAAAGAAACTTTCAGTTTCAAGGTCACGAGCGCGCAAAATAATGGTTCGGTTCCGTGCTTGGCCACCCGCCTGCAACAGCCTAACCGTGAAGCCGTTGTGCTCGTAAAATTCTTGCGCAACTGGCAGATCAGATGCAACGGCCGCTGTAACTGTCAAATAGCCTTGCGTTTCGAGCTGAGAAACAAAGTCATTGAGAAGCGTAGATGCGATGCGTGCACGACGATGTTCTCGCGCAACAGCAATTTGCTGGACGCGGGCGTTGGGAAAGACCCCGCTAAAGAGGACAAATCCAACGACCTCCGGATTACCGCTCGCTGACGTGCACATCGCTACGAGGCGCCGCTTCTCAATCGCCTCGCGATAGGCCGCTTCTGGCAAAAAGCCGAGCGCCTCCTTCTCGCCATCGGCAAGCGCGCGAATGGCAGGAAGCCGTTGGAGCAGCGTTCCCGGATCTCTTTCTGCTCGATAGACAAGGCCCATAGGGGTGCACTCCACTCGCAAGCATTTTGTACTTCCTTGCGAGCACAAGTAACGCACGGAGGAGCATAGGAACGATGGCTCGACTATCTCCGCAATCGAACCGGTCTCAGCTCAGTCCGAACGCGTCTCCGATGAATCCGCACGGAGTTTGAAAAATCCGGAGCAGAGACTTGTGCCCGATGGACGCCCGGCGCGGCAGAGAATTCCTGTAAACATGCGTCAGAGACCGTTCCGCACCGTGCTAACCGTCTGATGTGTCCCGCGTTTTCCCACGGCCCGCGGATGCCAGCCAGAGACCGGACTTGCTGGCTGGGGCGCCTGGATTCGAACCAGGGGATGGCGGAATCAAAATCCGCTGCCTTACCACTTGGCTACGCCCCAACAGAGATGGCTGCACGAACGGCGGGGACCATACTGTCGGAAACGGTCCCGATCAATGTGTTAGGACCGGCGCGCCGCACAATTGACCACAGTCGGGTGCGGTCTACATTGCGGTGCTGCTAGATGTTCGAATTCGCCGAGAACCCGCATGAACTACCGGGCACCCGTCACCGAAATCGCCTTTGCGCTGAAGCAGGCCGCTGGGCTCTCCGAGGGCAAGGGTGGCGGTCTATATAATGACCTCGGCGAGGACTTGGTCGACGCCGTTCTGACCGAGGCCGGCCGCTTTGCAACTGACATTATTGCTCCGCTCAACCAGGTCGGCGACCGCCATGGAACTCCATTCAAAGACGGCCAGGTAGCAACTCCACCTGGCTGGAAGGAGGCCTATCGCGCCTGGTCGGAAGCGGGGTGGAATGGGCTTGCTGCAGCGACCGAATGGGGCGGCCAAGGGCTGCCGCAGATCCTGAATGCCGCTTGCGTGGAAATGTGGAATTCCGCCTCGATGGCGTTCGGGATCGGCCCGGTGCTGACAATGGCAGCAATCGACGCACTCGCCGCCCACGGCTCCGAGACGTTGAAAAGATCCTACCTCGCCAAACTGGTGTCGGGGGAATGGATGGGCACCATGCAGTTGACGGAGCCGCAGGCGGGCTCCGATGTGGGGGCGCTTCGCACCAAGGCCGAACGGGCCGGTGACGGGACCTATCGCATCACCGGGCAGAAGATCTTCATCACCTATGGGGAGCACGATCTTACCGAAAACATCATTCATTTCGTGCTGGCCCGGCTGCCGGACGCGCCGGCCGGCACCAAAGGAATCTCGCTGTTTCTGGTGCCGAAATTCCTGCTCAACGCGGATGGCTCGCCCGGCCAGCGCAACGATGTTCGCGCCCATTCGGTCGAGCACAAACTCGGCATTCATGCGTCGCCGACCTGTACCATGGTCTACGGCGACAACGGTGGCGCCGTCGGCTGGCTCGTCGGAGAAGAGAACCGTGGCATGAATTGCATGTTCACGATGATGAATGAGGCGCGGCTCGCGGTCGGCCTGCAAGGGGTCGCGATCGCGGAGCGCGCAACCCAACAGGCCCTCGCCTACGCCAACGATCGGCGGCAGGGGCGCACGACGGCCAACCCATCGGCCGCAATCATCGCCCACCCGGACGTGAAGCGAATGTTGATGACCATGGGGGTGCTGACCAAGGCGGCGCGCGCGATTTGCTACGCGACCGCGGCCGCGATGGATCGCGCCCATCGCGCGCCCGACGAGGCCGCGCGACAGGCGGCCCGCGATCGCGCCTCTCTGCTCACGCCCCTCGCAAAAGCGTTCTCGACCGACATCGGCGCCGAGGTCGCCTCCCTCGGCGTGCAGGTCCACGGCGGCATGGGCTATATCGAGGAGACCGGCGCCGCCCAGCACTACCGCGATGCCCGGATTGCGCCAATCTACGAAGGCACCAACGGCATCCAGGCGATCGATCTGGTAACCCGCAAACTGCCGCTCTCGGGCGGGCAAGGCGTCAATGCGTACCTGTCCGAACTGCGCGCCATTGTCGATGCGGTCAACGCAACCAACGATCCTGCGTTCGGATGGACGGGAACTCGGCTTGACGAAGCCCTGCATAGTCTTGAGCGCACCACCCAGTGGTTGCTCGCAGAACTTGAAAAGAATGCCGACGCGGCGCTTGCCGGCGCGACGCCTTATCTGCGTCTGTTCGCCACCACGGCTGGAGGCTGTATGCTGGCCGATGCAGCGCTCGCGGCCTTGCGTCGGACCGCCAACGACACCGCTGGCCGGATTGCGACGGCGCGTTTTTTCGCCGAGAACCTCACTGTTCATGCCTCAGCGCTCGAGCGCTCGGTGATCGAAGGCGGCGTTGACGTTGCCGGTTGGGACGCGGCACTCGCGCAGGTCACCGCATGACCGAACTCGTCCGCGTCAGCGATGACGGGCCGATCCGCACGGTGCGGATGAGCCGGCCGGACAAGAGAAACGCTCTGACACTGCCGATGTATGCGGCGATGGCGGCGGCGCTTGAGGGTGTCGATCGCAAGACAACCCGTTGCATCCTGATCGCCGGAGCGCCGGGCGCGTTCTCGGCCGGCCATGACTTGCAGGAATTCCTGCACGCCGCGACATCAGGAGAGGGTCTGGGCGCACCGATCCTGCGGTTCCTCTACGCGTTGGTTCGCGCGGAATTGCCGATCGTTGCCGCCGTCGAGGGATTAGCGGTCGGCCTCGGCACCACCATGCTGCTGCATTGCGATTACGTGGTCGCCTCCCGCGACGCCCGTTTTTCGACGCCGTTCGTCCAGCTCGGCCTGGTGCCGGAAGCTGCATCAAGCCTGTTGGGGCCTGACCTAATGGGCCCTCGCCGCGCCTTTTCGTTGCTGGTCATGGGGCGCCCGATGACGGCAGGCGACGCGCAAGCGGCGGGCCTCGTCAATACGGTGGTTGACGCCGCCGACGTCGAGAGCGAAGCCGGCAAGGCTGCGCGCGAGATTGCGGTTCTGCCGCCGGATGCGGTCGCCGCCTCGCGCCGGCTGATGCGCGGCCCTCCGGAGGATCTGATCAAACGGATCGATGAGGAGGCCGCACTGTTCAAGGCGCGCCTGACAACACCGGAAGCCCGCTCCGCTTTCGAATCATTTCTCCTGCGCAAACGCTGAACTTTTCATTGCAGAGGTGCTTCCGGTGTCGCTCAAAGGCAAGACGCTCTTTATTACCGGGGCTTCGCGCGGCATCGGATTGGCGATCGCCCTGCGTGCCGCCCGCGACGGCGCCAATATCGCCATCGCCGCCAAAAGCGAGCAGCCGCATCCCAAGCTCCCAGGAACGATCTACACCGCAGCCGACGAGATCGAGAAGGCGGGTGGCAGCGCCCTGCCGCTCGCGGTCGACGTCCGCGACGAGGCGATGGTCAAGGATGCCATCGACAAGACCGTTGCCCGCTTCGGGAGGCTCGATATCGTGGTCAACAACGCGAGCGCGGTGCAGCTCACGACAGCGGCCGCGACTGACATGCGCAGATTCGATCTGATGTACCAGATCAATACGCGCGGCACTTTCATGGTATCAAAATACGCGATTCCCCATCTGGAAAAGGCCGAGAACCCCCACATTCTTGCGCTCTCGCCGCCGCTCGACATGCAGGAAAAATGGTTCGCTCCGCACACCGCCTATTCAATCGCCAAGTTCGGAATGAGTCTCGTCGTGCTTGGGCTTGCCGGCGAGTTGCGGCCGAAGGGCATCGCGGTCAACGCGCTTTGGCCGCGCACCACCATCGCCACCGCGGCGATCAAGAACCTGCTCGGCGGCGACCAGGTTGTTCGGATGTCGCGCACGCCGGCCATTCTCGCCGATGCCGCGTACCGGGTCTTTCTCAAGCCGGCGCGGTCCTTCAGCGGCCATTTCCTGATCGACGACAGCTTCCTTGCGGGCGAAGGCGTCACCGACTTCGACCAATATCGTGTGGATCCGACCCAACCGCTGGCACCGGACTTTTTCGTCCCTGACGATCGTCATTCGCCTGCCGGCGTCAGGTTGGCGCCCATGACCTGACGAAGGATCCGGCAGGCCTCTCCCTTCCGCGCCGACAGCGGACCGGCTAAATGTGTTACTGAATCGTCATCATCCTCCCACGCGGCGCGTAACAGTCGATGTCAACACTCCTCATCACGCATCCTGCCGGCTACAACCATCTCACGCCCCTCGGCCATCCGGAGCGCCCCGATCGCCTGCGCGCGGTCGAACGGGCCCTGGAGGATGAGCGTTTTCAGACGCTCGTGCGCGACCAGGCCCCAACGGTCCCGTTCGAGACCATCGCGCTCTGTCATCCGATCGACTACGTCGAGCAAATTCGCGATGCCAGTCCCTCCGAGGGGATGGTTCGGCTCGATGCCGACACTTCGATGTCGCCAGGGACATTCGAAGCCGCGATTCGCGCGGTCGGCGGCGCCGTGTTCGCGGTCGATGAAGTCGTCGCCAAACGCGCCGCCAACGCTTTTTGCGCCACCCGCCCGCCCGGGCATCACGCCGAGACCGCCCGACCGATGGGGTTCTGTTTCTTCAACAGTGCGGCGATTGCCGCGCGCCATGCCCGCGAATTTCATGGGCTCGAACGCGTGGCGGTGGTCGATTTCGACGTGCATCACGGCAACGGAACTCAGGAGATCTTCTGGTCCGACCCGACCGTGATGTATTGCTCAACCCACGAAATGCCGCTGTATCCGGGTTCGGGAGCAACGACCGAGCGCGGAGCATACAACAATATCGTCAATGCGCCGTTGCGGGCGGGGGATGGCGGCACGGAGTTCCGCGAGGCTTTCGATACCGCCATTCTGCCGCGGCTCGCATCGTTCAAGCCGGAGTTAGTCGTGATATCAGCTGGCTTCGATGCCCACATGCGCGATCCGCTCGCCAATCTCAATTTGAGTGAAGCAGACTTCGGTTGGGCCACCCGCAGGATCATGGAGGTGGCCGACCGGACCGCGGATGGCCGCGTGGTGTCGGTGCTGGAAGGCGGCTATGATTTGGAGGGCTTGGCGAAATCGGTCGCCGCGCACGTGACAGCCCTGATGCGTGGATAAGGCGGCGTTGCAAGACCTCAACGGTCGATGTCTCACAACGGACACCGGCGCCCTTGGCTTGAAAATGCTCTAATATGGGATCGAAGATGGCCGACAACAGCAATGCTGAAATCAAGAAGTTGTCCTTCGAGCGCGCGATCGAGGAACTGGAGTCGATCGTCAAGCGCTTGGAAGAGGGAAAGGTTCCGCTCGAAGAATCGGTGACGATCTACGAGCGTGGCGAAGCGCTCAAGCGTCGCTGCGAGGAACTGCTGCGGCAGGCTGAAGCACGGGTCGAGAAGATCACGCTTGATGCGTCCGGAAAACCGACCGGCACCGAGCCACTCGACGTCGGATGATATTTTGTCCGCTGCTGCGATCAATCTCAGGGAGAAACAGCGGCTTGCGACGCGTCACCTGATGTCGCGACGGCAGATCCGTCGTCGGAAAAGAGCTCGGCAGGACCGCGCGCGGCACCGAGCATAGTCGAGAATGGCATCGGTCCGCATACCAGCATGAAATAATCATACATGGTGCGCCGTTCGTTCGCCATGACGAACTGGTAGTGCAGCCGCATGAAGTGCCAGCGATAGCGCTGAAACGTTGCCGGCGTGAGCATTTCGTGGAGGTGTACCCGCCGGATCTGCGGCTTGCGGCCGTCGTCATCGAGCCTGCAGGTCAGCGTCACCGGATCAAACCGATAAAAATTGATGGCGTCGTCACGCGCCTGGAATTCGGCCCAGGCAATGGTCGCTTCATCCGCCACCCGCTGCGTGCAGGCGCGCAATCGACCGGCAGAGGGATGCAAGGCCACTTGCGGAATTGTGCTGCCGACCGTCAATAACCGCACACTTGGCCCGTGACGGCCCAGATCCGGGTCGCACGCCAGCGCTTGGGCGAGTGCATCGATGGCGATGGCGGCGCCGATGCTGTGGCCGACGAGCAGGATTTCATCGACTGTGCCCGCGCGTGCGCAGGCCTGCAGGCGCTGGGCAAACCGCCCGACACGCTGGTCGATATCGGATTGCCCGCGCGCGTAGCGGCGGGCAAAAACGAACAATGCGAGGGCTTGGCTGACACGCCAACGTCGTCCCGGCCATCGCATCAAAAGCGAGAACAGCGCGGCACCCACCGTAAGCCAGAGCAAGACGAACGCGATGCCGCCAGACGCAAGCGCCGTCGCAATGCCCCACCCGGCCAGCGCGGCGAGAATTGCGAACAGCACGACTTCGACAAACGGGGTCAGAAAAAACAGTCCGAAACGCCAGAACGCCTTGAAGAACCGCCTGAGGGTGCCCGAGACCACGTAGTCGCCAAAGCCGACCCACGCGTCGAGCAGACGCTGCGGCGCCGGGTGGGCAAAATCCGCCAGCACGATGTCATGCCAATCCAACAATTCGTAGGTGGTCTCGGTCTGCCAATTGGGCCCCCGCGCCTTCACCGTCCAACGTCCGCCGGTGCCGTCATCGGATGGCTGCAGCGCGGAAATGGCGGTGGTTGCGTTCCAGGTGGCCCGAAACTGGGCGGCTTCTCGTTGAAACCGCCGATGCTGGGAGGCTGGGTCGATCGGGTCGTATCCGGCGACGAAAAAGACGTGTCGTCTCGCGACCATGTGATCAACCTGCCCGACTTTGGTTCGGCTCGTTTGCATCAATCCTACCCAACCGTCAACGCGGAGCATCTCCTCGCAACTCCGCAGCCGGTTTGCGACCGGTAACGCAAGCGGGTATTCTCGCAGTCAGAGGACAATTCCGATGAGTTTTTTTCCCGCCGAAGACCCCGCACCGGGCGACCGATTGGCGTGCGACGCGATCGAGCACATCATTGTCCCCCGCACGAGCGATATCGGCGGCTTTTCCGTGCGACGAGCCCTGCCGTCGGCGCGCCGGCGCATGGTCGGTCCGTTAATTTTTCTCGACCACATGGGACCAGCGGAATTCCACGCGGGCCAAGGTATTGACGTTCGGCCGCATCCCCATATCGGGCTTTCGACCGTCACCTATTTGTTCGAAGGCGAGATCGTCCACCGCGACAGCATCGGCAGCGTCGTGCCGATCCGTCCGGGCGCCGTCAATTGGATGACGGCGGGACGCGGCATTGCGCATTCCGAACGCACCGCAAGCGATCACCGCGTTGCGGGCGAGCCGTTGCATGGCCTTCAGTGCTGGGTCGCGTTGTCGCGGCAAGAGGAAGAAGGCAAGCCGGCCTTCGCGCACCATGATGTAGGCGACCTGCCGATCGAGCGCGCGGAGGGCAAGACCATTCGCGTCATCGCGGGCAGGCTCTATGGCCTGACCTCCCCGGTCGCTACCGGCTGGGAGACGGTTTTCGCCGACATCAGTCTGGACGCCGGCGCCAAACTGCCGATCGACGGAGAGACCGAAGAGCGCGCACTCTACCTCGTCTCCGGAGAGGTGGACATCGCCGGCGACCGCTTCAGTGGCGGCCGATTGTTGATCCTGCGTCCCGGGGACCGCATCACGCTGACGGCGATCGCGCCAACCCGCCTGGTGCTGCTCGGGGGCGCCACCATGGACGGCCCCCGCCACATCTGGTGGAACTTCGTGTCCTCGCGCAAGGATCGCATCGAGCAGGCGAAATCCGACTGGAGCGGAGGACGCTTCGATACCGTTCCGGGCGAGAGCGAGCGCATTCCGCTGCCGGAATGATCCGCCTTCACCGCGCCCACTTGCCGGCTTCGGGAAGTTTCTGCTTGAGGCGGGCGATCCCGTCCCAGGGATCGGCGCTCAATCGCTCCAGGCGCTTGGCCAGGTTCAACACCGTGTATTGGTTGGAGCCTTGCGTGCGCGCGAGTTCCTTCCAGGTCACCGGCGCCGATACCGGGGCACCGGAGCGTGCGCGGGTCGAATAGGCCGCGACCGCGGTCGCCTCCCGGGAATTGCGCAGATAGTCAATAAAGATATGTCCCGCGCGCAGATTCTTGGCCATTTTGGCAAGGTAGCGGCCCGGTGAATCGGTGGCCATCGCGGTCGCGACCTGCTGCGAGAAAGTCTTGACCATGCCCCAGTCGGCGCCGGCGACGGGGACGACAACGTGCAATCCCTTTCCGCCCGACAACTTCACGAAACTTTCCAGCTTGAACGCCGACAGGCGATCCCGGACCTCCACGGCGGCTTCGACGATCTGCTTCCAGTCGACGCCTTCTCCGGGATCGAGGTCGAACACAATCCGGTCACAGATGTCGAGCCGATCCAGGGTCGAACCACGGACGTGAATCTCCAGCACGCCGGATTGCACCAGCGAAACCAGGTCATCGACGTGGCTGACGACGATCACGTCCTTTTCCTTGGCATCGACCGTCTTGCGAAGCTTTGTATCGGCCAGGCCGGCGGCCACGTGCTTTTGGAAAAAGCACTGACCTTTGGTTCCTTCCGGACAGCGAACCAGCGCCAGCGGACGATTGGTGATATGCGGTGCGATCCAATCCCAGATCGAGGCATAATATTCGGCGAGCTGCTGCTTGGTGACGCCAACATCGACCCAATAGACTCGGTCGGGATGGCTGAGGCGCACGTGAGCGATCTCGACGGACTTGGTGCCCGGGGCAGCCTTGGAGACAGTCTTTGAATCCCCGGATGACGTTCGCGAGCGCCCGGCGCGCAATCGCTTGGCCGATGATGCCTTGGTCGATGATGCCTTGGTCGATGATGCCTTGGTCGATGATGCCTTGGTCGGCAATGACTTTGCTCGTGCGCGCGAGAACGTCGGCTTGGTTGTCATCGTGGGGACCTCTCGAACGACGTCATTGGCGGGCTTGTCTTCTCGCAGTCCTTTGAACGACGCCTGGCGCAGCAACCCTTGACCGGTCCAGCCGCGAAACTCGGCTTCGATTACCACTTGAGGCTTGATCCAATGGACGTTCTTGCGCTTTTCGTCCGCGGGGATATCGACCGGCGCGCGCGCTACCTGCAACGTTCCAAGCCGCTTCCATAAATCGCGCGCGATCTGATCGGAAAAGCCGGTGCCGACCCGCCCCGCATAGCGCAAGGTTCCTTGATCGTAATACCCGACGGTCAGCGCTCCGACCGCCGCGATAGAGGCCGTGGACGGCGTATAGCCGACCACGACGAATTCCTGGCGGTTGGAGCATTTGGTCTTGACCCATGCCTCGGACCGGCCGGAGCAATAGGGAGCATCGGCGCGCTTGGATACGATGCCTTCCAGATCCATCAGGCACGCGTGCTTGAAAAAGGTCGGACCGTCGTCGGTGAAGTGATCGCTGAATCTCACGATCGATCCGACACCCTTCGATGACTTCAGCAAGCGCTCCAGTGCGGCCTTGCGCCCGAGCAGCTGTTCTCCGGTCAGATCGCGACCATCCAGATAAATCAGATCGAAAACATAGTAGGTCAGCCGGTCCCCGCGGCCCGCTTTTAGATCGGCCTGCAACGCCGAGAAGTCACTGATCCCGTGATCGTCCTCAACGACAATCTCGCCGTCGAGCAACGCGGTGTCTGCGGCGAGCATCGCGACGGCATCCGCGATCCTTGCAAATTTCTCGGTCCAGTCGAGACCTTTGCGCGTTCTGAGCGCCACACGTCCATGCTCCAGCCGCGCCTGCATGCGATAGCCGTCAAATTTGACTTCGCGGACCCAATTCGCGCCCGCTGGCGCTTGCGGCCAAAGCGTTGCCAGGCTCGGCGGAACGAACTCGGGCATTGCAGGACCATTAGAGGTCTTTTTCCGCGCGGCGGCAAAAGCCGAGGGTTGTCGGGTGGCGCGCGCGTGCGCCCGAACGGTCGGAACGTTGATGGTCGCGGATTTTGTGGTTTGGCGGCGCTTCTTTTTCTTGCCGTCGGCAATGTCAGGAATGGAGCGGCCAGTCACGACGGACAGCGGTGCTTCCTCGAGGATATCGGGCTGGCGCGGAGTGCGCGCGGCAGCGTCCTTCGACTTGATCAGCAGCCAGTTGTGTTTTTTCTCGCCGGATTTTCCGTGCATGCGGACAAGGTGCCAACGTCCTCTGAGCTTCTCACCCTCGAGTTCGAAATCGAGATGTCCTTTGGCGAGACCCTTCCGCGGATCTCCGTCCGGGGTCCATCGGCCGCGATCCCAGATCAATACCGTTCCGCCGCCGTACTCGCCTTGCGGGATCGTGCCCTCGAAGGTGTTGTATTCGATCGGATGGTCCTCGACCTCGACGGCGAGACGCTTTTCACCCGGCACCAGACTTGGGCCGCGGGTGACGGCCCAGCTTTTCATCACACCATCAAGCTCAAGCCGCAGATCGTAGTGGAGACGTCGGGCATCGTGCTTTTGCACGACAAACTGATCCCCCGCACGACGGGCCTTGCTCCCCCGCGGTTCGGAAGTGATGTCGAATTTTCGTTTCTTGCGATAAGCGCGCAGGGCCACGACGCTCACCCGAGCTCTTGAGCTACCTTGCAGCCCGGCATCACGGCCTCCGGTCGGAACTGCATCACGGACGCGCCAACGACCGGATTGTTCCGCTGTCTATAATTTGGTCGCATTTTTTGGCGCAAGCTGCAGTCCTTACACCCCGGCGGGGCGAAGCGTGCCATGGTGAACGCGGTATCCATGGGCGGGTTCCATTCAGCCATACCATGAAACCGAGGCAATTGGCTTATGGCCATTTCTGGTGTAAGGGTCCCCTCACGGTATTTGAGGCCATATTTTAAGTGAACACTTAATATGAGGGCCGCCTGCCGAACCGACGAAACCTGAATTCATGCACGCCAGCGGAGTGAATCTTGTCCCGCCCATCAAAAACACCCCTGCTCGACCAGATCAAATCACCGGATGACCTGCGCGGTCTCGATGGCGCGCTTCTGCGCCAAGTCGCCGACGAATTGCGCCTGGAGACGATTGATGCGGTCGCGATTACCGGCGGACACCTCGGTGCGGGCCTCGGCGTTGTCGAGCTGACGGTCGCCTTGCACTACGTCTTCGATACCCCACGTGATCGCGTGATCTGGGATGTGGGTCACCAGGCCTATCCGCACAAAATTCTGACCGGTCGCCGGGATCGCATCCGGACGCTGCGTCAAGGCGGCGGTCTGTCCGGTTTCACCAAGCGCGCCGAAAGCGAATATGATCCGTTTGGCGCCGCCCATTCCTCGACATCGATCTCCGCCGGTCTCGGCATGGCGGTTGCTCGCGATCTCGAACACAAGCAGAACAACGTGATCGCCGTGATCGGCGACGGCTCGATGTCCGCGGGCATGGCCTATGAAGCAATGAACAATGCCGGCGCGATGAATTCCCGGCTCATCGTCATCCTCAATGACAACGACATGTCGATCGCACCGCCGGTCGGGGCGATGTCGGCCTATCTCGCGCGACTGATTTCGGGACGCACGTATTTGTCGCTGCGCGAGATCGGGAAGCAGCTGGCGCATCACCTGCCCAAGTATTTTGAACAGAGCGCCGCCCGGGCGGAGGAATATGCGCGCGGATTCTTGACCGGCGGCACGATGTTCGAGGAGCTCGGATTCTATTATGTGGGTCCGATCGACGGCCACAACCTCGATCATCTTCTTCCGGTGCTGATGAACGCGCGCGACGCCGAGCAAGGCCCGATTCTGGTGCACGTCGTCACGCAGAAGGGCAAGGGCTACGCACCGGCCGAAGCTGCGGCCGACAAATATCACGGCGTGGTGAAATTTGACGTCGCCACCGGCGCGCAGGCGAAGGCCAAGTCGAATGCCCCGGCTTATACCAAGGTGTTCGCAAACAGCCTGATCAAGGAGGCGCGCAAGGACGACAAGATCGTCGCCATCACCGCGGCGATGCCGTCGGGCACGGGCCTCGATCTTTTTGGCGGCGAATTTCCGGAGCGTTGCTTCGACGTCGGCATCGCCGAACAGCATGGCGTGACATTCGCGGCGGGGATGGCGACCGAAGGGTTCAAGCCGTTCGTCGTCATCTATTCGACCTTTCTGCAGCGGGCCTATGATCAGGTCGTGCACGACGTCGCAATCCAGCGATTGCCGGTGCGTTTTGCGATGGACCGTGCCGGGCTCGTGGGCGCCGACGGTCCGACGCACGCCGGTTCTTTCGATGTCGCCTACCTCGGCTGTCTGCCGGGCTTCGTCATCATGGCTGCCGCCGACGAAGCCGAACTCGTCCACATGGTCGCGACCCAGGTGGCAATCGATGACCGGCCGTCGGCCTTGCGCTATCCGCGCGGAGACGGTGTGGGCGTCACGATGCCCGAGCACGGCGAGCCGCTGGAAATCGGCAAGGGCCGCATCTTGCGCGAGGGCCACAAGGTGGCACTGCTGTCGCTCGGCACCCGCTTGGCCGAATGCCTCAAGGCCGCCGAGGAGCTGAGCGGATTTGGTCTTGCGACCACCGTCGCCGACGCGCGCTTCGCCAAGCCGCTCGACACCGATCTGGTGCTGCGTCTGGCGCGCGAACACGAGGTGTTGATCACGGTCGAGGAAGGCTCGATCGGAGGGTTCGGCAGCTTTGTGCTGCAGACGCTCGCCGAGCACGGCGCGCTCGATCGCGGCCTGAAGGTGCGCTCGATGGTGCTGCCCGACACCTTCATGGATCAGGATTCGCCCGCCATCATGTACGCCAAGGCCGGATTGGATACCAAGGGCATCGTCGCCAAGGTGTTCGAGGCGCTCGGCAAGGACGTGCGCGCGGAGACCGTGAAACTGGCATAGCGCCGCGACCAAAGCGTCGCAGCGCGCGCGTTTGATCCGATCAGCGCACTGGTCGAACCGACGCGGCCTTGATACATCACCGGCATGACCCTTCGTCGACGTGCTGATCGGCTGCTGGTGGAGCGCGGCTTGTTCGAAAGCCGCGCCAAGGCGCAGGCCGCGATCGCCGCCGGTTTGGTATTGGCCGACGACAAGCCGGTAGCCAAAGCCTCCGACGAAATCCCGATCGATTGCGCCCTGCAGGCAGAGCCGGCCCACCCCTACGTCTCGCGCGGTGGTCTCAAGCTCGCTGCTGCGCTTGATTATTTTGGCTTCGTTCCATGCGACCGGGTCTGCCTCGACGTCGGCGCGTCCACCGGGGGCTTTTCCGACGCGCTGCTTCAGCGCGGAGCACGCCTGGTCTACGCGGTCGATGTCGGGCGCGATCAGTTGCACCCCAGCCTGCGGGCAAGAAACGACGTGATGTCGTTCGAGCAAACCGATATCCGCAGCCTCGATCGCAGCCGCCTCGGCGAGCGGCCTGATTTCGTTGCTGTGGACGTGAGCTTTATTTCGCTGAAGCCGGTGCTTCCGCCGGCTCTCGCTCTCGCCCGTCGGCCCACCCAACTCGTTGCGCTGATCAAGCCGCAATTCGAAGCCGGTCGCCAATCGCTGAAGAAAGGCATCGTCCGCGATGCCGAGATCCAGGCCGCGGTCTGCGAACACATTGCGGCCTTTTCCGCGCTTCTTGGCTGCAACGTTATCGGCATCATTCCTTCGCCGATCCTCGGCGGCGACGGCAACCGTGAATTCCTGCTCGGTGCCGTCAGTGACTGAGCGGCTGTCGATCGCCCGGATCGGCCATCGCGGCGATGGCGTCGCCGACGGCGGCGCGGGCCCGATCTATGTGCCCTACACGCTGCCAGGCGAGACGGTGGAGGTCGACCCGTGGCCGGGCCATCCCGATCGCCGGCATTTGTTGCGCGTCGAGGAGGCGAGCACCGAGCGGATCGCGCCCATATGCCCACATTTTGGGGTTTGCGGCGGCTGCGCCCTGCAGCACTGGAAAGGGGAGCGCTACCGCAGCTGGAAGCGAGACCTGGTGGCGTCGGCGCTCGCGCAAGCCGGCCTCGACGTCGTCGTCGACAACCTCATCGATGCTCACGGCGAGGGTCGACGACGGGCGGTGTTGCACGGTCGCCGCGGCACCCAGACCGTGCTGCAAGTCGGATTTGCCGCGCTCCACGCGCACCACATCGTCCCGATCGACCATTGTCCGGTTCTCGCTCCCGGTCTCAACGGTGCAATCGAGGCCGCCTGGGCAATCGCCGAGGAACTGACGCCGGAGGGCAAACCGCTCGACATCCAGGTCACCGCCACCGATGCCGGTCTCGACGTCGACGTGCGCGGCTCCGGCCGGTTATCGCCGCAGCGTTCGAACGCGCTGGCGCAACTTGCCGGCCAGCACCGGCTTGCCCGCCTGACCCGCCACGGCGAACTCATTGCTCAACGCGCCAAGCCGACCGTGCACATGGGGGGGGCCATTTTACCGCTGCCGCCCGGCGCCTTCCTGCAGGCGACCGCGGAGGGCGAAGCAACGCTGGCGCGCCTGGTCCTGGCGCATGTCGGAAAAGCCCGTTCGGTCGCTGATCTCTTCGCCGGCGTCGGCCCGTTCGCCCTGCGGCTGGCCGAGCGTACGCGCGTGCTGGCCGCCGACAGTGATGAGGACGCCATCGCCGCGCTGCGCGAAGCAAGCGCCACCACGTCCGGCCTCAAGCCGATCGAAGCCATCCGGCGCGATCTGTTCCAGCGCCCGTTCCTCGCCAAGGAACTCGCACGCATCGACGCCGCCGTGTTCGATCCGCCGCGGCAAGGAGCGGAGCAACAAGCCCGCCAACTGGCGGAGAGCGTCGTCCCGATCGTCGTTGCGGTGTCCTGCAATCACGCCACGTTCGCGCGCGACGCCAAAATTCTGCAAAACGGCGGCTACCGCCTCACCACGGTGACGCCGGTCGATCAATTCCGCTTCGCCGCCCACGTCGAAATCGTCGCGCGCTTTGAGCGATGACGACGCCCCGGGAATCTACGCCAGAAAATCCAATCTTCCGCGGAGCGGGAGCGGATTTTGTTCGCTCTGTTCCGGGTCGGCGTTCTCGTCCTCTGAGGGCAGCTTGCTTCGCGCCCGTTCCGGTCCGCGACGGCGCTGGGCCGCGCTGGTCAAGGCGACCTGCGCTTCCAACTCGGTCATCCAATCGGAGGTCATCGGCTTTGAGGGAACCGGAAGGATCACCGGAGCGTAGGGTGTCGGCAGATGAATTTTCATTTCAACACCTCGGCATTGCGTGGTTGAACGCACCCAACAGTGTTTACTGGAGATGTCGCGACGCAAAATCCGCGCCAAAAGCCACACCTGATTTCTCTGCTGAATTCCGGGCGTTGGAACGCAAGCGCGCGGCACTTCGTTCCGGCGGGCAAAAGCTGCCGGCCGAGCGCCGTTACCGCCGACGCCTCGGCTCCGTTGCCGGTCGCATCGCGCGATAGCGCCCGAGCAGGCGCTCGAAGCTCGCATGCAATGCAGTCTCGATTTCAGGCTTGCGCTCGAGCCGCGCCAACAGCATCGCCGCGGCCTCAAGAGTCGAGAGGCCGTCGCTACGGGGTTCGCGCCGCAACTTGCCGTAGCGCGACGGGCGCTTCGGACCGAGCACCACGCGCTTGCACTTGAGCATCCAGGCATTGCGCCACCACAGCGCCTTGGCCTGGCTCCAGGTGCCGTCAAGCAGGATGATGCCTTCGATCTCGCGCAAGGCCGAATCCTGATGATCGACCGCGGCGCCATTCTTGTTCACCACGACGATGTCGCGATCGGGCAGCACCGTGCCGGCTTTGACCGAGCCGAGATAGAGGATGGCCCAGCTCTTGGGGTCGGTCGGTTGGCCTAGAATCTTGGTGAGGCTCGGCCACGACAGGCCGATCTTGAGCAGCGCATGCGTGAAGTGCAGAGCCGTCAGCCGGGCGGTTCCGAGCTCACGATCCTGCTCCTGCGGATGCTGCAGGATCAGCAGCGACACCTTGTTGTCGATCGGGACGATCCCCTCGCACACGCACAGGGCCTGCGGCTTGCCGCAATGCGGGCATTCCGCGGGGGGAAGGTCCGGCGACGCCGGCGGCGTTCCGGAAGCGGGCTGTTCGATCATTCAGGTCGTATACGCCTGGACCGGGCTGTCTACAATGCAGGTGCGACCGGCCGCACCGGCAGCGGAGGCAAACGTAGAACCTCGACGATCGTGCGGAAGAGGCGAAGCAATGTGCCGGCGGCGCTACTCAATTGAAGTCGATGCCGCTGCCCCAGCGCTGCTGCCACAGGCGCTCGCCGATGGTGCAGGATATGCGCGGCGCCTCGGCGGAGACCGGCACCAGATTGGACGCCACGAGCCCGGCGACTTCGAGCACGAGTTTGGTCCGGGTCGCCTCCTTGAACTGCTCGGGCTCCCGGATCGGGACGACGAAGGCCGCCGGGCCGCCGATCACGCAATCCTCGTAATAGACATCGAGATTGTCGATGTCGATCGATCCGGGCGCCGGCTGCTTGAGCATGATCGGAAGGCCGTTGATGGTGATGCCCTTGGCGACCACCTGGTCGCGCGCGATCACGACCGGCGGCCCCTGATTGTTGGCGCCGTCCCCCGACACATCGATCACCCGCCGAATTCCACGGTGGCCGCTGGTTTCGAATTGCGCCGCGGCAAAGGCAAGCGCGCCGGAAATCGAGGTGCGGTAGGCCCGGCGATAGGGTGCATGGGAAATCTCATCGGCCACCGCGGCGGCCGCCGATGGTCCGTCGATCAGCCGCCAAGGAATCAATATCTTCTGATCGGAAACCCCGGCCCACTCGACATAGGTCACCGCAATGCGGCCATGGGTGCCATGGGCCAAGGCGTCAAGGAATTCCCGCGACCTCAGCGCGCTGACGTAGCCGTCACGCTGCAAAGCCTGTTCGTCGGGATCCATGGAGTAGGAGACGTCAACCGCAAGCACCAGCTCGACGTCGACATCGGTTTGCTGGCTGTTGTCAGCCGCCGCCATGGCGGACAACACGTCGATCTTGGGCCCGGCTCGAGCGCCGCTCCAGCTGGCCGAACCGATCGCCGCAGCGCAGCCTGCGAGCGCCAGCAGCAAGGGCCATCGATTGCGCATCCGCGCCTCATGCTCGTCAGGGCCACATACGAACCAACCTCAGCGTTAGCGATCCAGTGCGGCTAAAAAGCGAACGTTACCCCTCAATCGGCTCGGTCGCGGAAATCTCGATGCCGAAACCCGCTAGCCCGACGTAGCGGTGTTGTGCGGAGGTCAGCAGACGGATCGAGGAAATGCCGAGGTCCTTCAGGATCTGGGCCCCGAGACCGACCTCGCGCCATTGACGATTGCGCTCGGCTTCCGATCCGGTCCCGCTTTCATGCGGAGGAGCCGAGACCGGAACACCGGCGGTTCCATCACGCAGAAACACGATGACGCCGCGACCTTCCTTTTCGAACCGGCGCAGCACCGCCTCGACCGGCTTCGCGCCCCCGAACACGTCGGTGATCAGGTTCGCCCGATGCAGGCGCGTCGGCACGTTGATGCCGTCGCCAATGCGGCCGTAGACGCAGGCCATGTGATAGACTTGGTCGAACGGGGTTACGTAGGCATAGCCCTTGAGCGGTCCGATCGCGGTCGCCACCGAAAACTCGCTGACGCGCTCGACCAATTTCTCGCGTGCCTGGCGGTAGGAAATCAGATCGGCGATCGACACCGATTTGAGCCGGTGTTTGCTGGCAAAAGCCGCGACGTCATGACCGCGCATGACGGTGCCGTCGTCGTTCATCAATTCCGCCAAGACACCGACGCCCGGCAATCCCGCGAGCCGGCATAAATCAACACAGGCCTCGGTGTGACCCGAGCGCATCAGCACGCCCCCGGCTTTGGCGATCAACGGGAACACGTGGCCCGGACGGACAAAATCCGCTGCTCCGGTATTGCCGTTGGCCAGAGCGCGCACGGTATTGGTGCGTTCCTCGGCGGAAATGCCGGTCGTGAGCCCGTGACGAAAATCGACCGACACGGTGAAGGCGGTGCCGAGCGGTGCATCATTGGCCGAGACCATCGGATCGAGTCGCAACCGCCTGGCATCCTCTTCCGCCAGGGGCGCACACACGATCCCGGACGTATGCCGGATGATGAACGCCATTTTTTCCGCCGTGCACATCGAGGCCGCGACGAACAGATCGCCTTCGTTCTCGCGATCGTCGTCGTCGGTCACGACGATGATCTCGCCGCGGGCGAAGACCTCCATGGCGGTCTCGACACGTAACTTAACGTCGGATGTTTCCAAGTTTCAGCCCTCAGATCACGCGGGAGGCACGAACGGCCACACCGGCGTGTCGCCGACCTGGCCGCGATGCCGCAGATAATGATCGGCGATTACACATGCCACCATCGCCTCTCCGATCGGAACGGCGCGAATCCCGACACAGGGATCGTGCCGCCCCTTGGTGATAATGTCGGTCTCGTGGCCGAAGCGATCGACGGTTGCGCGCGGCGTATTGATGGAGGACGTCGGCTTGACGGCAAACCGGGCAACGATCGATTGCCCGGTCGAGATACCGCCAAGGATTCCGCCCGCATTGTTGGACAGGAATCGCGGTTTGCGATCGTTGCCCATTCGCATCTCGTCGGCGTTCTCCTCGCCGGTGAGCTCCGCGGCGGCGAAGCCGGCCCCGATTTCGACGCCTTTGACCGCGTTGATGCCCATCAGCGCCCCCGCCAAATCGCCGTCGAGCTTGCTGTAGACCGGAGCGCCGAGACCTGGCGGCACGTTTTCGGCGACCACTTCGATGACGGCCCCGATCGAGGAGCCGCGCTTACGCAGACCGTCGAGATAGTCGGCAAAAAACGATGCCCGTTCGGCGTCGGGACAAAAGAACGGGTTGCGGTCGATCTCGGCCCAATCCCAGCGGGAGCGGTCGATCTTATGCGGCCCCATTTGAACGAGCGCCGCGCGCACCACCATTCCAGGTACGATCTTGCGGGCAATGGCGCCGGCGGCAACGCGGGTCGCGGTTTCGCGCGCGGACTGGCGTCCGCCGCCGCGGTAGTCGCGCAGCCCGTATTTGATGTCATAGGTATAGTCGGCATGACCCGGACGATAAGTGTCCTTGATGTCCGAATAATCCTTGCTGCGGTGGTCGACGTTATCGATGACGAGCGCAATCGGCGTCCCGGTGGTGACCATTTGCCCGCTGGTCTCATCGGGAAAGACGCCCGACAGAATCCTGACCGTGTCGGGTTCCTGCCGCTGGGTGGTGAAGCGAGACTGGCCCGGGCGGCGCCGATCGAGATGGCTTTGAATCTCGGCTTCGGTCAAAGCGATCCGCGGCGGACAACCGTCGACCACGCAACCGATCGCCGGCCCATGGCTCTCGCCGAAGGTCGTGACCCTGAAAAGATGCCCGAAAGTGTTGTACGACATGAGGCTATACCGGCATGGTTTCGGCGGCAGATCGGCTGGACATTCGGCGGCCAACTCGCGACGTTCGTACAGGCTCGCCCGAGCCCGCCGCGCCCCATCTAAAACCTTTTCCATTTCAAAAGGATGGACGACGGAGGAGATCGGGCCCGCGGACGGTGTGGTAGCCCGCGGGCCATCGACGGTCAAATGCCGATGCTGCGGGCTTTCTGCCACTGATTAAGGCGCTACAGGCGCGTATTTCTTCGATCACACCACTTTCCGGTTGCTTCCGACTACTCCAGATGAACGATCGTTCAGCCGTCCGAATGAATGCTCATTCAGGAACTACCTCGCCGGGCAAGATGAACGTTTGTTAAGTGCAAGTATTTCAAGGAATTTCCGGTACAAACTATTTGAATGCGTCGGATAAAAGCTTTAGGAAGGATTCGCGCGCATCACATTCGTTCATTTTCCGGATCGGCGCGACAGCTCATCGACGGGTTCTGACGAGTAGCGTCTTAGCGGGGGGCCAGAGGTCGTGACCATTCATACGACGTTCGATCGGGCGCCCGGCCGCGGGTTTCGCAAGGCAGTCGCAGCGATGATCGAGTCCGCACTGGTTGCGACCAACATTTTCCCGCCGCGCCAATTGCGGCGCTCCGCGAGCTTCTCCGGTTTGCAAATCGCCGTCATCTGCATGGCGCTGCTGATGGTGGCGTCGATCCCGGTCCTGACCCAGCCATTGCCGCCGCTGGAGGATTACGTCAACCACCTGGCCCGGATGCACGTGATCGCATCGATCGATTCCGATCCAGCGCTTGCACGTTTCTATGACATCCAGTGGCAGATCGTCCCCAACCTGATGATGGACCTGGTGGTCCCCCCGCTCGCCCACCTGATGGGCATCTACAAGGCGGGGCAGGTCTTCATGGTCGTGACCTTTGCGCTGATTTTGTCGGGCGCCTTGGCGCTGAACCGCGCCCTGTTCGGCCGCTGGTCGCTGCTGCCGCTGATCGCGGCACCGCTGCTTTACAACTATGTTTTCCTGGTCGGTGTGATGAACTACATGTTCGGCATCGGGTTGGCGCTGTGGGCGACAGCGGCCTGGGTCGGACTGCGCGACCGCGGCTGGTTGTTGCGACTTGCGACATCCGCCGGCTTTGTGATCGCTTTGTTTTTTTGTCACCTGTTTGCCCTCGGCGTCTACGGCCTCGCGTTGCTCGCGGTTGAACTGCGGCGCCTGGTCACCTCGCGGCAGCAACCGCTCGGTCGCCGCGCGCTGGATTTCCTGATCACCGGGTTGCCGTTCTTGCCGGTCCTTCCGCTGCTGATGGCCAGTCCGACCTGGCAGCTCTCCGGTGAGAATTATTGGGAGCCGCTCGGGAAGCTCGCGGGCCTGATGTACATCATCGAGGTCTATTCCGACGCCATCGCCATCGCGCTGATCGCGACCATTACGGTCGCGGCGGCTTGGGCGGTGCGCCACCGATTGGTCCGCTTCCATCCGGTCGGGGTAATGCTGCTGGTGGTCGGCAGCCTCGTCTACCTCGCGCTCCCGCGTGTTATGTTCGCCACCTACCTGGCGGATCAGCGGCTACCGATCGCACTCGCGTTTCTGGTGATCGCCTGTATTAACGTCGACATGAATTACCGGCTTGCGCGACGCGGCTTCCTTGCGTTGGTCCTGATCCTGCTGGTGGTCCGCGTCATCGAGGTCGATGCCAACTGGGCGGCATTGTCTCCGACCAATCTCGAGTTCCGCGATTCCATCAAGCGCATCAAGCGCGGCTCGACCATCCTCGTGACCTATGCCGACCGCACCGGCGGAGACGATGTGCGCGATCTCGGCCTCGTGCACGCCCCCTGTATCGCCATGATCGAGCGGTCGGCGCTGGTGACAACGGCATTCACCGTCGAAGGCAAGCAGGTGATGCAGGTCCGACCGGCCTATCGCGACCAAGTCGATACCCAGGACGGAACGCCGCCGACGATCGAGCAGATCATCGTGGCGGCCGACAAGCACACCGACGATCCCTCGACCTACTGGCACGATTGGGACAGCCGCTTCGATTATGTGTACGTGCTGTTTACCGAGGACGACGCGGCTAACCCGGCGCCGGACCGCCTGAAGCTCGTGCACGACGGCGGCCGCTTCCAGCTCTATAAGGTGATCAAGCCGAGCTGATTGGCGGTGGGGGCCGCCATGCGCCCGCAAGAGCGGCCCTGATCATCGTGGTTTTTTCCTCCGTCCCATTCCTGTTCTACTTTCTTCCCCTGTTTCTGGGCCTCTATTGGGTCGCACCGGGGGTCAAGATCAGGAATCTCGTGCTGCTGGGTGCCTCGCTGCTGTTCTACGCCTGGGGCGAACCCTGGTTCGTCGTCGTTCTCGCCGGACAGATCGGGTTCAATTATTTGGCGGCGCTGGCGATCGGAGCCAGTCAGAACCGCGCCCGCACGATCGCAACGACGGTCAGCGTCGGGCTCAATCTCGCGCTGCTCGCCCTGTTCAAATACGCCGACTTCCTGACCGCCACGGTCAACGCCACGCTGCCGGCCGGACTCGAAACCTTCGCCCTGCCGGGTCTCGCGCTCCCGCTCGGGATTTCATTCTTCATATTCCATTCCATCTCCTACCTGATCGACGTGCACCGCCGCCAGGTCGCCGCCAACCGCGATCCGATCGAACTCGCGGTCTACATCGCCATGTTTCCGCAGCTCGTGGCGGGGCCGATCATCCGTTATCACACCATCGCGCGCCTGCTCGGGAACCGGCGGATGACACCCGGGCGCGCCTCGTCCGGGATGCGGATCTTCATCATCGGCCTGGCGCAGAAAGTGCTGATCGCCGACGAGGTCGCCCGCATCGCCGAGGCGGTTTTCGATCATGTCGCGCAGCCGAGCGCGGCCGAAGCGTGGCTTGGGCTCGGCGCCTACTCCGTGCAGATTTACTTCGACTTCCTCGGCTATTCGAACATGGCGATCGGCCTGGGATGCGTGCTCGGATTTCTGTTTCCGCGGAACTTCCGCCTGCCCTACACCGCGCTATCGATCGCCGATTTCTGGCGGCGCTGGCACATCAGCCTGTCGCAGTGGCTGCGCGATTATCTCTACATCCCGCTCGGCGGCAGCCGCGGTTCCAACGTCGAGACCTATCGCAATCTCTGGCTGGTTTTTCTGTTGTGCGGGCTGTGGCACGGCGCCAATTGGACGTTCGTGATCTGGGGGGCGCATCACGGGTTCTTTCTTGTCGCCGAACGCGCGGGACTGGCCCAACTCCTGCAACGATCTCCGCGACTAATCGCGCGAGCCTATGCCCTGCTGGCGGTCATCACCGGCTGGGTCTGGTTCCGCGCTCATGACGTCACCCATGCCATGACGTTCTTTCGCAGCCTGGTGGGCTTGAACGGCTGGGACACGTTCACATTCGAGACCCATATCGTGCTGTTTCCCACCACCCTCGCCGCGCTGCTGATCGGCATCGTTCTCTCGCTGGCGGACTGGAGAATGCTTTGGACGTCGATCGCGCGCGCGAGACCGATGCTCATACCGCTCGCGGACACGATTCGCACCGCCCTGCTGCTCGGCCTATCGATTCTGAGCGTTGCAGCGGGTTCCTATAGTCCCTTCCTGTATTTTCGGTTCTGAACGATGAGCCTGTTGGCGCGCTACCGACGGAACTGGGTCTTCGCCGTCGTCGCGCTGCTCGCGACGCCGATGCTGGTGCAGGTGGTGCAGACCCGGGCCACGGTCTCCGAGCGTGAAGCGCGCACGCTGGCGCCCGCGCCCGCCATGCCGGCGACATCGGCGCAATGGCTGCACTATCCGCGCGCGCTCGATGGTTTCCTGGCCGATCACTTCGGGCTTCGCGATCCCCTGGTCCGCCTCAACGGCCTGCTGCGCTATGCCCTGGTGTCGCCGACCGACCTGCGGGTCGTCTATGGGCAGAATCGATGGTTGTTCTTTAACGGCGACGGCATGCTGCAGCAATCGCTCGGCGTCTTGCGGCGCGCGCACGACATCGACCGGTTCGCCGACTTCGCGGCGAATTATCGCCGTCGCCTGGCGCAGAACAAAGTGACCTTCCTGATCGCCATTCCCCCGAACAGCGCGACCATCGCGCGCGACCGGCTCCCCGCGTGGGCCACGACCAACTCCGGAATGTCCGAATACGACCTGATGATGCGGGCGCTCGCGGCCCGCCAGGTTGCGAGCGTTGACCTGCGGCCACCATTGCTGGCGGCGGGTTCAGCGGTTCCGGTATATTTGCGCACCGACACCCACTGGACCAAGCGCGGAGCGCTGTTTGGTTACAATGCCGTCGTCGCCGCGCTCGGCCGCCCGGATTGGACCATCGATCCGGCCCTGGTGGTGCGCGGACGCACCCCGGTTCCTGGCGGGGATCTCGCGCGCATGGTCGGCGTGTCCGCCGATGTCGGCGACGTCGACGCCGACATCGATCTGTCGTCCTACGCTCCGCGACCGATGGACATCACCGACATCGACACGCAGCAGCAGGAAACCGGCGGCTCGGTCACGACAACCGGACGGCCCGGTCCGACCGTGGTGATCCTCGGCGATTCCTTCACCGAACATTATTGGCGGGATTATTTTGCCTTGCACGTTTCTCGCTACGTGTGGATCCATCACGAACTGTGCGGTTTCCGACCCGAGATCATCGACGCGTTCAAACCGGACGTGGTGGTTCTGGCGCCGACCGAGCGCTTTATGTTTTGCTGGAATTTGCCCCCGGACTCCTGACCGATGGCTGCGCAGCGACAAGACGCAATGAGCGCTTTCAGTCCTTGCCGACAACAATGTCCGGCGCGTCGGGATGCTTCATGCCGACGATATGGTAGCCGGCATCGACGTGATGGATTTCACCGGTGACGCCGCGCGACATGTCGGAGAGCAGATAGACCGCGGTGTCGCCGACCTCTTCGGTGGTGACGTTCCGACGCAGCGGCGCGTTGTTCTCGCTCCACTTCAAGATATAGCGAAGGTCGGCGATGCCGGACGCCGCCAGCGTCTTGATCGGCCCGGCCGAAATGGCGTTGACGCGAATGTTCTTGGTGCCGAGATCGGCGGCGAGATAGCGCACCGACGCCTCCAGACCCGCCTTGGCGACACCCATGACATTATAGTGGGGGAGCCACTTCTCGGCGCCGTAATAGGTGAGCGTCAGGAGGGCGCCGCCGTTCGGCATCATCTTTTCAGCCCGCTGCGCCACTGCCGTGAACGAAAAGCAGCTGATCAGCATGGTCTTGGAGAAATTGTCCTGGGTGGTGTCGACATAGCGACCGTCCAATTGGTCGCGGTCGGAAAAGGCGATGGCGTGAACTACGAAGTCGAGCGAGCCCCACGCCGATTGCACGGCGGCGAACGCGGCATCGATGGTGGCGGGATCGGTGACATCACAATGCCCGACCACATGGCCGCCAACTTCAGCGGCCAGCGGTTCCACGCGTTTCTTGAGAGCATCGCCCTGATAGGTGAAGGCCAGATCGGCACCTTGGGCGCGGGCAGCCTTGGCAATGCCCCAGGCGATGGACCGATTATTCGCTACCCCCATGATCAGGCCGCGCTTTCCGCGCATCAGACCTGCGGCTTCCGCCATGATGCTCCTCACCTGGAGCCCGTTCAGCAAAAGTCCCAAACTGCTTTTGCGTCCGAACGCGCTTTGATCACTTCAGCCAGCGTGCGATTTCCGGGCAGCTGACGCAATTCGGACGGTCCCAAGTTGCGTATGGAGAACATCAAACCCCAGCCTGAACGCGCACCCACCGGCGACCGAGCCGGCTGACTCCTATGACATAGGCCAAAGAGGCCATCAAGCAGACCCCGCCAGAGAGCCCCATTGAGGTTAACCACGGCGGCCGGACGGCGGGGGAATAGCTTGCTAAGTCAAGGTGTTTTTGACGATAGAGGCAGATGGTCAGGCACAGCAACAGGGGGCTCGGTTGAGCGCATTCCGGCAGGGCATCGAAATGACCATACCGGCGCTCCGGCGCTATGCCCGGTCGTTGACGCGCGATGCCGAGGCGGCCGACGACCTGGTCCAGGATACCCTTGTGCGCGCCCTTCGCTCTGAACATCTGTTCCATGGCGGTGAGATCCGAAGCTGGCTCTACACGATCCTGACCAACCTCAATCGCAATCGTTTGCGGTCGTTGGCGCGCCGCCCGACGCTCACGGTTTTGGGTGACGACGATGCCCCGGACATGGCTGGACCGGAAGCCGGATCGCGGGACATCGAACGCGCGCTCGCAAGCCTGGTGGAGGACCAGCGCGCTGCCCTGCTGCTTGTCGTGCTCGAGGGGCTTACCTATCGTGAAGTAGCGGAAGTGCAGGGTGTACCGATCGGAACCGTGATGTCGCGGCTCGCGCGTGCGCGTGCGCAAATCAGATCCTTTCTCGATGGCGAGCGCCCGGCGCTCCGCCGCATCAAGTAACAAGAGGACAAGAAAATGAGCGAACGCCCGCTATCCGTGACCGAAGATGAACTGCACGCCTATGTCGATGGCGAATTGCCCGCCGATCGGCGCAGCGCCGTCGAGGCTTGGCTCGCCAGCCACCAGGACGATGCCACCCGCGTCGCCGCTTGGCGGGCGCAGGCCGAGGCGATCCATGCGCGCTATGATGCCATCGCCAGCGAGCCGATTCCCGCCCGATTGGACCTCGATCGCCTCACGCGCCAAAGGCGCTCCTGGAAGACGGTCGCCACAGCAGCAGCGGTCGCGGCCTTTGTCGCCGGCGGTGCGGCGGGTTGGTTCTTGCGCGGCGCGACCGGCGTCGGCCCGAACGGATTTGAAATATTCACCACCGACGCGATCGACGCCCACAAGCTGTATGCGGTCGAGGTGCGCCATCCGGTGGAGGTGCCGGGGAGCGAGGCCGATCATCTGGTGCAATGGCTGTCAAAGCGGGTGGGCTACGAGTTGCGTGCACCCGATCTGAAGCGGCTCGGGCTCAAGCTCGTCGGCGGGCGGCTGCTGCCCGGTCCGACCGGCGCGGCCGCCTTCTTCATGTACGAAAATGCTTCCGGCGAGCGCTTCACGATTTACAGCGCCCGTTCCAACGCTCCCGACACCGCCATGCGCTACAACGTGTCGGGCAAGTGCTCGGCGTTTTATTGGGTCGATGGCGATGTTGCCTACGTCGTCAGCGGACAAGCCGAACGCGACGAACTGTCCAAGGTCGCCACTGCGGCCTATGAGCAGTTCGATCCGCGCACTTCGCGCAAGGGCAGCAGTTCCTGAGGACGAAAGCGGGCCGCGGGACAATCCGCGGCTTTCCAGCCCAGGTGCGTGAACGCACCCGGCGACGGGATCCCGCCGCTCACGTCATTCCGCTGCGGGGATCATAGGGCTTCTTATCGCGCCATTTGCGCATGAGTTCATCGAGCTCGGAATCGGACTGCTCGGGCAACACGATCCGCACCGTTGCGAACAGGTCGCCGGCGCTGCCTTTGCCCGCAATGCCCTTGCCCTTGATCCGGAACGTGCGCCCGCTGCTGGTGCCGGCGGGAATCGCGAGTTCAACGGCGCCCTCCAGGGTCGGAACCCTGATCTTGGCGCCGAGCGTCGCCTCATAAAGGGTGATGGGAAGCTCGATGCGCAAATTGGCGCCCTCGCGCTCGAACAGTGGATGCGGCGCAATGTTGATGGTGATCAGCGCATCGCCGATCGCGCCCGGTCCCGGCAGCCCCTGCCCTTTGAGCCGGATCTGCTGACCGCTGGTCAGGCCGGCGGGAATTTTGACCTCGACATCTTTTCCGGTCGGCAGGTGAACGCGGCGGCTGGTTCCCTTGGCGGCTTCCGGCAGCGTGATGGTGACCACGGCGGTGACGTCGTGCCCGGACGGTGGTTCGTGAAAATCCTCCGGCTCGAATTGGGTGCCGAAGCCACCGCGTCGGCCCTGCCCCGCGCCGGCCCGGCCGCCGAACATGTCCTTGAGAATATCTTCAAAGCCGCCGACGCCGGCGCCAGCGCCAGCGCGCGAGCGCCTGGCACCCTCCGGACCCCAGGTGAAGGTTTCGAACCCGCCTTCGCGATCGAAGCCTTGCTGTGGGCCGCCGCGCTGGCCGCCAAAGCCTTGAAAACGCGGCTTGCCCTCGGCGTCGATTTCGCCACGATCGAAGGCCTTGCGCTTGTCCTCGTCGCCCAGAATTTCGTGCGCGGAGTTGAGCTCGGCGAAACGCGCCGCCGACTTCGGATCGTTCTTGTTGGCATCCGGATGAAGCTTCTTGGCAAGCCGCCGGAAGGATTTCTTGATGTCGTCCGCGGTCGCCGACCGCGGCACCCCCAAGACCTCGTAGGGGTCACGCATCCCCGTGTACTCCAATTTCCTCTGCCGGCTTGGCCCCCGGCCGCAGCACCGACTTTAAGGCTGACCTGAACCCGATCAGCCGCCTAATTCGCGCGCCAGATCGTATCGCGTCTGGCGCGCGGAAAACGAATGTGGGGATTTGGTCCCAAACCTGCAACGCGAACCGTTATGGACCTAACAAGTATAGACATAATGACCGCCGGCCGGCATCGAAACCTGTCGGTGCCGGCGGCAGCGCCCGGGTCAGACCCGCTTCCACGGCTTGAGGCTGCGCACCTCCCAGATGCCCTGGTGAACCCGGCAAGCCTCCCCCTGCAACCAGGCCTCGCTGCCCTCGTGCACATAGCTCGCCAGAAAGTCGCGGCAGGTCAAACCATCCTGGGTGTAGGCGGTCGCGATCGGCGTTACCATACCGCGCGCGCCGGTGCGCGGATTCTCCCAGTGCGCACTTTCCTGCTTGTCGTGGCCGAGGATCTCCATCGCCGCAGCCCGCGCGTAAGCCAAGTCGACGTCCGGCGGTAATTCGGTGACGGGCTTTGCGGAATCAGCCACTGGCGAGGCGCTCCCGGTGGCCGCGGCCGCCGGCTTGTCGTCGTCCTTTCCGAACAATGAGCCGAGCTGGTAGGAGAAACTGCAGCCACCGTTGGAGAGCGCCAGCGCCGTCACCATCAACGCCGGCGCGACGGTTCGCAGGCGCAGCCGTAGGCGCGCAAAAGCGGTTGCTCTATAAGGGGACAGCCGCGACACCCGAACACGCATCCAGCCGCCCACGGGGATACTTCGAATAATGTCCGACACGACGCCGATTGAACACCCGACGTGGTTAACGAATGGTGACTTTACCCAGGCGGACGAACCCGTGCGCCTGTTCAAGGCGTGGTTCGAAGAGGCCTGCCGCACGGAACCTGCCGACCCCAATGCCATGGCCGTCGCAACAATCGGCGCTGATGGAATGCCGAATGTCCGTATGGTCCTGTTGAAGGACTTCGACGACAACGGCTTTGTTTTCTACACCAATGTCGACAGCCAAAAGGGGCGAGAGTTGGACGCCCAGGCCAAGGCCGGGCTGGTGTTCTATTGGAAGTCGCTCAAGCGCCAGGTGCGCGTCCGCGGCACCGTCGTGGCAGTGACGCCGGCCGAGGCCGACGCTTATTTCGCCAGCCGGCCACGGCTTGCGCAGATCGGAGCGTGGGCGAGCAAGCAGTCGTCGCCGCTGGAGAGCCGGCTGGCGTTTGAAAAGTCGGTGGCGCTGTACACGGCAAAATATGCATTGGGGAAGGTGCCACGGCCCCCGAACTGGTCCGGTTATCGCGTGGTGCCGCTGCGGATCGAATTCTGGCACGATCGGCCGTATCGGCTGCATGACCGCATTGAGTTCACACGCGACGTCCCGGGCGCACCGTGGACCAAGACGCGACTCTATCCTTGAGCTAGCATCAGGCCGCATGCTGAACACACAATCCAACCAACCGCGCCGCACCCTGCTCCTGACCGGGGCCAGCCGCGGCATCGGCCACGCCACCGTCAAGCGCTTCTCCGCCGCCGGCTGGCGCGTGATTACCTGCTCGCGCCACCCCTTCCCGGAGAACTGTCCGTGGCAGGCGGGACCGGAGGATCACATCCAGGTTGATCTTTCCAATCCCGCGGATACCTACGCCGCCATCGACGTGATCAAGGGGCGCCTCGAGAACGGCGAGTTGCACGCCCTGGTGAACAATGCGGGCATTTCGCCGAAGGGCGAGGCCGGCGGCCGCCTCGGCTCGATCGCGACCCAACTCGACGTCTGGCAGCGGGTCTTTCAGGTCAATTTCTTTGCCCCGATCATGCTGGCGCGCGGGCTGGTGGACGATCTCAAATCCGCGAAAGGCTCGGTCGTGAATGTGACGTCGATCGCAGGCTCGCGGGTGCACCCGTTCGCCGGCGCGGCCTATGCCACCTCGAAGGCCGCGCTCGCGTCCCTGACCCGCGAGATGGCCGCCGATTTCGGGCCGCTTGGCATCCGCGTCAACGCCATCGCTCCGGGAGAAATCGATACCGTGATGCTCTCGCCGGGCACCGAAAAGATCGTCGAGCAGATTCCGTTGCACCGGCTGGGAACGACTGACGAAGTCGCGAAAATTATCTATGTGCTGTGCACGGACACCTCGTCCTACGTGCACGGAGCGGAGATCCATATCAACGGCGGCCAGCACGTGTAGGCGCGCCGAATTCTTCTCATGCGCCTCCACGCTCCTCGCACCGCGTTGATGCTCGGCAACTTCGTGGTGGGGCTCGCCATCCTGCTGCCGGCGGGCATGCTGCATGAGTTGTCTGCCGGGCTCTCGGTATCGATCGCGCAAGCCGGACTGCTCGTCACCTACGGCGCGGTGATTCTTTGTTTCGGCTCTCCGCTGGTCGCCTGGGTCACCAGCCGGTTCGATCGTCGGGTGCTGCTGGGCAGCACGCTCGCGATCATCGCACTCGGCCACCTTGCCTCCGCACTTGCGCCGAACTACGCCGTTCTCCTGACGTTGCGCCTGGTCATGCTGGTGGTGGCCGCGGTCTACACGCCGCAAGCGGCGGGTACGATCGCGCTGATCGTACCGGCTCAGGATCGGCCGAGCGCGATCGCCTTCGTCTTTCTGGGTTGGTCGCTGGCGGTGGCCGCCGGCCTGCCTATCGTCGCCGCGATCGCCGCCCATATCGGCTGGCAGGCGACCTACGGCGAGATTGCTGGCGCAGCCATGATCGCCTGCTTGCTGCTGGTCCTGACGTTGCCGCATGGATTGCACGGCACCCCGGTCTCGCTGCGGAGCTGGGCGGCGATCCTCGACAACCGGTTGATCCTGCTGTTGCTGCTGCTCACAGTGTTGCAGGCCTGCAGTCAATTCGTGCTGTTCATCTATTTTTCGCCGCTGCTGTCGCGGGTGGCCCACGCCGATGTCACCGCCATCGCTGGGCTGTTCGCGCTTTACGGCGTCGCCGGATTCGTCGGCAACGTCATCGCACAGCGGATCGTGAACAGGCTCAATCCGTTCCGAACCTCCGCCCTGTTCATGGTCTCGGCGCTGCTCGGCTATGGGCTCTGGACAGCGGGATCGGGGCACCTTCCGATCATGGGCGCGGGCGTCGTGTTCTGGGGATTGGCGTTTGCCGCCATGAACTCGATGCAGCAAGCCCGCCTGGTCGCCGCCGCGCCGCCACTGGCGACCGCGTCGGTCGCGCTCAATACGTCATCGATCTATGTCGGTCAGGCCATCGGCTCGGGTATCGCCGGCTATCTCTTCGCACATGACTATCCGCTGACCATGGGCGTTGCAGCGATCGCCTTCGTGGTGGTCGGCTTTGGCGTCCTGGCGATGACGCGCAGTCCGAGGCCGAGCGCCTGAGCCGGTTGGCTGTCAGCCGATTATCCCGGCGACAGGTATTGTGTCGGATCCACCGGAACCGTGCCCTTGCGGATTTCGAAGTGAAGTTGCGGTTCGTTGGCATGGCCGGTTTGACCGGATTTGGCGATCACCTGTCCGCGGGTGACGGTGTCACCCTGGGTGACAAGAAGGCGGCTCGCATGCGCGTAGGCGGTGACGAAGCCGTTGCCGTGACGCACCAGCAGCAGATTCCCGTAACCCTTGACGTCGTTGCCGGCGTAGACGACGAGGCCGTCGTCGGCGGCGTGGATATCGGTTCCTTCGGGAACGGCCACATCGATGCCGTCGTTGCGCAAACTTCCGGCCACCGGTCCAAAACCGGCAATGACACGACCGCGCAGCGGCCAGCTGAACGACAATGTGTTCGAGTTTGAGCTCGCGTTCCCGGCACCGCTGGCCGCGGCAAGACCCGCCATCGCCTGTGCCGGTCCCGGATTCAATGGCTCGGCCAGCGGCCGCGGCGCGGCGGCGACTGCCTGTGGTGCTGCCGCCGCGCCGGGCGGCGGCGCGGCAGCACTGGAGGCACCCGCGCGCTGGGCCGGTTCGGAGCGGACCGTTACCGTCCGCACACTTTTTGGGCCCGCATCGCCCGCGGCCCCCGCCGGCGCGGCAACGTCCGGGGCATTCGGCTGCAGTTCCGGGCGGGACGCGATCGCCGACGGGCTCAAAAGGCTACCGGATGGCTCCGCAGTGCGCGCCCGCGATTCCCGGCGGCCGCGATCGCCTGAGGGTTCCATCCACGGGTTGCTGCCGACCGGTACGCTGGCAATTTTTTGCAGCGGTTCGTCGTGGTGCGAGCGCAGATAAAGGTCGCCCGTGATCACGCCGACCAAGAGTATTCCGACCGATGCGACCAGCGGCTTCCAGACCGAGGCATTGAATAATACCTGCGCACCGGAACGCCTCGCCCAATCCAGGATGTCCTGCACGGTCGATTGCCGCAACGTGCGGCTCAGCATCCGATTGAACGTCGTGGCGTAGGTGCGCCGATTACCATGGTCCTCGGCCACCTCGGCCAACAGCGTCTCCGGCGGTGTGTTGAGGATGTCCTCGCTCAGGGCTTCTGCCAGGCGATGCAGGGCCTCGGAGCGACGCAGAACCTCTTGGCTGATCTCGTCGGTCATGCAGGGTTACGTCACTGCGACAGTTTTTCGATGCGGCGCCGGATCTTCGTCCGCTTGCTTTCGTACTCGGTCTTGCTCAGGCCGCATAGGTCCTGCAGTTCCTGGCCACGCGCGCCTTCCATCATTCCGATCACGATCTTCTGCGCGACGGGATCATCGTCGAACAGGGCGACAATCTTGCCGATATCGATCGCGGCAATGGCCCCGCCCTCGCCCGATCGCGGGTCGGCGGCATCCGGCGCCTCACCCTGCGGCGGGCTCCGCCATTCCCACGCGATGCTGCGCATGACGCCGGCCAGAAAGGCGAGCGCGGGCACGTCTCTCGGCCAAGCTCTTGCCCCACTGAGAACACGGCAGATCGCCTCCTGCAGCAGATCCTCGTGGCCGTAGCAGGTTCGGGCAGCGTAGGCCCGGGCGATCTTGATCAACGCCGTCTTGTCACCATCGCTCAGGGCTTTCAGCGCCTTGGCGGCTTCGGCCTGCGACAGGGTCGCCATTGAAGGCTCGAATCCAATCGCTGTCGAGACTGTCGTCATTTGTGATGCGCGCAATGCCGGTCGATTCGGACAGTCCGAGGCAAATATTTTTTTCTCCTTCCGAATGTCCGATTTAAGGCAGGCACCGCGCCTTCGAGGACAGTAGCGCGGCGCGGGAGCGAATTCGTCGCTGCACTGCGAGATAACCCCCCGTCGTCCTGTCACCGAGGCAACTCATGGCATACGCCCTTCTCCTACGCCCCCCGCCATCGCTGACCGCCCGGCTTCGAGGGCTGGCGCGAACCGACCCGCGGCATTTCCAGATCGCGGCCCTCGCCTCCCTGCTGGGGTTCAATCTGTTGTTCGTCGACTTCGGGGCACGGCCCTGGCCGAGCATACTCGCCATCACCGCTTCGCTCGCGACCCAGATAGTCTGCACGCGTGCTTTCGCCCTGCCGCAGTTCGACCTGCGATCTCCGTTGATCACCGGGCTGTCGCTCAGCCTGCTGCTGCACGCGGACGAGCCGTGGCTGCATGCGCTCGCCGCAATGATCGCGATCAGTTCCAAATTCGTTCTGCGTGTCGACGGCAAGCACATCTGGAATCCGGCCGGTCTCGCCATCGTCATCCTGTTGTTCACCTCGCACGACGTCTGGATTTCACCGGGCCAATGGGGCACCAGCGTCTGGCTGATTTCGGCGGTGGCGTTTGCCGGCATTCTGGTGCTGCAGGCCGCCCGGCGCACCGACATCGCGTTGTTTTTTCTCGCCAGCCACGCCGTGCTACTGCTGGCGCGCGCGATCTGGCTGGGAGATCCGCTCGCCATTCCGCTGCATCAATTGCAGAGCGGCTCGCTGCTGATCTTCGCCTTCTTCATGATCTCGGATCCAAAGACCGCGCCGGATTCCCGCCTCGGCCGCCTGCTGTTTGCCTTTACGGTCGCCGCCTCGGCGCACTGGCTCACGTTCTTCATGCAAATGCGACCGGCACTCTATGTCGCCCTGATCGCACTCTCTCCGCTTGTTCTGCTGATCGATCGTCTGTTTCCCGCTCCGCGCTTCACCTGGACTAGTCCCGCCGCTCAAGGAGGCTCCCGATGACCCCTTCCCTCGCCGCCCGATTGAAATCGACCGTCGCACTTGCCGCCGTCGCCGGACAGCTCTCCTTGCTCGCCGGCCCGGCCGCCGCGTTCTGCGGATTCTATGTCGCGCAGGCGGATTCGAAGCTGTTCAACAAGTCTTCGAAGGTCGTGCTCACCCGCGACGGCAACAAGACCGCGATCACGATGGCGAGCGATTATGAAGGCGAGCCGAAGCAATTCGCGGTGGTGATCCCGGTGCCGACCTTCATCGAACGCAGGCAGATTGGTGTCGTCGACATGAAAACGATCGACCACCTCGACGCCTATACCGCACCGCGCCTGGTGGAATATCACGACGAGAACCCCTGCAACCCGCCGATGGCGGCACTCTCGATGGCCAGCGCCGGCGCGCGTGCGGTGCCTGCGCCCGCCCAGCAAGCCGTGCGCTACAAGGGTGTCACGGTGGAAGCCAATTACGACGTCGGCGAATACGACGTGTCGATCCTGTCGGCCAAGGAGAGCGATGGTCTGCTCAACTGGCTGCAGGACAATGGCTACAGGATCCCCGCCGGCGCCGATCGCGTGCTCGGCAGTTACATCAAGCAGAACATGCGATTCTTTGTTGCGAAGGTGAATCTGGGCCGCATGCAGATCCTGGGGGCCGGATATTTGCGCCCGTTGCAGGTGCGATACGAAACGCAGAAATTCATGTTGCCGCTGCGGCTCGGCACGGTGAACGCGAACGGGCCGCAGGACCTGATCGTCTACGCGCTGACCAAGAACGGACGCGTCGAGGCGAGCAATTATCGCACCGTCAAACTGCCCACCGGCTTGGACGTGCCCCTCTATGTCAAGAACGAGTTCGGAGCATTCTACAAAGCGATGTTCTACAAGGCGGTCGAGAACGAGGATATGCGCTCGGTGTTCGTCGAATATGCCTGGGATATGGGGTGGTGCGACCCCTGCGCCTCCGAACCTTTATCGAACAAAGAACTGGTCGAGCTCGGCGCCCGCTGGATCGGCGACGACGACGACCGGCCTTATCGCATCGGACAGGGCAGCAACGCCTACGTCACGCGCCTGCACGTGCGCTACGACGCCGCGCATTTTCCGGAAGATCTCGCATTGCTGGAAACCCACGACCGCGAGAATTTCCAAGGCCGCTATGTGCTGCGGCATCCCTGGCGCGGCGATGCGAGCTGTTCAGCGGCGGAGGACTATCGCAAGTCGCTGCCGATCAGGTTTGCGCAGCAGGCAAAGAACCTTGCGATCCTCACCGGCTGGAATCGGCGCGATATCGATATGCGGATGAAGGAAACCGGACAGGCGCCGCAAGGGATCAAATAGCCGCCGAACGTCACGCCGAGCGTGTCGTCTTCCGTCGGCGCTGGCGTCGGCTAATTCGTGACCGCGAGGCCGACCGCCTGCTGGGCGGCCAAAACCTGCTTGCAGTCACCGGCGGTCAAGCCGCCGACATTCGCGTCCGCGAGGTCCGTGCATGATTGCGCGAAGGCGTCCGCCGCATTGATCAACCCCGAACTCTTGTTGAGCTTGGCGGTCACCGCACGATAGGCGATGCGCGCCAGCTTCTGGCGGCCGATACCGGTGACGCCCTCGCCGCCTTCCGAAACAAGATAGGCGAACTTGTTGAGAATGCCGCTGTTGAAATGGACGCAGCCGTTTTCGACGTCCGAGGTGGTCGCGCAGATCGGATCGGAGACTTGTACGTATTGATCGTAGCGGCTCGGCTGCCCGCGATTGCCGGCGGAATAGGCTTGCGCCTTGTTGAACAGCGAATGATTGGCGTCATCGGCCATGTTCGGATTGGCCATGTTCCGCAACGGCGATGTCATGGAAAATCCGGGCAAGGATTCCCCGATCAGCCAATTGCCGGCGGAACCTTTGACATTGAACTCGATCAGCGTGCCGAAGATATCCGCCAGCGACTCGTTGACCGCGCCGGCTTCATCGGAATAGAGCAGATCGGCTTCGAACGAGATGACGCCGTGGGTGATTTCGTGGCCGACCACATCGACGGCGCCGGCGAAATTCGGGCCGAACACCATCACGTTGGCCTTCGGGCAGTATGACGAAGGTTCCTTGCACCAATAGGCGTTTTGCAGGCTGCCGACGCGGACATAGGATTCCATGGCGCCATCGCTCGGCGGCGACGTCGGCGTCGAGCGGCTGTTGTCATCGTAGCTGTCACGTCCCAGCACCAGGAAATAGAAATCGCGCACCAGCCCGGTATTGGTGAATGCCTGCAGCGCATCGCCGTTCACCGGTTCCAGTCGTGCCCGGGTCTGGTCGTCAATCACCATCTGTCCGGGAAACGCGGTGGACTGCGCAAGGTCGAAAACCCGACGCAGCAAGGCCGACGGCTGATCGCGGAAGAAGTGGAACACTTCCTTGGTCTGGGCATCGACAAACACGCGGTAGGTCTCGATCGACACCAGCCACGCCAGCCGGGTCGGTCCATCGAGCTTGGCGCGCACCAGCGAGGGATCGAACACGACCAACTGCACGGACGTCGGCGAACTTGCCAGATCCGGCATCGGCGGCCCCGGATTGCCGACATCCGGACGATTCTTGGCAAAGTCGGCGAGGCGCGCCCGCGCCGCGTCGACCGCCTGCGCCTCGGTCACCTGCGGCGTCGTATTGGCGATGTTGACCTGCGACAGGCTGGTGGTCAGCGCGGTCGGTGACAAGGAGCGATCAACGGTGACCTTGGCGGAGGACCCGAAGACCGGGATGCCGTTCACCCGCTGCTCGACATGCGCCACGTATTGCCCGGGCAAGTCGGGATCCTTGCGCACGTGCTGCGTTTCATAGCGGGCCTGACGATTGCCGGTCGAAAACACCGAGGCGAGTTCGCCGGTCGCGAACCAGGTATCGACCGCGCGGCCGACCTCCTCGTCGCTCGGATCGCTCACTGACGATCCCAGCATGATCGACGGATTCACCGGCTTTTTCAGCCCCGATATGCTGCTCGGCATCCCGGTTCGCGGATCGACATTCACTTTCAGGTCGGGGTTGCTCGCCCGTGCGGCGTCGATCGCCTGCTTCTTGTCCGCCTGCTGCGCCAGCGCCAGCGCCGGCAGCAGCGCGAGACCCACGCCGAAAGCCAGTCGTCCGATCCATCGTTTCATCGTCATGCTGCACCTCTCTGGCACTGCCGCGCGGCTCGATCCTGCGGCGGAACCGGATTTCGCCGGACCGCGCGCTAACGACACCCGGTCCCCGGCACCGACGCCACCGTCGTCGGATCGTTGGCGGCCTTGATCGCGTCGTCGAGACCGGCCTCATGCAGTGCGGCTTTGAACGTCTTCTTTTTGTCGGTCCAGGCGAGTTCCATCATCTGCAGGTCGGTGCGTGGCGTGCCCTGAAGCGCGCGCGCATCGGCGGTCGACAACGAGGCGGTGCCGCTGCCGTTGAAATCGATCAGCGGCCAGCTGCATTCGTTGGCGTCAACCACGCCGTCGCCGTTCAGATCTTCGGTGAACGGGGTCCCCTTGGTGCGATTGTCGGTGATCGCCGCCATCTGGCGGGCGAATATCACGAGATCGAGCGCGTCGACCTTGCCGTCGCCGTTGAGGTCGACGAGACGGGTCAGGTTGTCGGGCGACAACTTGAGCACCGCCTCGAGCGCATCGATGCGGGGAGCGCCCAAACCGCTGTCCGGCTTGATCGCCGAGGACTTGATGATGTCGGCGATTTCGGCCGGCTTTTTGGTGGGGTCGAGTTCGAACAGCAGGGTGGCAAGCCCCGCCACATGCGGAGACGCCTGCGAGGTGCCGGAGCAGACCCCGTAGGGTGTTGCCCCCGGCCACAGACTGCTGAGGATATCGACGCCGGGCGCCGCAACATGGCCGCCGGTGTTGGAGAACGACGCGCGCTGCCCGTCGCGTCCCACGGCTTCGACGATCAGGATGTTCTTCGGCCGTGACTCCAGCGGAATTTGCGTCGCGGCCCACGCCATCGGCGACGACCATTTGGTGTCGAGCGGGGTCGCCAGCGTCGCGGAATCGTTGCCCGCCGCGACGATGAACAGCACCGAATTTTCCGACAGGCGCGCGAGGTTGGCAAAGATCTTGGCCTGTTCCGCAATGTTCAGCTTCAGGCCGGCGATATTCTCGGGATCGCCCTCGAACACGCCGTCGGCGATGAAGTTGTAGCCGAGGCTGACATTGACGACGCGCAGGTCGCCGTTGGACGAGGGATCCTGCAAGTAATTCCACAAGTCCTCGACCACGTCCCAAAACAACATCAGGCGCTTGTTGACGGCGACATCGGCGAGATCGGAGTTCTGCAGCAGGAAGTCGGCGCTGAACGGAACCGCATCGATTTTCGCCTGCGGGATGACGCCGTCGATGCCGATGCCGTTGCCGTAGACCGCGCCGGCGATGCCGGCGACATGGTTGCCGTGCGCAAGTTCGCAGGTCGCCTGCAAGGTCGACGTCACCGCAATATTCGGCGGGCTGGTGTCGTTCGGGCTGCGCAGCGCATTGAAAGCGATGTCATCGTGATAGGCGAAACCGGTGTCGACGAAGGCGAGCTTCGGCCGGACCGCGGTCGGCTTGGCGGCGCGATAGCGCTGAATAATGGTCCAGACCGGCGGAAGGTGGATGGCCTTGAGGCCCCAGTTGCCGTCCATCACCTGCGGGTGCGTGGACGCGGTCAAGTCGCCGGCGCCCGGCGCAACAACCAGGTTGTCCTGCCAATGCCAGCTAAAGGTAATGTTGTTGTTGGCGACGTTGGTGACCGCCGCCTTCGGAACTGATTTCGTCGACATCGTCGCGTCCACCGTCGCGCTGTCGACAATCGGTTCCAGACGCAGGTCCTGCACGATCTGCGGATTGAGAATGTCCTCCAAACCTTGCCGGCCTTGCGCCGGGGGCGCGTCGGCCTCTGCGCTGGATGTGAACTCGGTACGCTCGACCCTCAGCAGGCCGAGGCCGGGCACCACCCTGATGACGGTGAGATCATATTTGCGCAGGAGATCGCTGATCTGCTGCTCGCTGGCATTGGGCTTGAGCTGAATGACAAAGGTGTTGCGCCGCGCCACCGGCGCCTGCTGGGCCACCACCACGCCCGCGTCCGGCTTGGGCTGCGCCCACGGCGGCAGCTTCGGCAGGTCGGCTCCGGCCTCCGCCGGCGCAGCGCCGTCCACCAGATTGGCGGCGACGCGATAGGGCGCGCGCCGCACGCTCGCCGCGAGCATTTTGCGCACGGACGGCATCCATTCGCCGTGATCATCGGCGCCGGCAGGCTTGGGTGCGATCCAGCGAAAATCCCGGCGGTCGGGCGTCACGGGGGCCTGCGCCGCGGGCTGCTGCTGTGGAAGCTGTTGCTGCGGCACGAACTTGTCCTGCAGGATTCTCTGCAGCTGATTGTAGTTCGGCGCCGCGGTTTGCGACTGGCCGGAGGCGACCGATCCAAACGATAGCGCAAGAGCCAACACTAAAGTCCGACGAGACATGGCACCTCCTCGCTGGTGCGTCGCAAACACACTCGACAGTGACGGGGGCTGCGTGATCGCAGGCCGTCACATCCAACCCAATCTTCTAGCGCGTCTGAACGCCGGCAGCCTCATTTCCCCTGCTTGTTCCACCATTCTTTCGTGCTGTCCCAGGCTTTTTGCCACCAGGGCTGGGCCGGCGTTGAGGCCGGGTGATCGGGCGCAGGCGGCGGCAGCGACGGCTGAGCCGGAGGCGGCGGCGCGGGGGCCGGCTGACCCGATGACGGCGGTGGGGCCGGCGGCGGCGGTGACGGGACCGGAGGCGGTGACGGTGGCTGCGGGCTTGGCGCGGGCTGATCCGCCGATGGCGCTGGGGCCGGCGGTTGCGGCGATGGCGCCGGAGGCGGTGATGGTGGCTGAGGGCTCGGCGCGGGCTGATCCGGCGATGGCGTTGGGGCGGGTGGCTGCGGCGATGGCGCCGGAGGCGGTGACGACGGCTGAGGGATTGGCGCGGGCTGATCCGGCGATGGCGTTGGGGCCGGCAGCTGCGGCGATGGCGCCGGAGGCGGTGACGACGGCTGAGGGATTGGCGCGGGCTGATCCGGAGATGGCGCTGGTGCCGGCAGCTGCGGCGATGGCGCCGGAGACGGTGACGGTGGCTGCTGGCTCGGCGCGGACTGGTCCGGAGATGGCGTCGGGGCCGGTGGCTGCGGCGACGGTGCCGGAGGCGGCGGCGGCTGAGGGCTTGGCGCGGGTTGATCCGGCGATGACGTTGGCGCCGGTGGCTGCGGTGATGGGGCCGGCGGTTGCGGCGCGCCGATCTCGCGCTGTGCGTCGACAATCAGATTGCCATCCGCGCCGATCCCCGGATCGAGCCCCTTGGCTTTGCGATACGCGGCGATCAGCGACGTGTAGCCGGGGACATAGACAGACAGGATCTTGCCATCCACCCGGATGGTCTGACGCACCTGGAAATGCAGGTGCATGGTGGTGCCATTGGGGTCGCCGTCCATGTACTTGGAAACGTGTCCGAGCACATCGCCCTGCTTCACCGATTGCCCTGTCTTCACCGTGATCGATTGCGGGTGCATGTGCAGGTACAAATAGTCGGTGCCGTCTCCGGCCTTGAGTCGAACCGTGGTGTTGGTCGTCACCTGGGTGATGATTCCATCGACTACGGCGACCGCTTCCCAGGTGTTGTTCTTGCAAGTCGGCGGACGAATATCCTGCCCCTGATGCCCGGTGCCGCCGGGACACATCGGCATCTCCCAGCCGCGGACCTCGCAATAGGTGTCGCGCTGGTGCAGGGCATCGTAGTTGATGGGGTCACACTCGCTGCCGCCGGCTTCCCCCTTGCCGTCCCAACCGCCGCCGCCGTGACCCCAGATCTGGGAATTCATGTGCGGATGCTGGTCCGGCGCCAGCCGGAGCGGGAAAATAATGTTGGGCAGATAGACCTTACGATCGCCCTTGCGGCCGCGGGTGGCGTCGTGAGGATCGAGATCGCCGGGGGGATAATAGGCAAAGGCGGTCGACAGCGGGCTCGCGGTCGGGCCGGGTTTCGGGGGCCCCCCAGCATCCGGCGGCGTTGCGGTGGTGGTGGGTTGTCCTCCCGCCGTCGGTCCGGCCGGCGGGGCCGGCTTAGCGTCCGATCGTGGCAACGCGCACAAAACGGGATCAATGCGCGCGGTGTCGCCGTCGCGGCTCCGATCCTCGCCGGCGCACAGCTCAAATAGACCGCCCGGCGCCGACTGGTCGGGCGCTAGACCACGCGATGGCTGAATGACGGTCTGAGCCAGCACGCCGCGAACCATGGCATGACCGGGAATCGCGATCGCGGAAACGTCCTGCGCCCGCGGGGTCGACAGCGGCGCTGCGACGATCAGGGCCGCGCCAACCGCCGCGAGACCAAACCACAACAGCCAGACCAATACGCGCCGGCGTCCCACACTCGCCTCCCCGAAGCCTTGAACCGCTACCCTAGACGATCTCCGGTACGACAACCAACGCGCCGGTACGCTGGCGCGATCCGACATGATCCTCACGACAAGCGCAAACCAAATTGCGCACTCTTCATCCTTCAATTCTTGGAGCCCGCGGGTTTCGCTGCCGGCGTCGGCAGCAGCGACTGCAGCGCCTCGCGGGTTTTGGGCGCAAGCTTGGGGTTGTTGGCGTTGGCCGCGAGAATGGTCTGCACCTTTTGCTGCAGCTCGGGCGGCAGCGGCTCCGGGCTCAGCGCGACCTGTCCGGGATTGCCGAGCGTGCTCGGACTACTGAAAATGCCGGACCAGTCGAGCCCAACTGAAGGCGCCGTCAGCGTGCCGCTGACCCTGAGCGGAATCGGCAGATGGGTCGGCGGTGGCGTCAGCTGCAGGCGCACGCTCTGATCGACCACGCCGGTGGCGAGATTGATGTTTCCGCTTGAGCTGATGTCGACGTCCTTGCCGCGAAAGGCTAGGTCGGACACGCTGCGCAGATCACCCTGGCGGATGTCGTAGTTGCCCTGCAACACCGAGAATTCGGTCTTGCGGGCGGCGTCGAACGACCAGCTGCGCCACCATTCCAGGATCATACTGCGCAGATCGAAGCCAGCAACGGCGCCGCTGCTGATGGCGAACGACGCCTTGCCGGTCAGCGAACCGACGAGGTCGCGCTGGGTGCGGCCCTGCCCGCTCGCGGTCACATCGAGCTTGGTGGCGCCGGTGAGCGGAGCGCTCGCCATAAACTCCTTGAGCAACGATTCCACCGGCACGTTGTCGACACCGAGCGTAATCGCGGTTTGCGCCGGTTGCGCGCGCTGCGCGCCCTGGAGCTGCAGGCGGCCGGTGATGTGCCCTTTGTCGAGTTCGAGTTGCTGGACCGCAAGGTCGAGCTTGCCGTCGGTGACCGCGAGCGTCATCACGCCGCCGGTCGCGTCGAGACGGCCGAGGTGGACCCGCCCGGCCTGCGCCTTGACGTCCATGTCGATCGTGCTCAAAGCAGCAAGGTCGACCACCTCGGTGCTCCACATCGACGGTGTAACCGTGGCTGTCGCCTGCGGCGCGAGGCTCGGCGGCTCCGATCCAAGCTGCTGGTCCAGTTTGTCGAGATCCGCCGACAGGGACTCGTAGGCCGGCACCACCTTGAGCGACGACGTCGCCGGCGCCAGCGCCTCGACTCCGACGCGCGCGGGCGCGCTGGTGCCCGACAACACCGTCAGGTCCAGCACCGGCGCATCGATGGTGGCGGTCAGCTTCGGCTTCGCGCTGAGGTCGACGCGCAGATCCCAGGCGCTGTTGGCGCCGTTCAGCGTCAATTGCGTCTTCTGCAGCGCGATCAATGTCGGCGTCGCGTCGATGTCGCCGCTCAGCGCGACCGCGCTCAGGCGCACGCTCGGCGGCGGCGCGGAACCGAGCCAGCGCGCAAGGTCGACCGGCGACGGCGCATTGGCGGTGAAGGTCCCTTGCAGCCGTCCGGGCGCGACCGGCGATACGGTCCCTGTCACCTTGCCGCTGATGTGCTTGGACAACACGTCCGCGCTGATGCTCGTTGCGGTGCCGGCCGCCAGCGCCTGGACATCGCCGATGCTGAGATCGAGCGTGATCGGCTCCGCCCGAAACACCGTCGCGCCGGAAATCTTGGCTTCCAGGGCGGAGCCTGTCTGCGACAGCGAGCCTGCGACGTTGGCGAGCTGGAACGATTGACCGGCTTGCTCGTCCTGATAGCCGATCGAACCATTCAGCAACGACAGCTGGGCGAGACGAACGTTTGCATTGGGCGGCGGCAGCATCCAATTGGCCTTGCCGGCCGCATCTTTATGCAATGCGAGAACCGGTTGCGTGACGGTCAATTCCGCGACCGTGACGGTGCCCTTGAGCAAACCGACGAGATCGATGCGGGCGTCGAGCGCTGCGGCCTGCAACAGATCCGGCCCGGTCATCCCCGGCGGGTTCGACAGCGCGACCTGATCGAAGTGCAGCACGAAATCAGGCCGGAACGCGTAGGAGGCGGTGCCGACCTTGAGCTCGCGGCCGGTTTGCGCCGCCATCGTCTTCACAATGATCGGGGTAAGCAGGGATGCCGGCGGCAACGCGATCAGCAGCGCGACCAACGCCGCGATGATCACAAACAATCCGGCGACGATCGCCAAGCCATAGCGGCGACGGCGCGGTCCGGCCGCGACCTGAGACGGAAGATCATTCTGCGCCGGAGCCGACGGGCCCGCTTCAGCCGGATCATTGAGCATCACGCAAACCTCAATCACAAAACGACGCTGGCGGCACACGAGCAGAAAACGATGACCTGCGCGTGTCGGCGGCAACTTGCGATAATGTCGACGGGGACGCGGTGCCTTGAAACGAGCCGCCCCCACGGCACATCGGTCATCCGCCATCAATACCATGTTATATTAGCATGCGAAGCAATCCCCGGCCACCGACGGCACGAGACCCAATCCGAACTGCGGGGCTATGGGGAATGCTTGGCGATCTGCCCGCCGTTGCCACGGGCATTGATCCCTCGACAATCGTTGGGAAAGGCGCGCAGCAGCATGGTTCGCGGGACAAAGGCGGTATAAAATAGCCGCGGATGTCGGATAGCACATCGGACAAGCAGAGGAGACGCGGCCATGGCGGCCCGACCGCAAGACCTGTGGAAAGCTTTCTGCGCCGCGCTTTCGCTGTCGGTGATCGCGCTCCCGCACGCGGCACGCGCCGATCAGATCAAGGTCAATTGGGGCGATCCCGAAATCCAGACGTTTTCCAAGGCGCACGCCACCAGCCAGCCGATGACGCTCGGCATCTCGCAGCCGGACCGGATCAGCGGATTGAAGCTGCCGGTGCTGGCGTTCGATTCCATCCCGCAACTGGTCAAGAACACCGCCCCTCCGGGGCTCGCGCCGACGGCGCCGACACGCCAGGTGCTGATGAACGATGCGGACCCGACCTGGTACCAGATCAACGATCAGTACGGCGACGTCTCGATCAGCGTGCAGGCCTCGCTCACCGTCAACCACGAGGTCGCGAAGTCGACCATCTACGCGGCGCCGACCCCGCCCGGCCTCACGGTGGAGAACGATCCGCATATTTCGGTGTTCGATGAAAACGGCGAGCCCGGATTTCAGGGCGTGATCGTCGAATACACGGTCTACAAATACCCGGACATTCCCTACACTGTAACGATAGAATGTACCCAGCAGGCGAAAGAGAAATGTCGCGATCTCGCGGTGGTCGCCAAGGACAAGGACCTGTTGAAGCTGATTTCCGCAAAGCCGCCGGGCTGACGCAATCTGCTGCGGCCCTGACGCGACATGATCAACACATTTGGCGGGAGCGGCTGCGGCGTTCAGCTCGGCAATGCCGCCTTGCCGCCAGTGATCAACGCTTTCAACATCACCGCGGCGCCGCATTGGGTCGAGACGTAGTCGGGATCCCATTTGCCGTCGGCGACGTACTTGCCCTTGGTGTAGTGATTTGAGAACGCCCATAGATACGGCGTGTTGATGCCCTTCCGCCGGCTGCCGAAGCCGTTATAGGCCTCGAAGCGAAACAGCGTATGCGCGAGGCTCCAGTCGGTCTGATTGGCGTAGCCCTCCAGCGTCAGCGCATCCTCCGCGCTCGAGGCCCAGTCGCTGGGCGGCAGCCAGACCGCGGGGCGCCCGGCGGGGACGTGGACGGTCTTCTTGTCGAGCGGATCGCCGTTGTGCAGGTGGGCGTTGAAATTGAAGCTCGCCTCCATCGCATGGATGATGCCGACGAAGTACCAGGGAACGCAAACCGCGTCCTCCACGGTGTCATAGGATTGATCGTAGCCGGCGTCGGTCAACTTGCCGACGTACCACCCCACTTGCGCACGGTGCGCGTCGCTGATGACGCAGGAGTCGAACAGGCTGGTGTATTCGTCGCGTAGCGACTCGAAGGTGAACTGCGTCGCCTGCACACCGACTTGATTGGGCTCGCCCTCGCTGCGCGGGGAATGCTCGGCATCGTTGATGCTCATCAGCAGCGCGGAGGCGCGCTTGAGCAGCGCATCCACGTCGGCCGCCGGCGCATTCGACCCCGCCGCCGACGCCTTGAGGTGATCGATGAAATCCACCACCGCCGGCATCGTATCGTCGTAGGCGGTGCCGCCGGTCAGACCGAGCGACATCCGCGGCACGACGAGGCCAAGCTGGCGCGCGGTCGCCGACATCGCGCCCAGTTCGGCCCATGGATTGACGGCGGCCGGCGTGGTCTGCGCGAGGCCCGGCAGCGGAAACGCCGCGCACGCAGCGGCAGCCGCCGCTCCGAACCCGAGTTGCCGCCGATCGATCGCCCACCCCTCACGCACTGGACGCCCTCCCTGCCGACCGCAACACGCCACGCCGCAGTCGGGAACCGGAATGGGCATTTCAGCGCGCGCGGATGACAAACGCAAGTCACCGCCGGATATCCTGATGTGAACCGCCGATGCCGACCGGCTTCCGCTCCGCCCGGAGCCGCGCTAGCTTGGCGCTATGTCATTGAAGCCGCTTTATTCCAAGCCCGGACATCTGATCAGGCGCCTGCAGCAGATCGCGGTCGCGATCTTCATGGAGGAAACCGCCGAATTCGGCATCACCCCGGTGCAATATGCCGCGCTGATCGCGGTGCGGGCGCATCCCGACATCGACGTGACCCGGCTGTCGGCGCTGATCGCCTTCGACCGCTCGACACTCGGCAACGTGGTGAAGCGGCTGGAGGCGAAGCGATGGCTGCAGCGGCGCGGCGGCCGGACGGACCGCCGCATCAAGCGGCTGCGGATCACCGCCGCCGGGCGGCAGCTGCTGACAATGATCGAGCCCGCGGTGCGGCGGGCACAACAGCGCATGCTGGCCCCGATCCCGAAGCCGGAACGGAAGAGGTTTATCGCACGGCTGACGCAGCTGGTCGAGATCAACAATGTCCACAGCCGGGCGCCGATGGGTCTCCTCCAGGACGACTGAGGTGGATCAAGCCACAGACACCTGAATTATGTCTCGGGCTGCGGGCGCGTCGATGGTCGCAAGCGCTCGCGCACGGACTGGAACGCGACATAGAGCGGCGGGATCGCAAAGATGCCGATGAACGACGCAAAGATCATTCCGCCGAAAACCGGAGTCCCGACGTCACGGCGCGCGAGTTGCGAGGCCCCGCTCGCGATCACCAGCGGCAGCAAGCCGAGAATGAAGGCAAACGACGTCATCATCACCGGGCGGAATCGCAGGCGCGCGCCCTCGGTGGCGGCTTCCAGCAAGGCGACGCCGTGCTCGCGCTTCTCCTTGGCGAATTCCACGATCAGGATGCCGTTCTTGGCGGCGAGGCCGATCAGCACCACCATTCCGATCTGGGCGTAGAGATCGAGCGTCAGCCCGCCGATCACGATGGCGGCGAACGAGCCGAGCACGCCGATCGAGACCGACAGCAGCACCGGCACCGGGATGCTCCAGCTCTCGTACAAGCCGACCAGGAACAGGTAGGCAAACAGCACCGCAAAGGCGAGGATCATCCCGGTCTTGCCCTCGGCGCGCTTTTCCTGGAACGCCGTATCGGTCCATTCGCCGGCAAAGCCCGCGGGCAGGGTTTTCGCCGCCACCTCGTCCATCGCCGCCAGCGCCTGGCCGGACGAAATTCCCACCGCCGGGCCGCCTTGAACCGTGACGGCGCGCAGATTGTTGTAGCGGATCAGCGCCGGCGGCCCGACCACGACGCGGACCTCTACGAGACTGCGCATCGGAATCATCTTGCCTTCGGTGTTGCGTACATTGATGCGATAGATGTCGTCGATGCTGGCGCGGTCGGCGGCTTCGGCCTGGACATTGACCTGCCAGGTGCGGCCGAACAGATTCATGTTGTTGACGAAATAGCCGCCCAGGGACGCCTGCAGCGCCTGGAAGACATCGCTCAACTGCACGCCCAGAATTTGCACTTTGTCCCGATTGATATCGAGAAAGATCGAGGGATTGGTGGCGGAGAACGTGCTGAACACGCGTGTCAGTCGCGGATCCTGGTTAGCCGCAATGACGAGACCGCGCAGGACTTGCGCAAGCGCCTTCGGATCACCGCCGCGCAGATCCTCCAGCACATAAGAAAAACCGCCGCCGGTGCCAAGACCGATGATCGGGGGCGGCGCGAGCGGAACGACCGTCCCGCCTTGAATCTGGCGCAACTTCAAACCAAGGCGCGCGATCACGGCACGCACGCCGAGCGAAGTATCCTTGCGCTCCTCGAACGGCTTCAGAGTGAGGACCATAAACGCTGCGTTGGGTTGCGAGTAGTTATCGATGAAGTTCAAGCCGATCACCGAGGTATAGTCGGCGATCGCCGGCTCATCCTTGAGGATGTCTTCGGCTTGGCGGATGACATCGGCGGTGCGGCCAACGGATGCGCCCCCTGGCAACTGGACGACGACAAACAGCGCGCCTTGATCGTCTTCCGGCAAAAAGCCGGTCGGTGTTATTTTCGACAGCCCAACGACGCCGAGGCCGGCGACGGCAACCATCGCCAGTCCAATCACCGAGAAGCGGACAATGCGGGCAACCGCTGAGCCATAGGCGTCGCGCACCCGGTCGATCTGCCCCATTACCCACCCGATCGCGCCGCGGCGCGGCCCGCGATGGGGCTCCAACAACACGCCGCACAGCGCAGGCGACAACGTAAGTGCATTGATTGCCGAGAGAAACATCGCGACGGCGACGGTGACGGCGAATTGCCGGAACAGCTCGCCGGAAATCCCGGGTATGAAGGCCACCGGCACAAACACCGAGAGCAAGACCAATGTAATGGCGATGATCGGTGCGGTGATCTCGCGCATCGCTTTCTTGGTCGCCTCGGCAGGCGACAGTTCGGGATGCTCCTCCATTACCCGCTCGACGTTCTCGACCACGACGATGGCATCGTCGACGACGATGCCGATCGCCAGCACCACTGCCAGCAGCGAGACGGTGTTGGCGGAATAGCCGACGGCCTTGAGCACGATGAACGCCCCGATCAGGCTGACCGGTACCGCCAAGGTCGGAATCAATGTGGCGCGCACGCTGCCGAGAAACAGGTAGACGACGATCACCACGAGGATGAACGCCTCGATCAGAGTTTTCTGCACTTCGTGGATCGTATCCGTGACGAACGTGGTCGGGTCGTAGGTCACCTTCCAGGCGAGATCCTCCGGGAAGCGTTTTTCCAGCTCGGTGATGCGATCCCGCACGGCTTTCAGGGTCGTGATCGCATTCGCGCCCGGTGATTGATAGATTGCGATGGCTGCCGCCGGTCCGCCGTCGAGGCGCGTCTCGCGATCGAGATTGGCGGCGCCCAATTCCAGCCGCGCGACGTCGCTCAAGCGCAGCACCGAGCCGTCCGGATTGGTGCGGATCACGATCTTTTCAAATTCGGCGACCGAATCCAGGCGGCCCTTGGTCTGAATATTGAGCTGAAGCTGCTGATCGTCGGAGATCGGCCGCGCGCCGATGCGCCCGACCGCCGCCTGAACGTTCTGCGACTGGATCGCGTTGATGATGTCGCCGGTCGTCAGGTTGAGGCCGGTCAGCAGATCGGTGTGGATCCAGGCCCGCATGGAGTAATCCTGCGGCCCCCATAACGAGGCGTCGCCGACGCCCGGCGTGCTCTTGATCGAATCGAGAAGATTGATGGTGACGAAATTCGACAGGTACAACGGATCGTGGGTGTGTTTGGGCGAATAGAAGGCGATGACCCCGAGCAGGGCCGATGATTTCTTCTTCACCGTGATGCCCTGACGCTGCACGTCCAGCGGCAGGCTGGACAGGGCGGTCTGGACCCGGTTGTTGACATTGACGGTGTTGATGTCGGGATCGGTGCCGAGTTCGAACGAGCACGTCAGCGTGTAACTGCCGTCGTCGCCGCTGACGCTCTTCATGTAGATCATCTTGTCGACGCCGACGACTTTCGCTTCGATCGGCTGTGCGATGGTCGCGTCCACGACCGTCGAATTCGCGCCGGGATAAATTGTGGTGACCGACACCTGCGGCGGAACGATATCGGGATACTGCGCGATCGGAATGACGTAGAGCGACAGCAAGCCGGCGATCGTGGTGACGATGGCGATGACGATCGCCAGACGCGGCCGGTCGACGAAGATCGCGGACAGCACGCGATCAGCTCCGGCCGAGCGGCTGCGGCATCGGCGATGCCCGCACGGGGGCGCCGGCGCGAACGTTCTGCAGTCCTTCGACGATGACGAGTTCGCCGCCGGCAAGGCCCTGATCGATGATCACATCGGCGCCGCTCTCGACGCCCGGCTTGACGCGCTTCATGGCGGCCTTGCCGTCTTCGACCACGAACACATAGACGCCGCCCTGATCCGCGATCAGGGCCGCCTGCGGCACCACGACTTTTTCCTCAGGCTTTCCGCTTTCGAGATTGACCCGAACCAACTGACCGTCGATCAGCGCTCCGGCCGGGTTCGGCACGATCGCGCGTACCAACACCGTATCAGTGCTGCGGTCGACGCTCACGTTGACGAAATCGATCTCGCCGACCTGGTCGTAAATTCTGCCATCGGCGAAGCGCAGGCGGACCTTGATGGCTTTGATGTCGACCTTGCGCCCTTGTTCCTGCGCGCGCAGAAATTCACGCTGGCTGACCGGAAAGGTCACATACATCGGGGTCTGACTGACGATCATGGTGAGAACGCCGCTGTCGGGACCGACGACATTGCCCTTGGTGATGTTGGTCTTGCCGACCTTTCCGACAATCGGCGAGACGATGTCGGTGTAGCCAAGATTGATCTGGGCCGTCTGCAGGTTGGCCTCGTCGATCATAATGTTTCCTGCGGCCTGCTTGTCCGCCGCCAGCGCCTGGTCCCGTGCGACCAGCGTTCCGGCCTGCTTTGCCGCCAAGTCTTCCGCCCGTTGCAGCTGGATCGTGGTGAGAACTTTCGCTGCCCTGCTCTTCTCCAATGCGCCCTGAGCCTGCTCGACGGCAGCTTGAAACAAGCCCTTTTCAATCTGGTAGAGCCGAGCGCCCTCCTTGATGGTATCGCCCTCCTTAAACAGCACGGCTTCGAGATACCCGGTCACGCGCGCGTGCACCTCGACGCGATTGATGGCGTCGATCCGGCCGACGAAATCCAGCGTTTCGGCTATCGGCCGACGAACGGCCGCGACGGTACCCACCGGCACCGTCGTCGGTTGGTGTTCTTGGGCATTGACGGCGCTGAGGGATCCGCAGACGAGCAACGCCAAGCACATCGCGCGGCGCATGACAATTCTCCTCCTCGGCCTGCGATAGGTGCCAGGTCGTGTTCTTGTTGCCCGTCGCGCGGGAGATGCAACCGCGGTCGTCATCCGCCGGCCCCATCAGCGCGCCAGTCCGCAGCACGGGGCCTGCAGGTAAGATCCGCCGGAGAAGTATCAAAAGTCTTGTAAAAGAGATGACAGAGTCGCGTCAAAAAATCGCGTCAATTAAAATTTTTATCAAACACGCCGCTTCCACCGTAGAGCCACGCCAGATCCCCATACCAATCCGACGAGGTCTTGTTGCGCAACATGGCATTGCGTAAAGCCGCATGTGGTCCTGCGGGATGGTAGACGTGCTCACCCATCGCGCGCGAGAGCAACTGCACGCGTGCGGTTCGAAGCAACCGCTGCGACCGGTAGATCTCCAGCGCCGTTTCCAAATCGCTGGAATATTCTGCGACGGTTTCGGACAGGCACACGGCATCTTCCATCGCCATGCAGGCGCCCTGTGCCATGTATTGCAACATCGGATGCGCCGCGTCTCCAAGCAGCGCGACCCGGCCATCAACCCAATTCTCAACCGGATCCCGATCGCACAAAACCCACAGCTTCCAGTCAGTGCCGTGCCGAATGATGTCTTGCGCACGCTCATTCACATGCGCGAAGCCCTTCATCACCACGTCCAGACTGACCGGCTTGCCGGCCACCGGCTCCGGGGCGTCATTATGAAAGGTGGCGACGAGATTGAAGACTTTCCAATCGGACAGCGGGTAGTGCACGAGGTGGCACTTCGGTCCCGCCCATAATGTCGCGGCGTTCCAGCGCAGATCTTCCGGCATCCGCTCAGTCGGGATCACCGAGCGATAGGTGGTGTGGCCGGAGACCCGTGGCGCACCATCGCCGACCACTTGCTTGCGAACGTTGGACCAAAGACCGTCGGCGCCGATCAACGCGGCGCCGGTCACCTGCTCACCGGAGCCGAGCCTGGCGGTGACACTGCCATCGTCCTGGTCGTAGGACACGACCTCGCTGTTGACCCTCAGGTCGATCTGCGCGGAATCCCGGCACGCCTTCAGCAGCACGCCGTGCAGGTCGCCGCGATGAACGACCGCGTAGGGATTTTTGAAGCGCTCGCGAAAGCCTTCGCCCAAGTCGATGTGGGTGATCTCCTCACCGGTGATGGCATCCATCAAACGCAGATTGTCAATGTAGACCGCCATCGCCCGCGCCGCCTCGCCGACCCCGAGATAGTCGAAGCAATGAAAGGCGTTCGGTCCGAGCTGGATTCCGGCGCCGATTTCGCCGAGCGCCGGGGCTTTTTCCAGCACCACCACCGACTGACCTTTTTGCGCGAGCCCCAAAGCCGCGGACAGGCCGCCGATGCCGCCGCCGGCAATGAGAATGGGGCGCTGTGATGGTGCGCTGGCCATGAGATCCTCCCGTACGACGCCGGGCGCAATTCTTCGAGCCGACCGGCACTCACACCACAACTAAGGCATTTTGGAAGTATACTGTCAAATGGACCGAAACCGCATGACGCATGCGCGCACGGGCGCGTGACGCAGGACGGTTTCCATCTGTTAGAGCCACTTCTTCCATTTGAAGAAGAAATACGGAAGCACCGCGGCAAACAGCATCAAAACGATCGCAAACGGGTAGCCGTATTGCCACTCGAGTTCCGGGATCGCCTTGAAATTCATCCCATAGATCGACGCGATGAGCGTCGGCGGCATGAACACGACCGCGGCCACGGAAAATAGCTTGATGATATTGTTCTGTTCCAGACTGACCATTCCCAGCATGGCGTCGAGCAGAAATTGGATCTTGGTGGACAAATAGGTTGCGTGGTCGGAGAGCGACTGCACGTCGCGCTGCATGCCCTTGAGCTGCGAGCGCGTCTCCTTGGCCCAGCGCATGCTGTCGGCCTCATTGGCGAGATAGAGCAGCAAACGGTTGATCGAGACCAGGCTTTCGCGAACTTTCGAGGTGAGGTCGCCCTTCTTGCCGATGGTCTTGAGAATATCGTTGTAGGTGCGGGATCGTTGTCGCGCGGACTCGTCGGGCTCGAAAATGTCGTGCGAGACCTGATCCATCTCCGCGCCGATTTTTTCCAGGATGTCGGCGGAGCGATCGATCACCGCGTCGAGCAGATCCATCAACACGGACTCGCCGGATACCGTGGTCGGACACAGCCGCGCCAGCTTGTGGTCGACCATCGTGAATGGACGCGGCTCGTCGTAGCGCACGGTGATGAGGCGATGTCCGGCCAGAATGAATGTGACGGCAGTCGTCTTCGGCGTTGCGCTGTCGGCCTGACACATCAGGGTCGCGGTCATGTAACGCGCGCCGTTCTCGACGTAGAGCCGGCTGGTGACCTCGATCTCCTGCATCTCCTCCCGCGTCGGAACGGCAATGCCGAGCGAGCGCTCGACCAGCTTATCCTCGCCCGCGGTCGGGGTTACCAGATCGAGCCAGACCGAGGTGTCCGGAATTGCCGCGGTGCCTTCGATCGGCAGCCGCTCCAGTGTCGTGCCGCGCGGAACGTAAACCGAGAGCATGCCCCCTCCCCAGCGTGCAGCCCGCGGAGTGCAGCCTGCTGTTTCCCATGACCGTGAAAGCGCATCGGCCGGTCACGGATGATCCGGTCGATCGATCCCTGCGAACGGCAAACGGTAAACCGTTCCGCAGCCGGCTTTGTCACGACGGCGCCAGTCGGGCAACAGTATTTACACGCGTCCATTGCGCCCACGCGACGGCGCGGTACGGCAAGGACGCGCGACAGGCAGGCGGACTGCGATCAGGCGGCCGCGTCAGCGACGAAGCTGGTCGAGCCATCGTTCTGCGGCTCGATCGGCGCATAACGCGGGTTTCTGGCATCACTTTGATACCGCAACGCCGCGGCGACAGCGGAGATCCCGATCTGACGATAGCGACCTTCGAGATCGCGGGGCCAGCGCTGTGCTTCCTCGTAAGTTTTTGGTACCTTTAACGAACTCATAGTCCCCTCCCATGCAGAGGCCAGCTCGTGACATGGGCGCGGACCGCGGCCGAATCGCCGGTTCGTTGACCTTTGGATCAGCCGGCCCACCCCGTCCGAGCGGCTGACGGATTATTGAACACTTCGGCTTAAAAAACGGTTGCGTACCCGGGCGCGAGCGTTGCCTCCTCGCTGGCCAGATTAGAGCACAGGGCCGCTGCAACAGCGTCTTTTCAGCGTTTTACGGCTTCTGCCCGGTCGTTAGCTCTTGGAATACCTGAGACATTCCTGCAACAGGTCCGCGTCATAAAGAGGTATCGGACGGAGAATGCCTGGAAGGTTTAATGACTTTTCGATATGAGAGAAGGACTCAAGGCTAGGCATGGCAAACGGGTGAGGGAAATATGGCGGCGCGTTGGGTCGCACTATTGAGTTTAGGATTCATGCTCGGCGGCTGCATCCAGTCCACACTGGAACCGGCGCCCGAGACCAGCCTGAAGCCGCGTGACAAGCAGTTGCTTG
>Ga0265342_10000097_pt1 | contig 96401 bp, 84 predicted proteins | sample 4CB327metaG_FD_203125 | JGI IMG/M metagenome (GOLD analysis project Ga0265342, IMG submission 203125) | Rhizosphere microbial communities from Carex aquatilis grown in University of Washington, Seatle, WA, United States - 4-CB3-27 metaG | ecosystem: Host-associated > Plants > Roots >...
CCCCGTCCCGTATACTGCCCGGTCTCCGAAATGGCCGCTCCACCCAAAATAACCCGCGTCCGCAACATCGGCATCGTCGCCCATATCGACGCCGGCAAGACCACCGTCAGCGAGCGCTTTCTTTTTCATTCGGGCCGCATTCACAAGCTCGGCGAAGTCCACGACGGCGAAGCCCAGATGGACTGGATGCCTCAGGAGCGCGAGCGCGGCATCACCATCACCGCCGCCGCCACGACGATCGCCTGGCGCGGCTTCGACATCCACCTCATCGACACCCCCGGCCACGTCGACTTCACCATCGAAGTCGAGCGCTCGCTGCGCGTCCTCGACGGCGCTGTCGTCGTGTTCGACGGCGTCTCCGGCGTCGAGCCCCAGTCCGAGACCGTGTGGCGCCAGGCCGACAAGTTCCGCGTCCCGCGCATCTCCTTCATCAACAAAATGGACCGCCCCGGTGCCGACTTCCCTGGCGCCATCGAGGAGATCCGCACCCGCCTCGGCGCCCGCCCCATCCCCATCCAGCTGCCCATCGGCGCCGAGGACCGCTTCACGGGCGTCGTCGACCTCATCCGCATGCGCGCCCTGTACTTCTCGGGCGACGAGACCGAAGCCCCGCGCGAGGACGATCCACCCGCCGCGATGGCCGACGAAGTCGCCGCCGCGCGCGAGAAAGTCATCGAAGCCGCCGCCGACTTCGACGACGCCATCGCCAACGCCTTCCTGGAAGGCCAGCCCATCGACGAAGCCGCCCTCAAGGCCGCCCTGCGCAAGGGAACCATCGACTGCGCCATCGTCCCCGTGCTCGCCGGCGCGGCCCTGCGCAACAAAGGCGTGCAGCCCCTTCTAGACGCCGTCTGCGACTACCTGCCGTCGCCAATCGAGGTCCCGCCCATCAAAGGCGTCGTCCCCGGCACCGAGGAGCCCGCCAGCCGCCCCCCCGAGGACAGCGCCCCGTTCTGTGCGCTCGCGTTCAAGGTCGCAATGGATGAAGGCCGCAAGGCCGTCTACCTGCGCATTTACTCCGGCGTGCTCAAGCCCGGCGACGAGATCCAGAACGCCCGCACCCGCCGCAACGAAAAGATCGCGCGCCTTTTCTCCGTGCACGCCAACAAGCGCGAGCGCATCGAGCGCGCCGGCGCCGGCAGCATCGTCATCGCCATGGGCCTGCGAGACGCCGGCACCGGCGACACCCTGTGCTCGCCCAAGGCCCCGATCCTGCTCGAGCGCATCGACATCTACGAGCCGGTCATCGCCCGCGCCATCGAGCCCAAGACCCAGGCCGAAAAGGAAAAGCTCGACTTCGGCCTGGGCAAGCTCGCGGATGAGGATCCGACTTTCAGATTCGGCGAAGACGCCGAGACCGGCCAGATGATCATCCGAGGCATGGGCGAGTTGCATTTGGATATTTTGGTAGACCGCCTGCGCCGCGAGTACGGCGTCGACGCCAACATCGGCAAGCCCCAGGTCGTCTACCGAGAGACGTTGGCCAAGCCGGCCGACGCCGAGGCCCGCTTCGAGCGCGTCGTCGACGACGAGACATTGTTCGGTCACGCGAAGGTGCACGTTGCGCCGAGGCCGCGCGCGTCGGGGAATTCGTTGAAGATGGCGCTGGTGAAGCAGCCGGTGGTGTCGGGCGCAACGAAGATCCCGGAGACGCCGCAGGTGATCTTAGATGCGGCGATGGAGGGCGCGAGGGAAGCAATGCGGTCCGGGCCCCAGGGCTATCCGATCGAGGACATCGAGGTCGCGATCACCGGGATCGAATACCGCCCGGATGCTTCAACTGCGGCCGGCGAGAAGGCGGCCGTCGGCGAGGCGCTGCGCCAGGCCTGGCGCGAGGCGGGAACGCGTTTGCTCGAGCCGATCATGAAGGTCGAGGTGATCTCGCCTGAGCCCAACGTCGGCGACGTGCTGGGCGACTTGAATGCGCGGCGCGCGCAGATCGAGGACGTCGGTTTCCGAGGGCAGCTGCGGGTGATCATTGCGAAGGTGCCGCTGCGAAGGATGTTCGGCTATTCGACGGACCTGCGGTCAGCGACGCAGGGGCGCGCGACGTACTCGATGCAGTTCGAGACGTACGACGCGTGGGAGTAGATCAAGGGCTCGGCGCCCGCGGCAGCCTTCGACTCAGAGCTGCTATCTGGACCATTTCGGGGAAGACAGGTCGACGCCTCTCACTTGAATTGGCTAGTGCAATGCCGATCGTTATCTCGCGACCGGATCGAGAACCAGTTCGCCTTTTCAGCAGCCTGCTAGGTCCCGACATCAGGCGGGAGGAAAGGAATCGTGTCCGGTGGATCCGTCGACCCGGCCCCTTCCGACAATGCCCCAATAAGCCCGTTGGCGATGTTTTTTCCAGCTTTTTGCTTGGCACCGGGACGAAGGTAGAGACTCCAGGCTACACCCAGCAAGACCAAAGGAACCAATAGCGGCGCCGACGTTGTGAGCGCGCTCGCCCCAGACAAACTGGCGATAGCAGCAATTCCAGCCGTGCCAGCAAGTGCTCCGACCCCCGCTGTCAGTAGGGAAGACCCGACGGTAGTTGCGCCGACTACTGCCTGCTCTCCAGTGAGTTCCGTCGCTTTCTTGATGACATTACGCTTCTTGTCGATCGATGTCGCGGCCCCCAGTAGCGCTTCTTTCCACTCATTTTTGACGAATCGCTCGATCTCCGGTCTTTTGGCGAGCGTCGGCAACGGCAAAGACATCTGGTGCAGAACGTGCGAGAAAGTCCTGTCCTGACGAATTCGTAGTATGTCTTCAAACTCTAGTTCCTCGAGATCCAGTTGCCAGTCCGGCCTGGACCCTTCGAAGAGCTGTGCGACGGTCTTGTTTAGCACCGAGTGGCCCGGGAGCGGTGGTACTTCGAACCGGTGACGTGTCTCGGCGTTGGTCGCGCAGCCCTGACGTAGAGCGATTAGTTTGGTGCGGAATGCTCGGTCGCCCCAGATAGTCGGGTTCTTCGCCAGAGCGCTTCGGGAAAGTGGTTCGCCGCGGAAATACCACTGGTACAGTTCTTCCTCGACGGGCGAACGATGGCCGTGATCGATACGCTCCGCTAGCCAATCCCAAGCGAGATTTCTGAAGCGCTGATGACGATCGAGCGGTGTCTCGATGGAGTTCGCAGCGGTGAAAATCCTTTCGAGCTCGGCGCGTCGGTGCCCCAATGCCCAAAGGCTGGCTTCCTTGACGTAGGACTCGAACGTTAGCTTCTCTGGGGCTTCGCGCCAGGTCTGGAGGGTCTCTGCGGGTATGCCAGGCTCTGGAACGGCCGAGGGGATGTTTTTGCGTTTTCGATCGGCTCCGAGCAGCCAATTGCGCACACGATCATCCAGCGACTCCCTCGGCTGGATGCCGTGGGACACGTACATCGTCGACGTTTCGTTGTGGGTTTTCCCGAGGAGTACGTTCAGCACGTCAGGTTCTCGATGGATTAGCTCCCACAAAGCTTGACTGTCCAGGAGATCACCCGCTGGTATCAATAGGTTGCTATTGATCAGTAGCTGGAGCTTGAGCTCAGCTCGAGTATTCTCGATCGATTCTTCGAGATTTTGCACGGCCGACACTTGAGCCGGAACGGCCGAAAGAATCATCGCAAACGTGTTGCTCTCGTCCTGCGCATTCGTGTCGTAGGACATCGCATTCCTCCATCAGGCTAGTCCGCCACGACCGCCGGTCTAATTAGTCCCCCACCGACAGTGGAGAGGCGTCCTTCGACACGGCGTACGGCTGATTCGATGGTGGCGCGCGATAGGGCGGAGCGTGCAACGCTCGACGCGAGTTCGGCGAGCAGGTAGTCGCCGGCGCCAGCCGCGTCGTTTAGGGGAACGCGACGGGCAGGAATATCGAAGGCGTCTCCGCCGATCAGCACCGTGAGGCCTGCCGAACCGCGCTTGAGGAAGACACCGGCCGCCGAGAAGCGTGCGACGAGGGCTCGAGCCGCGGCGGTGGGTGCGGTCGCGGAGACGAGGCGGGCGCATTCGGCCGCATTGGGTAGCATGAACATGCCCTCCCCATAGCCTTCGTAGTCGGCGTGCCGGGAATCGACGAAAGCGATGCCACCGTGCGCGATTACGTGCGCGGACACGGCCGCGCGGACAGGTGGCAACATCACCCCGAGACCGTAGTCGGCGACCGCGACGACGTCAAATCCGCCATTCGCGATGATGGCCTCGATTTCTCGCGTTGCATGTGGAGAAAGGGCTCCAGGCCCAGGTTCGTCAGCTATGCAAACGGCGCTGCCGCCTCGTACATCGTAGTAGACAATATTCTCGGGAGCTTCCTCGAGCCGGAATACGTGCAGCGTCCGGTTGTCGTTCACGCGCATCGCTCGGGCGACGCGATCCGGAGCGGGGTGTGCTGTCACGACGACCCAGTCGGCTGCACTCGGATCCAAGCACCCTGCGACATTACCGAGTGCGCCCACACGTTCGCTGGTCCCGTCCGGTCCCCGGTACAGATCGATGACGGCGTCGCCAATCACGAGGCCGCGTGGCCTATCGCTCGAAGAGCGCATGGTGTCGTCGCGCCGCGAAGTCGCCCGCGCCCATCGCGCACTGAAGGAGCAGGGACAAGGCGCCCACGCCCGCGCCCAAGAATGGCGGGCTCCGGCTTTCCCAGAACGGCTTCATGGCTGCTGTCGATTTGAGCGCTCGGATTGGCGCATCGGTCGGGGCGACGGTCACGCGGGGCGGATTGTATCCCAATTGCGATCAGCCTTCCCAGGTTCCTCGAACGAGATGACGATGTGTTGGGCAGTCCAGGCGCCATAGGAAGGTTCTACAACCCAATGATGTGTTGAGACGGGCCGGTGGCGTTTGGTTCGAGTGCCGGGCAGACGCAAGGCCTGTGAAGCTCTGAGAAACCGCTCGATCGATGTCCGGCCATTCGCGCCGAGAAGCATTCGCTCTCATATTCTCCATCCGCTTCCGCGGAGGTTGCAGCCCAACTCCGAACGCTCTCAACCCGTCCCACCCGCGGCCCGTGCGGCTGGAATCGGGTCGAGCGCCGACCCCAGCCGTAACCTCACGAAACGACCAGGTCCCAGAAGGTAGCCTACGCAGTCGACGCTCCCGTCGGAGGTGTCGGGCTGGTCCCGCGCGCTCTCCGGGCGAGGCACCTGACGATCCGCGGTCCACCGATGCATCCGGAATGATCTCGCGAACCTGCACCTGTGTCAGCCCCAGGCTCAGCAGGTCACGCTTGAACGCTGCCAGGCGTGCCGGCGTCGTGCGGATCGCTGTACGGAACGACGCTTCGGCCACCGTCGCCGCCGCGTCCACTGTGCGGTGAGTTTCGATCGCCGCGGAGTACGTTGTAAGCAAGGAGTCGATCGCGATGGCCCAATCTTCGCGCGGTGCCTGCGTCGGGCGGCGCAGACAGATGCCCACGCCAGTGATGGACCGGTGGATACGCGTCAGCTGCGCTGCGTGCTTGCTGAAGCGACCGCGCTAGCTGCGTACCCGATGGCGGCGCTACCTATCGCTGAAATCGGGCGAAAGCGCTCGACCGATTGACACCCGCAACGCCTTCGCTGACGCTGGAGCGATGCGGACTCTCAGCTCGAGAGGGAGGGCCTCGATACGCTGGTGCCCCCAATGAAGATATCCGACCTGATGAAGCTCGCCGCCTTGGGCGCAGCAGCGGGAACTCTGATGATTGCCACAATCAAGGTTCGCCGAAAGAAAAACCGGCTCGACGCCATCGTCATCGCCCTCTCCGCGCTGTCCGCGCTATTTGTCTTTGGAATTCCCTGGCAGATCGAGCGAGAAGCGAAAGCGCTGGCCGAAGAAGTCGACCGTGGTTTGGGCTTCTCGGCTTACATGTACTACGATTTCCGAGGCGAACGAATGTATCCGGACGAGAAGTCTGACGACTACAACTTCATCCGCCAAGCTGTTGCGATCAGCCAGCCATTTCAGCCACAAACGCGCGAAACGCCCGTTGGTGACTACAGGCAGGTGGTACAGGCGGGCGAGCGTTTTCAGCTAAATGGAAAGGAGTGTCGGAAGACCCTGGAAATTCAGCTATATCCGTCGGGTGCCACGAACGGCAACTTCACCACTTGGTGCAAAGAAGACGGCGGGATTTGGCACCGCTGGAGAGATGAGCCACCTGATTCAAACGTACCGGTTCGTAGCTTCAGGAGCGGTCCAGGGGTTGACTTCTCACGACTCAGGCTTCCGCCAGGCTTTCGGTTCCCGTCCACCCCTCTACCAGATGCCGGTCAACCCCCATGACGCCCGCGTGGCAAACCTCCTGAATCCCCGGTCGAGCATTCGTCCGGGCTGACCACCTGGGTTATCGGCGAGACGGGCAGAGCTTTGGCCGGCTATTTCGTATCGACGGCGTATCGATATTTGCGTCTTCTGAGCGATCGTGGTGTCACCTCGGGCGCCACGAGGTACGCTGAAAGCCGCGAAGATATGGGCTCGGCGTGACGCCAGGAATCACCCGATGACAGCCGGCGAGACGTACGACGCGTGGGAAGCGAAGTAGAGGCGAAACACGTCGCTCGAGAGCATGTGTCCTGGCTGCGTGTCCTCGACCAACCGAGCCCGTACTACTGCGCGCACACCACCAGCGGTCACAGCAACCTGGCGTTCTCCATTTGCGGTGCCTCGATGGGGCCCTTCAACTACCGCTCCTATTCGGTGTTCGTGCGATCCGATCAATGAGGACGTCTCCGCGGAAAGTGCGTCAGGCAAAGCCGGGTGGAGCTTCCGCCGTGACCAGAGGGCAGAGCGCACCTCCTGCTCCTTCTGCAGATCCTCGATCTTGGCCGTGCGAGCTGTATGCGACCTAGTGATCGTCCTTCGCTGGCCGCGTCGAAAGCTCTTCCGCCAGCGCCGTGTGGCCGCCGGCCTTGGCAAGGGACGCCGCATCTTCGCCATTGCAGTTCTTCATCGCGGCATCCGCCTGCTTCGACAGCAACAACCTCACCAGATCCTTCTTGCCCCTTCGAGCCGCGAACATCAGCGCTGTTGTTCCTGAATTGTCGGCGGCGTCCACGTTTGCACCTCGATCGAGCAACTCCTGCGCAAACCGGCGATCCACGGGCGGAGAAAAGCCGAAGGCCGCGAGTTGCATCAGCGGCTGGACCCCTTCAGCACCCGTTGCGGTTGCCGATGCGCCTTTCGCGAGAAGCGCTGAAACGATGGCTTGACGGGCGGTGAACTCTGCCTGGATCAGGGCTTGCGTCCTGCGTACGTCGGCAATACCCGCTGGTTCCAGCGGCTCTGAACGGACCAGTGCGGCGAGGAGAGGCGTGTCTCCGACGCTATCGCGCTCGTTCACGGTGGCTGTGTTCATGAGACGGCGCGCGGTCTTTACATCGTTGTGTTGGATTGCCTGATGCAGGGCCGAACCGGTCCACGGGCCCTGGGGAATCTTGAATTCAGGGCATGCGTGGGTGTCGGCCGCCAGAAGCGACCCGAGCAAAAAGAACACTGCAGACGCAATCGACATGGACTAACGTTGTCTGGAATTAGGGGAGCGCACCCGCCTCCGGTGGGCGCCCCCAACTTTCGTCCGCCTCGCGCGGTGACTGCATTCGCCGCTAAGGTTCGGCGGATTGCCATCGAGGACGTTCGGCCAGAATCGGTACGGGACCCCGATCCCGGCCGCAACCCACTGAAACGACGAGACCTCAGACGCCGTTCTTAAGCGCTCGCTCCCCCCGCCGCTGGCGTCGGATTCGCCCCCGCCCCATTCCCCGTCCCAACCAATGCCACCCGGCTTCGTCGCACCCTGTCTGTGCTCGGGTGGTCATCCGCTGGGCAAGCGAATCGGCGCGGGTGTCGGGCGCGAGCGCGGGGTTCCGTCGGGAGCGCCCCCGTCTCGGTTGCTGCCCCAGCAGAAGACCCGACCGTCGCGCGTGACCGCGCACGCGAACGCGCCGCCGACGGCGACGTCGACGGCGGGCGGTAGGCCCTCGATCTTCGCGACCCCGAGGGCCGTCGGCGACGGCGGCGCGGCGACCACCCCGGTGCCCGCCGGATCCAGGCGGCCATTCGACCAGCAGGTCACGGCTCCCGCGCGCGTGATCGCGCAGGTGAGGCTCGCGCGCTCGTCCACCGCCGCCTGGGCGTCGTCCGACGCGGCGGTCAACTTGATGACGTCTGCGAGCGCGCCGATCTCGGGCTGATCGATAGGCGCCAGCTTCACATCGTCGACCGCCTGCCGAAAACAAGCGACGCGCCCGTCCTTGCTGCGCGCGCAGGCGACGCGGCCCGCTCGACCGGTGGCGCTCGCCGACGCGGCCTCTACGAAAGTTCCTGGCACCCACGACACGCCCGCCGCGCGCGCGGAGCAGGTCGGACAGGCGGCGCAACCGAGGCGCCCCTTCCGATCAATGGCGCAGCCACCGTCGGCCGTGAGCGTGCTGCCCGCCGGCGCAAAGCCGCGATCGGGCTTGCCTTCGACCCGCACCCGATCCGCCCAGCGTTCGCCGTCCCAGCACGAAGCCTTGCCGGCGATGCGGCCGCACGGTTCCCCGAGCTGGCCAATGACGAGGTCGCTCAACCCCGGCGGCGCGGCGAGGTTGGCGAACCCGTCGGCGTCGAAGGTCAGGTTCTTCGACGCGTGCCCCCAGCACGCGATCTTGCCGTCGCCTTTGCGCGCCGCGCACACAACGCCCCCGCCGCCCGCCACCGCGGTCGCGTCGTCGATCCCGGGAACCGCCGCGGGACCGTGAATGAAGCGCGTCCCGTCGCCGAGCTGCCCGCGGGAAGCGTCGCCCCAGCAAGCCACGCGCCCCTTCGCCAGCGCGCACGCGTGGTGAGCCGACATTGCCAGCGCCGTCGCGTCGGCCGGCACCGCGCCGGTCAGCGACGGCGGTGCGCCCGCGCGGGCGCCGCCGCCCGCGACGCAGCGAACGGCCTGCGCGGTGTCGCGAAAGCAGGACTGCGTGCCGTTGGTCGCCAGGAACGCCGCCGGCGTCACCGTCGCCAGCGGATCAGGCGCCGCCTTGCCGCCGCCGAGGAGGACGCAGGTGACGCCATCCGGGCGCGCGCGCGCGCCGCGGGCGCACACCGACTCGGGCAAGCGCCCCGAGATCAGTAACTCCGCCGCGCCGGTGAGCGCCGGCAGCGGCGCGGCTTGCAACGGAAATCCCTTGAGCGGGTCGCGCGGGTCGCGGCCCGCGAAGCGCACGCAGGTCGGGTTGCCTTGCGCGCGGGTCAAACACACCACCCGCGACGCGGGCGACGCGACGGCGAACGCCTTCGCGTCCTTGAGCTCAGGTACGGCGAAGGGCGCCTCGGGATCCTCGTCGCTCCAGCAAGAGACGCTGCGATCGTCGAGGATTGCGCAGCCTCCGCTTTCGTCGAGCATGAAATCGCGCGCCGGGCGCGGGAGCGCGATCTTGACCGGGCTGCCGGCGTCCGCCTCGGGCGCGCGATAGAGGCGCGTGGAGTCGTGATAGCGAAAGCCCACGCATTCGACCTGGCCCGCGCCGCCGAGCGAGCAGGTGGCCCGCGGTCCGCAACGCAGGCCGCGGGACGACGAAAACCCGCGATACCAGCCTGGCGCATCTAGCTGGACGGCGTCGTCGGGGGATGTCTGGTGGTCGCGGTTGTCTCCCCAGCAGGCGATCCGACCGTCGCGCGCGAGCGCGCAGCCGTGCGCGTCGCCAACGCACACGCTGGCCACACCCTGAGCGTCCGCCGTGCTCGCCAGGGGGACGGCGGCGGGCACGGGCGCGGGCGTGGCGCGGACCGCCGCCGGCCCGCCCCCACACGCCAGCGCCAGCGCCAGCCCTACCAGCACAACCCGCACCCGCGCCGCGCTCGCCAAGCCGATGGCGTTCACGGGCATCATGAACATCAGAGCTTGGCCGCCGTCAGCGGGACCCCGTCGTTCAACCGGGTTCCCGTCGCGCCGGCGGGGGCCTTCGGGCCGCTCGGCGGCGTCATCGTGTACTCCTCGACGATAGCCTTCATGCGCACGCAGGTTCTGAGCGTGGTGTCGTCGGCGAACCAGTAGTCGGTGCCGTTGGGCTTGGCGGTCGTCGCGTGCGGCTTGGTGTTGGTGGTGTGCATGTGACCGTTGGCGCCCAGGTACATGTAGCGCACGTTGGGTCCGTCCGCGACCTGCCACCAACCGACCCAACGGGTGGCCGAGGGTCTGCTGTGCTCGTCGTCGATGCTGATGTGGAACAGGCTGTAGAGCTGGTCGACATCGCCGCCCGCGCCTTCCCATGGAACCTTGAACTGATGAAAGGTGTGCATCGCGATCGTACCGTCGCCCATGTAGACGACCCCGTGATGACGCTCGCGCGGGCTGGCGGTCGCGTAGACGATCACGTCGGCGGGCTTGAGGAGCTCCGATGAGATCACCTTGTCCGCGTCCGCCTTCGTAACATCGGAGCCCAGCACCTTCACCTGCGGGTGCGTGAGCATGTATTCGTAAATGCTGCCGGCACCCCGTTGCGCGTGCTCATTGGTAACCGCAAACCCGCCTTTGGTCAGGCATTCGCTGGTGAAATGCGTGCAGTCATTCAGCCCGTGGTACGGGGGTTTCAAGCTCAGGGCCTTGAGCAGCGCCGTCTCTTCACCGGCGTTGTCGGAGTACGAGGCCAGCATGACCGCCTCGGGGAATTTGGCCAGGTATCCATCCTTGGCGAGGGGGATCTTGGCAAGCGGCAACAGGAACAGCCCCTCGAGCCTGCGCGTCGAATACCAGAGAAACGCGCCGCCGTAACCGTGGAGCTTGCGCTGGTTCACCTCGATCGAGATGTAGATCCTCCGGCCCTTGATCCAGACGAGCCCGTCTTGACACGGACGCCACCAATACTGTTCTGCGTGATCGGTTACCTTCTTGCGATTGAATGACATGACACCTCGCGCCGGGTACCCACGAAGCTCGTGCGTACAACGTGTAGAGAATTCAACGTCGGCGTCGCGAGAAAATTCCTCTCGTCGGCCCCACGGAGGTCCTGGCGCTGCCGCTCCGCGCAGGCTACAGACCGTCGCTGCCGCTGTCGGAGGCGCCGGCGTCGCTCGGGTCGGCACCGCCGTCGGCGGGGGCCAGATCGGGCGCGGGGCCGTCGGTAGCAGCGATCTCGCCGTCGGCAACCTCGCCGCCGGCGTCGGTCGTTCCGGCGTCGGACGCCAGGCGCGAAGGATCGTTGTAGCCAGCCAGCGCGGCCTTGACGACGGTGCCCGACGCCGAGGGAGCTCCCTGCCAATCGTTGATGAGGGCAGGAAAAGTGCATCCGCCTGGAAACCACGCCCAGGCCGTCCAGCTGGCACCATGCTTGTCGGCGTAGGAGATCAGCTTGGAGCTGTAGTCTCCTGAACAGGCGGTGCTGAGGTCACCGAACTCCGTCACGATCACGGGATCGGTCTGGGTGAGATAGCCCCAGTATTGATCCCATGACGTGGGGGCCTTGTCGGCGGAGTTGTTGTAAGGATGGGTGGCGTAAACGATGTTGTAACCGGCGATGCGGTGACTCGTTACCTGCGAGAGGTCATATGCGTACTCGAGACCGCCGACCACCACCAGGTTGTCGGCGCCGGCCATGCGCACGGCATCATAGAGCTGCTGCATGCCGACCGCGTGCCAGCCGTTACCGGCGGTGCCGCCGGACTGCCAGATGTTCCAGGAGACATCGTGCGGCTCGTTATAGAGCTCGAACAGGACGTGCCCGTCTCCCGCGTAGCGGGCCCCTACCTGTGACCAGAACGTCAGCGAGTTCGAGTCGGCCATGTTCTGCTGGCACCCTTTTGTGGGGTCGCAGCTGCCGAGGACGCCGGCGTCGGACCAGTGCAGATCGAGGATGACGTCCATGCCGGCAGCCTCGGCCCAGGCGATGGTCGTGTCCAGGAGGGAAGCGTAGTTCGGGTCAAAGAGCGGCGACGCGGCGATCCAGAAGTCCTGGTTGAGCGCGATGCGGACCACGTTCGCCTTCCAGGACGCCATGAGCGCAAAGTCGTCGGCCGAGAGGTTCTCGCCGGTGCTGGACCACTCCAGCGAGGGGCGATCGACTCCGTGAAACAGGTGAGCGTGGCCGTCCGCCGTGCAGATCGTATTGCCATTGACGTAATAGCCGCCCGGCGCCGTGGGGACGCTCGTCGCTGCGGTGCAGCCGGTCGGGGTGGTGGTGGCCGGCACCGGTGTTGGACCGGGCCCACTGCTGGGAAACAGCTCCGAGCAGCCCAACCAGGGGACGACCAGGGCAAAGATGAAGAAGCAAAACCGATTCGGCAAGGCAGTCTCCTCCGCGAAATAGGCTAAAAAGTGCGCCGATCGAAAGACTCTGGCGGCTCCACTCACCCAGATCGCAGGTCTTGCCGCCCGGGCCACCTCGGTCGAACAGAAGTCGATTGCGTTGTATAGCGTCTGGCCCGCTGGATCTGGACGAAACAAAATCGCAAACGGTGTCGTCATCGCTCCCATCCCCCCTCCCAGGTTGCTCTGAGGAGATCGCAGCGGGCCAGGGGCGTCCGGGAGGTCGGCCACGTCCGAATGTCGGACGGGCCGCGCCTGTGGATCCACGCTCTTCACGCCAAAGGGTGGCGAGGGGACTCGCCACCTTTCATGCCAATGGGGCGGATCGTCGCTACGACGATCAACCTGGAGCAGCAGCGTGTCGGGAGCGCCGCGTGCAGATCACTTTCCGCTAGCTCGCTGCTTCAAGAGCTCGCGCCGATCGTAAATCTGTGCGCGGTAGTCGGACGCGATCTCTCGCGCCTGCTCGCGCTGGGGTTCGGTTAGCACCGCCTCGCCGTCGAGATAGGCCTTGGTATCGTCGTCGTCGAGGCGATCCTCGAGCCTGGCGGCGCGCTGGCCAGTGCTGGGGCCGCTGTTGTCGGGCGCGCGGGAACCACGGCCACCCATCCGTCCGCCGCGCATGCCACCCATGCGTCCACCACCCATCCCGCTGCCGGAGGGGCCTCCGGCGGGTGTCCCGGTCGGCGCTGTCGTTCCGCTGCCGCCGTTGTTCGGGGATGCATTCGCCGACTTGGCTTTTGCTGCGAGATCAGCTCGTGCGGCCGCGTCTTCGGATTCGCGACGCTGATCGATTTGTTCAAGCTCGCGCACCTGATCATCGGTCAGGCCCAACTCCGAGCGACGCAGAATCACCGCGGCCAGCGACGATCGGGGCAACGCCGGCAACGTTGCCGGATCGACTGCCGGTGGCGACGGGTGGTGCGTGCACGCCGCCGCGAGCGCGACCGCGATCGCGATCGCGCCGTGGCAGAGACGAATCCACTGACGAAGAAGGTGGTGCACGCTCGTTGACGAGTCTACCTCGGCCAATTCGACTGCGCTCGGGCAGCACATTGACGCGGGGCCAGTGCGATCAGTTCGCGTGACGAGCATCAACTCCGCCGACGGCGGCAACGCCGCCGTCCGGACATTGTCAGTGCTTGTTACGGTAGGGCTCTTCCTGGGCGCGGGCCTCTCTTACCTTAATGCAGCTGCGGTCGGCGCTCTTCTAGCGAATGTCTGCCCGCAGAATGGACGTGTTGATGCCGGCCCGCTTCGCTGTAAACAGCCACTCATGTGGCTTGTAGTCAGCGCGTTTCTGATTTTGGCGGGTGTGGTGCGGATTTTAAGAAGTGCAAAGAGAGTCCGCCGCAGCAGACAGTCACCCTACCAAGGCTGACGTGCGCCATGCTCTTTAGGTCCGGAGGATCACCCCTCCCAGGTTGCTGGAACGAGATAACAGCGTACCGGAGTGACCGGGCGGACGGCCATGTCCGAATCCTGGACGCGCGTAGCATGTAAGATCCATAAGTTTCTAGCCGAGATGTCGCACTAAACCTCGCCACGCCTCGTGCCATGGGAGCGACGTGCTCCGACGGAATCAACCTTGGAGGGGGGCGGTGCGTGGGAGGGGGGCGGTGTGATGACCAGCGTGCGCCACAGAGTTGTGCTCGGCACGTCCGTCGATGAGGATGCGGTCGTGGAGACGCGGAGGATGACCCTGGTGGTCGTGGCGTGGCTGGCCGCGGTGGGTGCGGGCCTGGCTTGCGGCACGCGATCGGTGGGCCCGAGCGGGACGGGGCGGCCCGGGGGCAACTGCAGCGCACGGACGCCGGAGCCGTGCGAGCCGGCGTGCTTCCAGGGGAGCGCCGATGCTTGCTACATCTACGGCGCAGCCGTCGAGGGATTCGCGGACGCGCCGGTGCGGCTCCCGCAAGACCTTTCCCGCGGCCGCAAGGCGCTCGCGCACGGTTGTAGCCTGGGCGGCCTCGATGCCTGCCGCGAGCTGGCCTCGTACCGCTTTGACGACGGCGAAACAAAAGCCGCCTGCGATCAGTGGGAGTCTCTTTGCGACCGGAGCGACCGGCGCTCGTGCAGCTTCCTCGCCACCTGTTTGCTCTACACGAAGGGCTACCGGCGCGACCGGCAACGGGCCCTGCGCCTGCTCGAGGACGGCTGCGCGCACGACGAGCGGGTGAGCTGCCGCGCGCTCGGACAGGCGCTGCGCGTTGGGGAGGTGATCGCGAAGGACGAGCGCCGTGGCTACACCCTGATCGACAGGGCGTGCCGCCTGGACGACCAGCTCGCCTGCGCCTACGCGGGGCAGATGCTGGAGACGGGCGAGGGCTGCGCGCGCGACGTCGAGCGCGCCAAGACGCTCTACCGCACCTCATGCGCGCGCGGAACTGGAGGGATCCCGTGCACGGCGCTGCGCCGCCTGGGCGAGGAGCCACCCGCCACGGAGATCGTGAGCGCTAAGGCTGGGGAGAGCGTCCACCGCAGCACGCGCTACCACTTCGAGCTGCGCATCGCCGCGAACTGGGAGTTCGTCTCGCCCGCGGTGTTCGGCGCGCGCGATGAGATTGCGGGGATGGAGATCGTCGCGGCGCGCAGGCGGGACGCTGCGGCCCCGGCCACGCTCGTGTACCTCGTCGCCGGGTCCGTCCAGATTATCCCCGGCAAGCGCGTCACCAACGACCCGTACGACCTCGACCTGCTGGAGGACGGCGCGAGCAAGTGGATGGAGGCCTCCGGTATCGAGAAGATCGGAGCCTCGCGCATGGACATGTTCGGTTCGCCCGCCGCCCGCATCGATGGGCGGGAGAGAGGCCCGGCCAGGCGGTATGTCAGCGTCATCGCCTTTTGGCGCGAAAACCGGCGGTTCGAAGCGCGGTGCACCACCGGCACGCCGCAGTCGGACCTCCCCTGCCGCGACGCCTACGGAGCGCTGATCGTGCACGATCTGCCTGCGGAGGAAATCCGCGACACCGACCGACCGCACCTACTGCACCTGCGCAACACCGAGTTCGGTATCTCGTACGATGCGCCGGACGATACTTGGCTGGGCATTGGCCCGCGCGTGGCGATCGGCGGCGCGCAGAGCGTCTGGATCTGGAACAAGGACGGACGCCAGATCGACGTCTACGCCCTCGACCTGCGAACGGCTCCCGGGCGGATGCCGCAGGAGCTGATGGCCATGTTCACGGCGGACCAGTATCGCAAGGCCGGCAGCAAGGTCGCGGTCGATCGCTCGGAGCTGGCCGGGCGTCCGTGCGAGCACCTCGAGATCGATCCGCCCGCCGGGGACCGACAAGACATGTTCCTGCAGGAGCGCGACGGCATGTTCTACGGGCTGCTCGTAACCGTCGTGACCCGCGACAAGGACCTGCTGGCGCGCGCTCGCGCCGGCCTGCGGATCACCGGACCGCCAGCGGGACGCTGAGGCGCTCGGCTCGGCGCTCCCGGTCCCGCCGCTCGAGCCTGGAGGGCCAGGCTCGAACCCAGCGATCCACCTGCCGCCTGCGTCGCGCGCCGCGAGACGGATCGGGTTCTTGGCGCATGCGGCGGGACCCGAGGCCGACGCCCGTCGCTCACGTACCGCGCCTCGCTGTCAGCGTCGAGGCACGACATCTTCGTCATGATTGGGAGCCCGTGCCCTGGAGCTCTTTCCGACAGCGCACGGGTTTTCGGTCGTTGGCCCACGTGGGCTCGGGGATTGCACGGGATCGAGGCATGCAAGGTGGCGCGGGATTCGTGGCATTCGCGGTGGCGGGGTTGCTCGGCGGCTTGCTCGCCGCCTGTAGCTCGACGGGGCAAAAGGCGGACGGTGGTCCGAGCCTGGATGGCTCGGGTGGAACAAAGACCGACACCGGCACCGACGGCGTCGACGTTCATCTCGCCGACGCCGCCGCCGACGCCGACGCCGACGCCGCCGACGCCGCCGCCGATGCCGCCGACGCCGTCGCTGCCCACGTCCCCGACGCTGTAGCCGCTATCGACGCTGCCGCCAGCCCGATTTGGACCGATGGCAGCACGGCCATCGACGTCCGCTGCGGGGGCTACCACGAAGGGCAGATGCGGTTTCGCGCCACGCGCGACCAGATGTCGAGCGAGCAACTGGCGCTGCTGGCGCAGGTCACCACGCTGCCGGTCAGCCCCGCGGACGCTTGTTCCACGGACATTCTGATCTGCACGATAGCGGTCACCGGGTCCGCTGGCTCAATCGCCAGCTATGTAACCTACAACTTCAACCAGGTTTGCGGTTCGCTCAACAACCTGGTCGACAACACGACCTTCCGGCCCTTCGCTGCCACCTTGCCGTGCCGCTTTGGTCGCGAGGGGACGCAGATCGGCGGCGGCGGTCCGCCGCCGTTTGCGCCTGACGAGCGGTGCTTCAACGGCATCCTGGGCCTCGGGAGCGTCGTCCCCGATCCCGTGCTGGCCGTGAGCGAGGCGGGCGTCACCCGCCATGTGGAGATCGACGGGTGTCCCTCGACGTCCGGCGCGCCGCTGGCGCTGGACATCCTCACGGCAGACGGCACGATGTCCGTCGCCCAGGGGATGCCGGTCGCGGTCCCCGGCGCCGACCAGAATTGCCTGACCGTCGATCACGCGTTCGCCGCGCCGGGAAACTACCGACTGCATCTCAGCGTCCCCGGCGTCGACGGGGGCGACCCCGGGGCTTGGTTCTTCTACCGTTTCTTCTGAGCGCGTGACCGGCTTGCTTTGCTCGCTATCAAGATCCGGGCGTCGATTGTGGCAACATGACGACGTGTCGAGGCCCGGGGCTCTTCTCGTGATGGTGGTGGGAGTGATGTGTTGCTCCACGAGTGCTCCGCCGCAACTCTGGATGCCGGACAGGAATCGCGCACGGAATCCGCGATCTTTCTGGCGAAGGAGGCGACGGGTCTCGCCATGTTTCATGCCAACCGCGCGGACGTCACGTGTCGAGCGATCAACCCTGGAACGGGGAGCGGGGAGCGCCGCGGCCGTCACTTCAGCTTGGTCGCCAGCGTGGCTGCTTCCTTCTTCACCTGGCGTTCTTCGGGCGCGTCGTAACGGCCGACGGGGGCCGCGGCAATTTCGGTCAGGAGGGCCTTGGCCTCGGCGGGCCGATCCTCGTCGGCAGCGATGCGGGCCTGGTAGAGCCGAGCGCGCAGGTTGGCGGGGTTGATGGCCAGCGCGCGGCGGCATTGCTCGGCCGCCTTCTGGCGGTCGCGCTTTGGCCACGGCAGCTCGAGGTAGTAGGCGGCCCAGACGGCCGGGATGCTGCCGTGATCGTAGCCCTCGTCGAGCGCGGTGGCGCGCTCGAGCGGACGCCGGAACTTCCCCTCGATCCCGTTGGCCAGTGCTCGCATCACCCCGATCCCCTGCGCGTACCGGCCGATGCTGAGTGCCGCCCAGTACTGGCCGGCGACGCCGTTCGGGTTGGCGGCGATCGCCCGCTCCGCCAGATCGTAGGCCCGCTTCCCTAACTGGGAGCGCTCGTCGTCCGAGCGATTCGGCAGATCACTCTCGGCAAGGATCACCCGGGCAGCGCGCCAGAGGACGTCATAATCTGCGGGCGCCCGCGCGAGCGCGCTGTCCGCCACCCGCCGGGCCTCCGCGAGCGCTGCCGGATCGTCGCGGCGCGCGTGCAGGGCGTCGAGGCGGGCGGCGAGCTCCGCCACCGGCGACTCGGTCGCACTGGCCGGCGTGCTGACCGCCGCGAGCGAGACGACCAACCATGAGAGAGCGCGCATGGCCGAAGAATAGCTGCCATTGCCCCTCCTGCATCCGCCAGATAACGAACGCCGAGAGCTCGCCGGACACTGAATGTTCCTCGCCGGTCCCGGGATGGGGCTGGCTCTGGAGCTTGCCCTGGGGGGATGGCACGCCGGCAAATCGTATCGACCGCGTATCGGAGCGGGGGTTACCTGAGCGACTCTGGCGATTCATTCAGCCGCCAAGACAAGCCCGAAGGCGCCGTTCCATTCAGAGCTGCCAGTGCATCTTGAAATAGGCGAGCACCTGCTGCGCTTCAGCGTCGGAGAGAGCCACATCGAAGATCACGATCTCGGCGATGTCACCCTGAAATCGATTCTCGGCATCCACGCCAAAGGCGCGCCCGATCGATCCGCCGACGAATCCAGTTCCGGGACCACCCGAGGCTCCTCCGCCGTTGACCTTGACGCCGTTCTGCCAAACCGTCGGGGAGGCTGCAGCGGCGTGGTCGAGCCGGAGCATGTCGACGACGGTGGGGCTCGGCGGAAGAGCGGCGGCTGCGGCCACCTGTCCGCGCGTGCCGCTGTAGGGCTGATAGCAAACGCTCTCGTAGTTGAGCGTCGGGAAGCCGTCGTAGTACGAATATCCAAGATCGATCTGATAGCCGGAAGCTGGACAGGTTGAAGTGAGATCGTTGGGCAGGTCCGTGCCGATGAGAAATGCATTGTTGCCGCCCCCGAATGACCGATCCGCCCAGCGCCGCTCGACGACGAAGATCGTGAAGTCGGTGCCGGTCAAGAAGGCCAGGTTGAAATCCAGGGTCTCGTCAATGAACGGAGCGGTCGTGCCCGGTGACGAGAAGTAGGGCAGGTTGACGCCCGCGAGCGCGTGCAAGGTCGGCGGGCACTGCGGGCCCTTGTGAGAGCCGTGGTTCGCGTCGCGATGGTTGCTCGATTGGTCGGTCCACAGCGTGATCTCTCCGGCGGTACAGGTCACGCCCCGGTCCGCCGTCAACCATGCCTGCAGATGACCCGCCCCCACAGCGGGGAGCGAGCCCGCAGCATCGACCGGCATGCTCGCATCGCTCGGTCCTCCGGCAGCGCCCCCGGTTCCGCCGTGGCCAGCGCCTCCATCGGTCCCCGACTTGTTAGCGACACTGCCGCAGCCGAAAGGTGCGACGGTCGAGATGAAGCCGACCTCCAGGCACGCCACCACGATTGCGCTCACGTTCTTCATCGACGTGCACGGTAACATGCGTCGCGAACCTGAGCGCGATCGGGTGGGCCGGGCTTTTTTGCAGGGCACTTCGCCGGCCGGCCTCGTACCGTTGCCCGCCAGCGCATGTTCGCATTCGGGGAGACGCTTTATGAAAGAAAGCACAACGCTTCTGGACGTGAGACACGTGAGCATTTCGATCGCTCGCCACCTTCGGTCGTATACGCGTTCGCCTCTAATCCGGCGAACGCGCCCGCCTGGGCGAGCGGTCTAGCGGGCGCGATCAAGCGCGTCGGCTCGGAATGGATCGCCGAATCACCAATGGGCCAGGTGAAGATCCGATTCGCAGACCAGAACGCCTTCGGAGTTTTGGACCACGACGTGACGCTGCCCTCGGGGGTTGTGATCCACAACCCGATGCGCGTGATGGCGAACGGCGAAGGGAGCGAGGTCGTGTTCTCGCTCTTTCACCTTGCCGGTGTGCCGGATGCGAAGTTCGCCGCCGACGCGGCCTGGGTGATGAGGGACCTGGTCGCGCTGAAGCGGGCGCTGGAGCAGTAGATCAGTATTTGCGCCCGGCTCGTTCTTGCGGAGCGATGGTGATGGTGTGAACCCGGGGTGCAGAGCGACCGATCCTCTATCACCAATGAGCCGCGGCACGCTGTTCGGCACCTCAGCCGTGGCGTAGAGCAGGATCAGTCGGCCAGTCCGCGTCCGTTCATGTCGCCCGCTCGGCGACCTCAAGTTTTACCAGGGGGAGTTCCTGTGGGCTAAAGAAGCCCACGCAGTGTGCCGAAGGGGGGGAGACATCTCTGCTCGTTCAATAGTGAGGACTGAGGACTAATGACCAACCTGTCGTATCGGATCGGGACAACCCTGGGTGTGCTGCTGGCGCTCGTTCTTGCCGGGTGCGGTGGTGGTGGTGGTGGAACGAAGGCCCGCGATAGCGGAAGTGATGCGGGGATGGACGTTCATGTGACGGGGGACGTTTCCGCGGACCGGGGAGATGCGACCGCCGAGGTGGCCTCGGATGTGGCTTCGAAGGACGCGACGGACGCTCGTTCCGATCTCGCCGGCGATCGCGGTGCTGGAGACGCCGGCGACGCTGGAGACGCCGACGGCGCCGGACCGGTGGACGCCGGGGATCCGTGCGCGACTGCCCACGGCGGCTGCGACCCATTGGTGACCTGCACGAACGTCTCGGGCACCGCGACGTGTGGCGACTGCCCCGCCGGTTACACGGGGACCGGCAGCACGACCTGCGTTGACATTGATGAGTGCGCCACCGCAAACGGTGGTTGCGACACCCTGACGACCTGCATGAACACGCCCGGTGGGCGGCTATGCAGCCCGTGCCCGAGCGGATATACGGGCACCGGCGCCACCGCCTGCACGGACATCGACGAGTGCGCCGCGGGGACCGCCGCGTGTGACGCGAAAGTGGCCTGTCAGAACACCCCGGGCAGCTACACCTGCGGGAATTGCCCCGCCGGCTACAGCGGCGGCGGCGCGACCGGCTGCGTGGATATCGACGAGTGCACCACCGCCAACGGCGGCTGCGATTCGCTCACGACCTGCACCAACACGCCGGGCTCGCGCGCCTGCGGTGCCTGTCCGGCTGGCTATACAGGCACTGGTGCGACGATCTGCATCGATATCGATGAATGCGCGACCAACCATGGTGGCTGCGATCCGCTGGCCGCGTGCATCAACACGCCTGGATCACACGGCTGCGGCGCGTGCCCTGCGGGCTACGCGGGCACCGGCGCCACGAGCTGCACGGACATCGACGAGTGCGCTACGGCGAACGGCGGTTGCGACTTGTTGACCACGTGCACGAACACGCCGGGGTCGCGTACGTGCAGCGGGTGCCCGGCCGGCTACTCCGGCACGGGGGCCACCGGCTGCATGGACGTCAACGAGTGCGCCGTCGCCAACGGTGGCTGCGACTTGCTGGCGGCCTGCACGAACACCGCGGGGTCTTACATGTGTGGTGCGTGCCCGGCGGGCTATACCGGGACCGGGGCCACCGGCTGCGTGGACATCGACGAGTGCGCCACCGCGAACGGCGGCTGCGACCCGCTCACGACCTGCACCAACACTGGAGGGTCGTTCACCTGCGGCGCGTGCCCAACGGGCTATGCGGGCACCGGTGCGACGGGCTGCTTGGACATCGATGAGTGCGCCAGCAACAATGGTGGCTGCGATTTGTTGACCACGTGCACGAACACCGTGGGCTCGCGGACCTGCGGCGCGTGCCCGGCGGGCTACGTGGGTACCGGCGCGACGGGTTGCGTGGACATCAATGAGTGCGCCACCGGGAATGGCGGCTGCGACGTATTGACCACGTGCACGAACACCGTGGGCTCGCGGACCTGCGGCGCGTGCCCGGCGGGTTACACGGGGACCGGCGCGACGAGCTGCGTGGACATCAACGAGTGCGCCACCGGCAATGGCGGCTGCGACGGGCTCACCACGTGCACCAACACGGCGGGGTCACGCACCTGCGGCGCGTGCCCAGCCGGCTACACCGGGACCGGCGCGAATGGTTGCCTCAGCATCACCGATTGCGCCACCAACAACGGCGGCTGCGACGCGCTTACCACGTGCACCAGCTCGGGGGGCGTACCCACTTGCGGCGCTTGCCCCGCGGGCTACACCGGGACCGGCGCCAGCGGTTGCGTCCGGACCCGTACCGACTGCTACCAGGTCCTCGAGCTCGGCGAGAGCGCCGGCGATGGTCTCTACACGATCGATCCCGACGGCACCGGATCGAGTCTTCCGGCCCAGGTGTACTGCGACATGACCGGCGGCGGGTGGACGCAGATATTCGACCAGGACACAGCTGTCGCCGGCGGCTATCTCCCGGCCACGACCTGGCGCGCCGGCGTGACGAACACCGCTCCGAACGCCGGCCAGTGGAGCATCCTGAACCGCATCGCCGAGTTCAGGAACGCCGACCAGACGTTCGAGTTCCGGCTCAGCTTCGGTCAGACTCAGTCGAATTTCATCCAGTGGACCCAGACCGGCGACCCCAAAACCGGCATCCGAGGCACGGTTTCGAACCTCTTCTCATCTCCCGGTGCCCAGTCCGGCTGCGGACTGTTCGGCGGGTTGGCTAACGATGGACAGAGCGATTCGGCGTGGGACGGCGAGGCCGGGCCATGCTGGTTCTTCGCGGTTGGTTCGTCCTCGGTGTACCAGGGAGGGATCCCTGCCTACAACAACTCATACGCGGGATCGCTCATTACCGACCGCACGCGACTCTACGTGCGGCGCCGCAACCTGGTCCCACCGGTGTCCTCGGGACTGGCCGCCAGCTTCAATGCCCGCAACTCGGGGTCGGTGACACGGGACGGCTCCAACGTCGTGTCGCAGTGGAGCGACGGCAGCGGCAATGTCCGCAACCTCACGGTCAACGGGACCGCCCCGGTCTACAACTCGTCCTTGATCAATCGGCGCGCCGGGGTCGACTTCTCCGGCGGCAAGGGGCTCACGACGGCTGCCTTCCCGTTGACGGCCGAGGTGACTGTGTTCGCGGTGGCCCAGTGGCGGACGCCCGACACCTGGGGACCAATCGCGCACCACGGCGATCGGGACACCGACTGGTCCCTCGAGCAGTCCGGAGTGGACCCCGGAAACGTCATGCACTTCCAGTCCAATAACGACAACGCCGGCGTCAAGCTCGCGCTCACCACGAATGGCAACTATGTCCTCACCGGTAGAATCACGGGACAGACCCGGTACTTCTCCGCCATCTCGACGGCCGGCGGAATCATCACGGCGGCGGGCTCGCCGGTGTCCATCGTCACCGGCGACAAGATCCTCTACGTCGGACTGTCGGACATCAATGAGGCTTCCAACGCCTACATCGGCGAGTTGCTCTACTACAACCGCTCGCTCACCGATGTCGAGCGCGATCAGGTCATCGCCTACCTCCGCACCGCCTGGGGCATCTGACCGCCAAGCGGGCCGGGCGCGTGTTCTCAAGCACGCGCGCCGCACCGCGGCTGCGCTCGGCGAGACCTGGAGAAGCTGAACCGGGTCCTAGAACCCTGCGCGTCGATAAATGCAACCTTTTGGCGGCGAGCCCATGTTCGTGCTATGAGTTCCACGAGTCTGTTGGATTCCGGTTCGTCTCTACGTCGCAATGTCGCGGTTGTTCGAGGTCGATCATCGGCGTACCTGTGACTTGTGAACGGCGGCAGCTTCCGCCGAATGCGCTAGGAGAACGAATCATGGGAAAGCGTCTTTATATTGGAAATCTCTCGTATGGAACGACCGAGCTCGACCTGCGGGAGCTGTTCGGTCAGATGGGCACCGTCGCCGACGCGAAGGTCGTGATGGATCGCGAGACCGGTCGTCCTCGCGGCTTCGCGTTCGTTGAGATGAGCACGGACGGCGAGGCCGCGAAGGCGATCGAGCAGGTCAACGGACGCGAGCTCGGCGGTCGTGCCCTGAACGTCAGTGAGGCGCAGGAGCGTACCGGCGGTGGTGGCGGCGGCGGCGGTAGGGGTGGTGGCGGTGGCGGTGGCGGCGGCGGCCGTCGCTGGTAGACGCTCGTCGCATAGATATCGGTTCGTCATGAGACCGCGCGGGGCCCACGGCCTCGCGCCGGTCGTGCGGAAAAGGGCGACGGGGTTCCCGCGCACGCGCCCGCGTCAGTGCACCACATCTCGGTGCGCGGGCGCGGCCGCGTCGCTCGGGTGCAGAAGCTGGTGAGCGTGCCCGATCATCTCGCCGAGGAAGGTGGCGAGCGCGCAGAACTCGATCGCCTTCCGTTCAGCGGCCAGGTGGATGCCGCGGTGGACGAGCGCTCTCACGAGCGCCAGATCGGATTCGCCCCCTCTGCCGACCAGCTCCGTGATCAGCGCTGACAGTCTCGCTTCGTGCTCCTTCTGCAGATCGTCGATCTTGGCCATGCGAGGTGAGTAGCACCACCGCTCACGGGATTCCATGCCTGCCTGGGCGACCGTGGTCCCATCTCCCTTCTCGCCAGAAGGTGATTAAGAAATCTACGCAGATCCCTTAATTGACCACGGCCGGGAACGGCGAAGGAGAGACGATGGAGACGCTTCGTACGCGCAGGAGATCGTCCGTATCGACATTGGTGATGTTGGGCCTCCTGGTGGGAGGAGCGATGGCGACCGGCGCCGGGTGCGCCTACGGCGGCGTCGCCGCGATGCCTGACGGCACGGTGTTGGTGGCGCGCAACTCGCTGCTGGGCGGGCTCCGCAAGATCTACGTGTGCAAGGTGAACGGCTCGACGCTGAGCTGTGTCGAAGGTGCGAACGCGCCGTAGCGGTCAGGGTGGTGCGCGGGGTATCGCTGCGTCGTTGTAGATGTTCACGGCATCGACGATGTTGGTGAGACCCGCGCCCATCAGGCTGAGGCCGGTCGCTCCGCCCGCCGCGCCGGTGCCAATGAGCGTCCAGCGCAGCGTTGCGTGCGATGACGTGACGCCGACAACGATGGCAGCGGCGCTCAGGAGGTATAGCGGAACGCCCACCGCGAGCTGCCGGCTGGCCCTGCGGGCGTGCGCGGCGGCGTCGGGCGACGTTTCGACGAGGGGCTCCAGCGCTCCTCCCAGCGGTCCAATGGGCACCTCGCGCCCGTCTTTGATGTAGAACGCAGCACCGTGATGGATCACGATGCCGATGCGTCCGCTCGTCGCCGGTTGATGTGTGGTGCCGCACGCGACGCAGCCGATGACCACCGCGAGCGGCAACCAGCGTCCCAGCAAATCAGCGCGGCGCAACGACCAGCGCGAGCCGGCCGGCTCCCTCCCATTCCTTGCCAAACGAGCTCATAGCGTCCTCACGCATCCCATTCCCGGGGTCGAGAAGCAAGAGCTGCTGAGAGCGGGCGTTGATTCCGACGACGACCTCGTAGTGTGCATACGCTCGGTTGTTGCTATAGCGCTGGATCAATCCGACCAGGACCGGGCGGTTCCAACCGATCTCACGCTGGAGGTCGCCCATCTCGCCCTGGATCAGAAACGCCTGCAGCCCTTGGCGCCGGGCTTCATCGCGAAGCGCGCCCGCCGCGACCGGCTGCCCGGGCACTCCGGTCGCTCTCCCGACCTGCGCGGCATCGGCGGGGATGCCCCAGCGGCGCAGGACCATGGCCAGCGCCGCGGATCCGCAATCGTGCTCGCTCGGCTGGCGGATCAGCGGCACGCCGCCTACTACTTGCCAGCCGTCCTGAGGCCGGAGCTCCGCCGTTGAGACGGTGTGCGCTCCGCCGCGATAGCAGCCCGCGAGCGCGATTGCGCCGCCCACGATCGCCGCGACGCCGGTTCGCGTCACAACGCGATGATGATGATGATCAGCAGCAGAACGAGGATCGCGCCGCCGCTGCCGATGATGACAATGTCACCGCCCTTGAACTTCTCCAGATCGCGAGCGCTCGTCTCGCGGTCCGCGTACTTCTCCGCCGTCTTCGGCGCCATCGCCGCCCCTGGCGCCGTCCCGCGGGTGGACGAAATCTCGGCAATGTCCGTGCCCGTGGAGGCCGCGGGCGGCGCGGGCACCCCTTTGCCAGCGGCCCATGCCGACGCGCGGCCACCGCACAATACGACGATGGCAATAGCCGCAGTTACGATTGCATTTCGATACCGCACAACGCGCATCCCACAAGTCCGAGTCATGTTTGGCGTCTCCCTGAGCTGCCAATGTGCTTTCGATCGACGAATAGGCAAGGGTTGTATTGATAACCGGCTTCGCCCCACTAACTTCGAGTCGTGCTCGCCGACGCTCTGGTCGAGGCGAACGATCCGCGGGCAGCCGCCCGCGCGGCGGGGCTGCGACACGTCGATGACTCGCAACCAGGGTTGCGGCGGCGGCCCACCGGGAAGAAGCTGCGGCAGGGCAAGCGCTGGGTGGAGCAGTTCCAGATCCTGGATGCCACCGGTCGCGTGGTGCGCGACCGCGAGCAGCTCGAACGGATCCGCCGTCTGGCCATTCCGCCCGCGTGGCGCGATGTCTGGATCTGCCCGCACGCCGCCGGGCACATCCAGGCGACGGGGCGGGACGCACGCCGGCGAAAGCAGTACCGCTATCACGCGCGCTGGCGCGAGCACCGCGACGAGACGAAGTACGAGAAGATGATCGCGTTCGCGCGCGCGCTGCCGGCGATTCGCCGGCGGGTGACGGCCGATTTGCGGGTCCCGAGGCTGTCACGCCGCAAGGTGCTGGCGACGGTGGTGCGCTTGCTGGAGACTACGTTCATCCGCGTCGGCAACGAGGAGTATGCCCGCGCCAACCGATCGTTTGGCCTGACGACGCTGAAGGATCGTCACGTCTCGTTTGGTGGGGCCGAGGTCCGGTTTCATTTTCGCGGCAAGAGCGGCGTGTTCCACGAGATCTCGATCCACGATGCCGCGATCGCGCGCACCGTCCGGCGCTGCCGCGACCTGCCGGGGCAGGAGCTATTCCAGTACCTGGACGAAGACGGCCAGCCGACGACGATCGACTCGGCCGACGTCAATGAATACATCCGGGACATTGCCGGCGACGAATTCACCGCCAAGGACTTTCGGACCTGGGCCGGCACCGTGCTTGCGGCGACCGCCCTCGGCGCGATGGGTGGCCCGCCCAGCAAGCGAGACGTCGTGCGCGCGATCGAGCAAGTCGCGCGCCGTCTGGGGAACACGCCATCGGTGTGCCGCAAGTGCTACGTCCACCCCGAGGTGATCGGCGCGTTCCTCGACGGTTCGCTGGCTCGCGACGCTTCCTTCACACGCGCGCTCGCGCGGGCGCCCGCGGTTGCGACCACTCAGTCCGGCGTGCTCGCACTGCCCGGGCGCTCGAACCGGGACCTGCGCCCCGAGGAGGTGGCGGTCCTTGCGCTACTCAAACGTCGTCAGGCGGAATCCCGGCGTGGGACGCGGCTCGAAACTCAGCTGCGGCGATCGCTGCGCGCGGCACGCGTCGCGCGCCAATGAACGCGAATCAGGGACCTTCGCATCCGGGCCCCTGACGATACTGCGACGTATCGACGCTGGACTCTGGCTCGGCGCCCGGCCTTGACGGCGACCACTCGTGCATCCACGTTCTTCTGCGCCCATGCACGCACTACGCGCTCACGACCCGGAGGGCCTCCGATACGAAGAGGCTGCCGACCCGAAACCCGGCATCGGGGACGTCCTGGTGCGGGTGCAGGCTGCGAGCTTCACGCCCACGGAGATGAGCTGGCCCTCGACGTGGGTGGACCGCGCGGGGAAGGACCGTCGCCCGGTCATCCCGGCCCACGAGGTGTCTGGCGTCGTCGTGGCCCTCGGCTACGGGACCACCGGCGCTGCGATCGGCGATGCCGTGTACGGTTTGACCGACTGGTACCGCGACGGCGCGGCCGCGGAGTACGTCGCGATCGAGGCGCGGAACCTCGCGCCCAAACCCGCGACGCTGAGTCACCAGGAAGCGGCTGCCATTCCGATGGCCGGCCTGACCGCGGTTCGGGCCCTGTTCGACCATGGTCGGCTCGCAGCCGGGCAGACCGTGCTCATTCTCGGCGCTGGGGGCGGCGTCGGTACGTTCGCGGTGCAGCTTGCGCACGCCGCCGGGGCGTGGGTTTTGGCGAGCGCACGCGCGTGGGCGCGCGAGCTGGTGCTCGGGCTCGGGGCGGACGCATTCGTCGATGCCGATCGCGACGACGTCGTGGCAGCCGCCAGGGATGCGCACCTGGTGTTCGACCTCATTGGCGGGCAACCGTTCGCGCGCGCATGGTCGTCCCTGAAGAGCGACGCGCTGGCGGTGTCGGTCGTCGAGGCGCCCCCCGCTAGGGCGGATGGTCCGGGGTCACGTGGGGTGTTCTTCGTCGTGGAGCCCAGTCGGACGCAGCTCAACGAGCTCGGCCGGCGCACCGCCGCGCACGAGCTGCGCCCGGTCGTCGGTGCTGTCATGCCGCTCGCGCAGGGCCGCGATGCCTTCACGGCCAAGCAGCGCGGCAGCTCGCCCGGCAAGATCGTGCTGCAAGTCGCGAACGATCCGCCGTGACGGCATCGGGCGCTCGAATCTCGGAAGATTTCGGGTGCTCTCCGTTAGTGAGTCACGGTGCGATCTCTCGGACGGATTGGAAGCTGGGCTGGTATGCACTGACCTCGCGACAGTCGCCCGTCGAATGGTCACGATCACCTTGCCCGATCTTCACCAGTCGACGCCGGCGGTTTGCTGCCGGTTCCGCGCAGATTGACCAGGCGCTGGAGGAGATCGAACCAGAACGGCGCGCCGAATAGAACGGAGATCGCGGTGACGAGCCAGCCGCCGAAGAGGAGCAGGCCCGCACCCGCCGACGTCGGGGCTTGACTCCAACCGACCGGGAGCGTGAACAAAGCCTGAAAGGCCATCTTCCCACCTTCGGTTGCGCTTCCCGCACCGATGCTGGCCGCTGCGCCCGGGTGAACCCAGAGCGTCTTGAAGAGGTGAAAGCTGTCGACATTGAACAGGCCGGCGATCACGAGCGCGATCAGGAACGTGAAGAGCTGCGCGTGACGCTTGTAGACCCCCGAGACTCGATTCATTCCGCCATCGAACCAGCGCGCGAGCGACGCTTCGACGTTCTCGATCTTGCCCTCGGAGCGGTCCCAGATTCCCTGGAGCAGGGTTCGGAGCTGCCGATCGGGCAGAGCATCGATGCGTTCCCGCAGGTTTTGAAAGCCTGCCGGCACTTTCTGGATGGCGTCGATGAGTGCGATCGCGAACGAGCGCGGCTCGATGTACGACGGGATGATCGCCGCCGCCGCTCCGCCCTCACCGGTGCCGCTCGAGCGGGGGTTGACGAGCGCGTGCTGGTAGACGTCGCGCGCCAGCCCGGTGAAGTCTGGGTCGTTGAGCAGCTCCTTGACTCCGTCCAGGAGGAAACGGGCGCGCAGCTTGACCATCGAGGCGATCGCTTCGTAAAGAGAGCTCGAGATGACCGAGATCGACGCGTAACAAAACACCAGGCCGATTGCGACCTCGACGGCGACGTTGCTCATGGGTGGGCCTCCCGTACGACAAGAACGGATTGCGCGACGGATATTCCCTGCCCAGCGCGACCGTGGCGCAAAATTGAGACACCCCAGGCAATAAGCGAAATAACGCTCGATATTCATCAGCAGGCCCTCGCGTCATTGCGTGCCCGTTGGAGGGAGCGAACGCGCGGACCCGCGTGGACGAAGATTGTAAGAACGGATCAGGAAGGAGAATGTAGACGATTGTTTGTTGCTCGCCGACAGCGCGCGGTCTATGTTGCGCGGCGGCAAATGCCACCGTGCGGGTCTACCGAATGGTTGGTGGAGATGAGATTGTTGTGCCGGCGGTACGTTCCTGACGCAAAGGAGAGCGAAGATGATGAAGCTTGGACAGATGGTCGCGGCGGTAATCCTTGTAGCCTCGGCGCTAATTGGGCCATCGGTATACGCAAACGATTCGGCGGGGATCTCGGGCGCCGCATTCACCGCCAACTCTGGAGCGGACGCGCCCTTCATCGGCCACGCTTCTGGTTCTGTCTACAACTCCGATACCGGCAACGCGCGCTGGGTCGTGGCTGATCTCGGCTCCAACTGGCCAGCGGGTACGTTCAAAGTCACCATCATTGGCTTGAACAACGGAGTCAATCAAGAATGTGACCTGTGGGCTCGCGACCAAGCGACCGGAAATGCTCACGACGGCGTCAATTTCAACGCCGCGATTGGGAATGTCACCTATAACGTGTCCGTCACACTCTCGGTGGCCCATTCGGCGCTTTCGCTGTCCTGCAGATTGCCTGCGGTGAACGCAAACGGAACGTCGTACATCCACGCCGTCGTAGGTCCGAACTAACATAGCTGCCTCGCAGCCTAAAGGCTCACGGCGCTGGCGCTTCCACTCCGGTGGAAGTAACGGCGCCGTGGGCCATGTGTCATCGCCCTGGTCGGAGCGGACTCCCATGTGCGTCGCCGCCTAGCGCAACCCACAACAACCTCGATGGGAGGACCTTGTCCCAGAGGCGTCACGCCCCACTAGCCACTGGATGTACCGTTGTTCGCGGCACAACGCTGCTTACCTCAGTTGCAACAACTATCTGCTTCGCTGTGACTTGTATGCTGCGAAACGTATTGTAAACAAAGAGTAGTCGCCATCGGTACGCTTCCTGCTCATTGAGGAACGACAAGCCGCCAGGTTCCTCAACGCATTTGACAGGAGCGACCGCCATGGACTTTCGATCGCTGTTTGCGCCTCGTTGTCTCATCCCCAGTCTCTTCACCGCTTCGGCGCTCTTGGCCATTGGCTGCGAGCAGATGGGTCAACCGGGTGACGAGATCGACCAAGCGAGCGCGGCGGTCACCGCGTGCACCATCCCCTCGTACGTCGCCGCGACGACGAAGCCGATCGGCTGGGCGTCGCAGAACGGCGGCACCACCGGCGGTGGCACGGCGACGCCGACGGTCGTGACCACGCTGTCGGCGTTCAACACCGCGGCCAAGGGTACGACCGCCGCCGTCATCTACGTCAGCGGCAACCTGGGCAAGGGCACCTACACCATCGGGTCGAACAAGACGATCATCGGCTGCTCGGGCACCAACCCGACACTCGGTGGCCACGTCGGCCTGGCGACGTCGACCAACGTCATCATCCGCAACATGAACATCGTCGGCTACAACTGCGCGCCGCCCGATGTCGACACCACGACCGGCGGTCAGTGCCAGAACGGGCAGGACTCGCTGACCATCGACAAGTCCTCGAAGAACATCTGGATCGACCACAACGCGATCTCGGATGGCTCCGACGGCAACATGGACATCACGCACGGCTCGGACTTCATCACCGTCTCGTACACGAAGTTCTTCTATTCGACCCAGCGGTCCGATCCGAACGATACCGGCGCGATGGGCCACCGGGTGTCAAACTTGGTCGGTCACAGCGACAGCAACAGCACCGAGGATACCGGCAAGCTCAACGTCACCTGGCACCACAACTGGTGGGCGCAGAACGTGATGGAGCGCCAGCCGCGCGTCCGCTTCGGCAAGAACCACATCTTCAACAACCTCTACACCGCGACCGGCAACAACTACTGCATCGGCGCGGGCTATTACTCGAACATTCTGGCGCAGAACAACGCGTTCGTCGGCTCGACCGTGCCGGTGATGCTCGGCTACTCGAACTCGTCGACGATCATCTCGCCGGCGGGTAACCAGTTCTCGGGCACCAACGGCAACACCGCGGGCATGGGCGCGGGCGTGTTCACGCCGCCCTACAGCGTCACGCTGGAAGCCGCCAGCGCGGTGCAGGCGGACGTGCAGGCCAACGTCGGCCCGAAGTAACGGCCCGCCAGACGCGCTGCCCGGCTCCGCGTGTAAGGAGCTCGCCCCGTTCGCCGTCTCTCTCGGACGGCGGGCGGGGTTCTTTTCGTTTCGGCGCCACACCCGGTTACTAGTTGGTCGGACATCGCGGTCGATCACATCGCCAAAGTCGTTGACGAGGCCGGCCCACATCCTCGTTAATGGCGTGATGTTCACGAATGGTTCTCTCGTCGTGGTGCTCGTCCTGGCGTCGGCAACGGCGGATCTATCTGCGCCTCCCGACGGGGCCGCTGCGCCGCCCGACGCCACCAAGACCCCGAGCGGTTTGGCCTGGAAGGTGCTCAAGCCCGCGCACGGTGGCGAGCACCCGGGGCTGAACGATCGGGTGAAGATTGCATTCACCGGCTGGACCGCCGACGGCAAGATGTTCGATTCGATGCCAGAGAGCAAGCCGGCGGAGTTCGTGCTCAAGAATTCGCTCAAAGGGTGGAACGAAGGCGTGCAGCTCATGGTGAAAGGCGAGAAGCGCCGCTTCTGGATCCCGGCTGCGCTCGCGTATGGTGACAAACCGCGCAAACCCGGAATGCCCGCCGGTCCGGTGGTCTTCGACGTCGAGTTGATCGACTTCATCAAGGCACCAGCACCGCCGACGGTGCCCGAAGACGTGGCCGCGCCGCCCAAGAGCGCCAAGAAGACCGCGTCCGGCATCGCCTACCGCGTGCTGGAGCACGGCACGGGGAAGGAGCACCCCACGGCCGACAGCACGGTGCAGGTGCATTACACGGGCTGGACAACCGACGGCAAGATGTTCGACAGCTCTGTCACGCGCGGTGCGCCCGCGACATTCCCGCTGCGCAACGTGATCGCCGGCTGGACCGAGGGTGTTCCTCTCATGGTCGTCGGCGATCGCACGCGCTTCTGGATTCCCGGCAAGCTCGCTTACGGCGACCAACCGACGCGCCCTGGTGCACCAGCAGGCATGCTGGTGTTCGACATCCAGCTACTCGCGATCAAGTAGCCGCGGAGGCGCCAGCCCCGCTTTGACTTCAGCATCCGCCCGACCTGCGTTACGCTGCGCGCGCAGCACTCACCCTAGGAGGCGACGATGGAGCGTTCTACGTTGGTGTCTGGTTGGCTGTACGTCGGGTCGTTGGCAGTGGTGCTGGGCGCGGGGGCGTGTACCGCGGCCCACATGGCGGTTCCCAAGGATGTCGGCGGCGCGTCCGACGAGATCGCGATTACCGACCGGAGCGGCATGTCCGGCGCGTTGGTCAATGAGTCTTTCACGATGGGGCCGTACAAGGTCACCGACGTGAGCCGCAAGTGGAATAGCTCGAGCACGACGACGATCGTCGGCCTGTCGTCGAGCGAAGCCAAGGGCGGCTACACCTTCGGCCTCAAGGCGTCCGACGGCGAGTACAAGGGAACCTGCGCGAGCCACCTCGACGAGAAGTCGACGGGCTTCCTGGGCGGCACACTCGGAACGCAGAACTTCAACGTGGTCTGCGAGTGTAGCGGGGCTTCGCAAGCGAACGTCTCACTCAACGCCGACACGACCTCGCACTACAAGGGCACCGTGCTCGCGCGCAACGCGAACTATATGATCGAAGGCATCTACACGGACGAGAAGGGCTCGAACAGCTCGAAGCCGCTCGGATATCAGGTGCGTGGCCCCAGCGAAGCGGTCGCCGCCGTCGAAGTCACCGGCAAAGGCCGGGTGTGGCTCGCCAAATCGCTCGAGGCCGGCGCGCGCGGTGACGTAGCGTGCCTATTCGCAGGACTGCTGCTCTATCAGCCGCCGACGGCGAAGATCGACAAATAGGCACGATGAAGACGCTCGACGGGCGGTGTTCTGAGCGGTCTCTACAGGCGGCTGCCGCTCGTCGAGAGCTTTCGCGCCGCCGACGAGAGCGCCGGCGGCTGGGGTGCGATGCTGGTGACCCTTCGGAAGGTCAGGTGACGATCTGCAGCCGCCGCCGAAACTCGCGCGAGAGCTCATGGTCGGACCCGAGCGCGTCGAAGATCGCGACCATCGCGCGCCGGGCGTCGTCGCCGCGAGGTTTACGAGCGCTGGCGGCCAGGTCGAGGAACTGTTCGAGCGCCCGCTCGGTCTCGCCAGCGGCGGCCAGCGCCGACGCGAGAGCATAGCGCGCCTCGCGATCGTTCGGGTCGCGCTCGACCGCGGCCTCGGCGGCCGCCCGGCCGCCGGCCGCATCCACTGCGGCGTGCAGATTCAAGCGCGCACGTAGCGGTCCCGCGAGATCGGCGGCGTCGCCGCGCGCCTCGAGGCGCGTGACCAGCGGTTCGGCGCCGGCCGCGTCCTGCGCGTCCAGCAGCAGGCGCGCTAGCGCGGCCAGGGCGCGTGGGCCGACCAGGCGATCTACCTCGGGGCTCCCCTCCGCACGGTCGACGAGGTCGCGTAGCGGCGCTTCCGCGGCGGCGCGATCACCGGCGCGTACCGCCCGCTCGGCGTTCTCCAGCGCGGTCACCTCGGGCGGCGGTGCCAGCGCGGCCAGCCAGCGGCGCACGACGTCGGCGGGCTGCGCACCCGCAAACTCGGACACTACGGCACCGTTGCGGAACGCCTTCACGGCGGGGATGCCGCGGATCTCGTAGCGCGCTGACAGCGAGGGCGCCTCGTCGGTGTTCACCTTGGCCAGCTCCACCCGGCCGCCCAGGGCCGCGACCTCGCGCTCCAGCACCGGCCCGAGCGTCCGGCACGGTCCGCACCACGGCGCCCAGAAGTCGACGACCACCGGCACGTCGTGCGAGCGGGCGAGCACCTCGGCATCGAACCCTTGCTCAGGTACATCCTTGACGTGGGCGGTTGGCGCGATAGTCATCGATTGAACTTAACTATCACGGTGCGCGAGTCATTCGGCGAACACTTTGTGTTATTGAGGGCGCATGTCGTTGCTGGCGCATCTCAAGGGCAAGGGTCCGAATGGTTTCGGGTACGGATCGACCGCGGAAGAAGTGACCGACGGGATCGACCTGCACGGACGGACGATGCTGGTCACGGGGTGCAACTCGGGCCTCGGGCGCGAGACGGTGCGGGTGCTGGCGCTGCGCGGGGCGCGCGTGCTCGGCACTGGCCGCACGGTAGACTCGGCACGCAAAGGGCTGGCGGGTCTCGGTGACAATCACGTCGCGCTTGCCTGCGAGCTGTCGGAGCCGGCGTCGGTGCGCGCGTGCATCGACGCGGTCACGCGCGACGGCGCGCGATTGGATGCGCTGATCTGCAATGCCGGCATCATGGCGCTGCCCCAGTTGCGGCAGGCGCACGGCATCGAGCTGCAGTTCCTCACCAACCACATCGGACATTTCATCTTGGTCAACGGCTTGCTCGATCGGCTCGCGGCGCAGGGGCGCGTGGTCATCGTCGCCAGCAATGCGCATCGCCGGGCCCCCGCCGCCGGTATCGAATTCGACAACCTCTCGGGCGCGCGCGGCTACGACCCCTGGCGGGCGTACGGCCAGTCGAAGCTGGCCAACATCTTGTTCACGAAAGAGCTGGCGCGCCGTCTCACCGATGGCCGCACCGCCAACACGTTGCATCCGGGCGTGATCGCCACCAACCTTTCGCGGTCGATGGGCGCGCTTCCCCGCGTCGCTCTCGCCGTCGCCGCCCCGCTGGTGCTGAAGAGCGAAGCGCAGGGCGCGGCGACGCAGGTATTCCTCGCGACCAACCCGTCAGTCGCGGGCGTCACCGGGCAGTACTTCTCACACTGCCAGCGCGCCGAGCCGGAGCCGATCGCGAACGACGCGGCGCTGGCCGCGCGGCTCTGGCAAGAGTCTGAGCGGATCGTTGCCGGCCTGACGTGAGCGGCAAGAGCAGATCGCGAAAGGTCGCCGCGCCCGGAAGATTTGAGCCCCGAGGTCGTTTGTATGATTAGGGAGTAGGGAGATGAAGTCAGGGGAGCGACCGAACTGGTCTCAGTGGACAGGGACCGAAGAGCTCGAGGCGGCGATCTCGAGTCTGGACCCTAGGTTCGCGGAGCCGATCCGCTTGCGCAGACTGGGGCACTCCTTCGAAGAGATCGCTGCGCGCCTGAAGATCACGACCAGCCACGTCGGAGCTCGGATCTTCCTCGGCCAGCAGCGGCTGCGTCAGATCCTGGAAGCTGGGGTCGACCGACTGAATGAAGTCCGGACCTGACCTGTTTTGCGGCTGCTACCAGCTCTGACTGGACATGCGCTGCGTGACCCCGCCGGCACGTAGGTTCTCGACGACGACCTCGGTGCGGATCGCGTTCTGGGAGCTGCTGCACGCCCCGAGCATCGAAGCCGCCCTGATTGACGTGGCCAATCGCGGCGGCGACGCCGACACGAATGGCGCCATCGCCGGCGCGCTGCTCGGCGCGGTTCACGGTGAACGAGCAATTCCCGCGCGGTGGCGCCGGCTGGTGCTGCACGCGCTCGAGAATGCGGCGCCGAGCGCGCTTCGCGACACCTACCATCCCGCGCGGTTGCTCGACCTCGTGCCCTGACCCGCGGCCAACCTCACATCCGCGGGTACCAGGACTCGAGCTCGGTCACGCCGACGAACTTTCCGGGCTGCGGGGTGAACACGACGCGGAACTGCGAGGTCATCACGGTCGGGAACGTCACCTCGTTGGCCACGTTCGCCGCCGGCGTCGCGGGGCTCTTGACCTGTCCGGGCACGGACGTCCAGCTGGTGCCCACCAGGTACTGAACGTCGTAGCTCTGCGGCGCCCGGACGTTCTGACCGTCGTCGTAGATGTAGATCTTGACCTCTTTGATCGATTTTTGCTGCCCGAAGTCGACCGTGAGGGAATCGGTCGCGTTCGTCGATCCCGCGTTGGTCCAGCGATCGTCGGGCATCACGTCGTAGCGGATGAAGCCGTCGATAGCCTTCAACGCAGTATCGTGGGCGGCTACGCAGCGGGGGTTGTCGGCGCTGCGGCAGCGATTGCCGTTGGAGGCCGTATTGGTGAACGACGCAGACACCTTGGGGAAGGTCGCCGTATACGTGCGGTTGTCCCATCCCTTGAACCAGTCCTGATCCGCGGTCCAGGCGTTGGCGGCCAGGTTGTCGAGGGGAATCGCCGCCGCGGGAATGACCGGTGCGGCGACCGTGATCGTGGCGTTGCCGACGGTCGGAGATTGGTAAATCGGCGCTCCGTCCTGGCAAACTTGAAGTCCGGATCCCGCGTTGTAGTGCGTGCCGTCTTGATCCCAGATGATCGTCAGCATGTGACCGTGATAAGGCACGCCTTGCACGGCGAAGTAGCTCCAGGTGTCCGGGACCAACGGCTTGAGCTGAACGGAGTCGGTCGCCTGGGGCTTGATTCCCAATAGGCCGGTGAGCACCAGGTCGACGAAGCTCGAGTGATTGTAGTGCTCGCTGAAATCCGAGGCGTCGTAGACCCAGTCACCGGTGTCGCCGTTGGCGGCCTCGGCAATGTACGGCACGCCGTTCTTGTGTTGCAGGGTGGCGAACTGGCTGAGCAGCGTGTCGTACGTCTGTTTGGTGACGAACGTCTGCGCCGGGTAGTCCTGGAGCAGATTCGCCAGGCCGGTGAGAATCATGCTCGTGTCGAACGGCCAGCTCGTCCCGTCCCAGTGACAGCAGTTGGTGTCATCGTGATTCTGCGTTGCGGGGAATGCCTGGAAGTCGAAGTAGGGGTTCGCGCTGATGCGGTCGAGAAAGACGCTGCCGCTGCCCTTGGTGAACTTCAACGTGTTCGCACCCGCGATCATCGGCACGCGGACAGTGACCACCTGCGTGCTGGAGAACGTCCCCGCCGCATTGGTGGCGGCGTAGGTCACCGTCTGCGTCGAGGCCGCGCCGTTCAAGGCCAGCACGTGGGTCGCAGGGGCGCCGGTGGTATTGGCGTAAAAGATGTCGACCGGGAAGGTGCCGGCTCCGGGCGAGAAGACAGTGAACGTCACCGCGCTGTCGGCGAAGTCGATCTGACCGACGTACTGTCCGTTCGACGCGGTCGCGGCGGTGTCGATGGTTGCATGCACGAGGGCCGCCTGCTCGGCCTCGAAGTCGTGGACCTTTTCGAGAGTGTAGGGGCCGTTCGGGCCCGCGAAACGTCGCGAGTCGGTCAGATACTGCCAGGCGGTGGAGTACGTCGCGTCCGGCAGCTCGAAGGCCCATGGGGCGAAGCCCATCGCCTCGCGCCAGGTGGTGCGGGTGCCGGCGATGCCGCCGGCGTTGGTCGCGTCATTGTTGTAGACGTGAAAGAAGAACTGCCGCTGGGGATCCCACAGCGCCTGCTGAACCGCCGCCTTGAGCGCGTTGGCCCGGCCCGCGAACGCGGTCGCGTTGGTGGTGTCACCGGCCAGCGTCGCAATCTTGCTGATCGCCATCGCATTTGCGTACTGATAGCTGTTGATTGTCGGGCGATATCCCGGGCCGCCTCCGAACGCATCGGTGCTGCGGAACGAAGTCTCGGTGAACTCGGTCGCGTCGAACAACGGTGATATAAAATAGAGGGTACTGTTCGTTGCGGCGCCGTTGACCGAGATGTTTGCCGTGAGGTTCGGGCTCCAGGCGTTGTAATGGCTGATGAATTGGGCGAGATTCGCCTTGAGCTGAGTGGCGTCGCCGGTGACCAGGTAACGTTGATAGGCGGCGCTGGCGATCCATTCGCTATAGGTGCGGGTCGCCGCACCCGCGCCACGCGTCCAATAATTGATGTAGTCGTCGATATAGGTGCGGTTGCGCAGCCAGCGGCCGTCGAGAATGTGGTAACCGGCTGCATCGGGGAGAGCACTGTAAGAGGTGTCGCCCGCGTACCAGGTCGGGTTGTCGTACTCGGTCGCGACATAGCCGGCGCCGGCGGTGGTGTAGCGCAGCGCGCGCTTGTGGGTGCTCCAGCGGTAGTAGTAGACGCCGTTGATGTTCGCGTCGGGCGTGTCGACGAACGGGATGTTGTCCTTGTACCACTGCGGCTCCTGCAGGCCCTGCGTCGCGAGGATCTGGTCCAGGTTGAGCGCGGTACAGGTCGCGACGGAGCCGCCTTGCCCACCGGTGCCGGAGGTGCCCGCGGTGCCGGTCCCGCCGGTGCCGGTCGCTCCGGCGGTGCCCGTCGTTCCGCCCGCTCCGCTGCTGCCGGCGTCCGTGTTTCCCGCGCCGCCGCTGCCGGCGCTCGCTCCGCCTCCCGAGCCCGCGACTCCACTTCCTCCCGTGCCGCTGCCTTCGCCTCCGCCGGCTGCGGAACCGCCACTCTTGGACCCACCGCAAGCGGTGAGAAGAAAGGCGAGAGAAACGCCGACGGTCGAAATCCTCTTCATCGCTTCTGCAGCGCCTTCAGACCATCGAAAGGGCTCAAAAATCGTCGCCCGTCGCCGGGATCACGTCGCTGGTCCGTCGCCGCGAGCCTCGCGCCGCGTTGTCCGAGACATTCCGGGAATGTGCGGCCCCGAGGCTTGCTAACCTTCGGGCGAACCATGTCGGATCTCGATCGCTTCAAGAAGGCGCAAGAGTCTCGGCACCCCGGTCATGCGGATGCTCTCGCCGAGCTCCGCGCGGGGCGAAAAACCAGCCACTGGATCTGGTATGTGTTCCCGCAGCTGGGTGGGCTCGGCCGCTCGTCGATGGCGGTCCGGTATGCGCTGGCCGATGGGAACGAAGCCGCGGACTATCTGCGTGATCCCGTTCTGGCGCAGCGGCTGGTTGCGGCGGCGGGCGCCGTGCGAAACCACGTCGCGCCGGGGCGTGGGGCCGGTGCCCCGCTCGACGTCGTCATGGGGTCGGACATCGACGCGCTCAAGCTGGTGTCGAGCATGACGCTCTTTGCTCGGGTCGCCGCGCGTTTGATCGCGGCAGGCGATGCCCGGAAGGAGCTGCCCGAGCTCGTCGAGCACGCGGAGGCCATCTTGAGCGCCGCCGCGGCGCAGGGCTATCGGCGTTGCGCGCATACCGAGCGATCGCTGGCTCCGTCGCGTTGACAGCGATCACGTCTACCTTTAAGGTTGCGGTCGCCAATCCATGACCTTGCGTTCTCTTCTACACTTGCGGCGCCTGCGGTCGATCGCTTGCGTTGCGGGAGCAGCGCTGGTTCTCGTGCTCTCGGGATGCGGTAGCGTGGCGAACAAGCCCAGCGGCACGGGCGGCGCCGGCGGTAGTGGGACGGGTGGGGCGGCGCCTGCCGATGGCGGTTCGGGCGGAATCAGCGGCACTGGCGGTATGCCGGGCGACGCTGGTGCCGACAAAGTCACGCCGCCTCGGGACGGCGGCGGCGACGGCTCCGCGGGTGGCAGTGACGGCGGGACGAACCCCAACGGCGCCAAGTGGGACGTGGACAATTGGGATAACGCTCAATGGAGCTGATTCGCGCGCGGAGCAACGGAGACGAGCAATGACCAAATTTTCCCGACACAAATGGTGGATCGTGACTGTGCTCATCACCGCGCCGCTGGTTGCGATCGCGGCGGTCCCGAACATCTTCTCGCCGAACACGACGATCTCGTCGTCGCAGGTCAACGCGAACTTCTCGGGGCTCGATTCGCGGCTCACCGCGCTCGAGACGCCGGCGACGGGTTTCATGCGCGTGCACCTGACGGCGACTCAGACCCTGCCGGTCGGGACGACGCGATTCGACTACTCGCGTGACGGGGTGGAGTTCGACGTGGGTCAGGAGTTCGACACGGCGACGGATCTCTTCACCGCCAAGGCGGCGGGTTTTTACACGGTGACGTGCGATGCCACCATTCCGACGGCGGCGTTGGGGGTCTACACGGTGGTGCAGATCCAGGTCAACGGCGTGACGGTTCAGGAAGGCGGCGGCAACAGCGCGGCTGCGACGGGGTTCCAGGTGCCGAACGCCGCGACGTTGGTCAACCTCAAGGTCGGCGACACGGTCGATTGCGCCGGGTACACGACCGTGGCGACGTCCGCGTCGGCGGGCGGGCCTTACTTCACGGTCTTCACGGTCGCGAAGCACTGAGCACGCGCCGCCGTCACGGCGAGACTGCGCACAGCTTCACGTCGCCGGTCAGCTTCCAGCCGGGCCGCGACCTGTTCGCCTGGAGCCGCCCGGACGCGACGACGGTCTGGCCTTTGATGGCGACGTTGCAACAGATGCGGGACTCGTCGCCCTTGCAGGCGTAGCCGTCGAGGTCGAGGCCATGCTGCTGCGGCTCCCTCACGGCGGCGGCGCGAGCCTCCGGACCGCAACTGTGCGTCGGCGTCGGCGGTTTCGGTTTCCCGAGCGCATTTTCCAGCAGATCATCGAGCGACCCCTTCCTCATGTCGCTTCCTAGCGTCAGCGGTCCGCGCACGCTGACGACCTGGCCGCTGAGCCGCTCGGCCGAGGCAGCGACGTCGGTGACCGGCATCGCCGATGCGGCTAGCTCCGGCGGGCAGGCCGCGAGGTCTTTGGCGACGATTGGGCACTCGTGGCGGATGAGGCAATCCTGGGCCCAGGGCCGCCCGTCGGTCGGGGGTGCGCTGTCGATCGGCGCGGGGTTGGGGTTGGGAACCGGCCCGACCGGTGCGAAGGGGACGAGCGCGATGGAGACCGCCTGGTCGGGGTGGCCGCGCGGCGAGTAGCCCTCGCCCCAGCAGACCAGGCGGCCGTCGTCGAGGATGGTGCACGCGGCCGAGTCGCTGCCGCGGCTCACGACCACCTGCGATGCCTTCGCGCCGAGCGCGCTCGGGCTGGCGACCGCGCCACGACACCAGACCTCACCGCGGTTGCTGATCATGCACAGGCCGCGCGGTCCGGTGTCGAGCTCCTGGGTCAGCATGCGCGGCTCGATCGGTTTCCCGTCGAGGGTTCCGCTACTCACGAGAAAACGCGCGTCGTCGCTGCCGGCGACCAGCGCCGGCGTCGCCGAGCAAGCCGCGTTGGGCGCGGCGAGCTTGCCGCCGAGCAGCGCAGGCCAGGCGGAGCTCAGGTCGGCGGGGCAATGTCGGGGTGAGCCGAAGAAGCCATCACGGCTGGCGCCCCAGCAGACGACGCCGCGCGGTTGCCAGGCGCAGGTGAACAGATCGCCCGCGTGGAGCTTGCCGCGCGGGCGATTCGGCGCGTAGGTGAGACCCCACAGCATCTTCAGATCGAACGGCACCGGCTGCGGTTTCCGCGCGCACGGGAAGGTCCGATTGTCGGCGGTGCAGGTCTCGGTCGCCGCGAACCCGAGCTGACCGACGTCGTCGCGGCCCCAGCAGCGCAGGACGCTGACGCCCTGAATGTCGCCGGTGGCGCACGCGTGCCAGTAACCGACGGCCAGGTCGTTGAGCGGCGCCAGATGCAGCCGTGGCTGTCCGTCCGGGCTCCCGCGACCGAGCTGTCCCAAGCGATCGTCCCCGCCGCACCACAGGTCGTTGGCCTTGGCCGCGCACGCGAAGTCGGCGCCGACGAAACCGCCGTAGAGCGCGCTGTCCGCGAGGCTCGAGCGCCGCCGCGAGACTGTGCCCGCGAGCGGATCGGCGATGGCCGCATTGGCGACGGGCAGCTCGCGCGGGCCGGTGTCGAGGCGAGTGGGTGGCGCATAGCAGTGGATCTGCTCGGAGACGATGCCGCAGATGCGGTCGGGGCCGCATCCTCGGCCAGCGGCGTGAGCCAGGGAACTGTCCAGGCGTCGAGATCGGTCGAGCCGGTGGGGGACGGGCGATAGGACAGGGTGTGGGCCCTCCAGCACTGCCGCAGGTACTGACCCTGGGAGGCCGTGAGCACGCAGCCCCAGCCTTCGCCCACCAACAGAGAGCCCGGCGTCGCGCGGGCCGGCATGTCAGCGAAGATTTCCGCGCGCGCGGGCGCCGCGCTCGCGACCAGCGCCGCCGCTGCAACGACGCTCCGAGTGGCCACCATCCACGCGCGCATACCGAGACCGATGGTACCGCCGGTCGGGTCGTTCGGGAATAACGGCCGATCACCGTTCAGTCGTCGGTCGGCACCACGGGCACGAGCGCCTTGAGCGGATCCGGCGGGGGCGCGAGATGCGCGGGCGCGGCGGTCAGCGATGGTGGCTCCTGCGCCGCCGGCTCCGGGCCGGCGCCGGTGACGCTGCGGTGGCCGGGGCGCGGCGGCGGCCCCAGATTGCCGGCCGCGATGTCGGGATACCAGTGGTTTCCAACCGACTGAACGTGAGGCTCGAGCACGTTCTGCGAGCCGAACGACGAGTTGCCGCGCAGAACGTTACGGCCGCGCCGCGCTGTTTCGGGGAAGGAGAAGCCGCGCCCGCAACGAATCGCCACGCTGTCCTCGACCGTGAGCGCGCCCAGGTTGTGGTTCTGATCGAATCCGTTGAGCGGGTTCTCGATCGAGACACAACGGCGGACCTGGTGCGCGGCATCGATGTAGTTGCCGCCGAGCTTGAACCCGTTGCCATCGCCTTGAAAATCCTCGATGCCCCAAAGGTTGTAGCCGTTGCGGAACGCCACCGAGTCTTCGATGACGATCGGGTACGGCGCCATCCACAGGTCGAATCCGTCATCGGCGTTCTGGTAAGACCGGCAACCGCGAAAGACGTTCCCCGGCCCGACCGCGTGCTTGGCCGCGAAACCGTCGGCATTTTCCCCCGACGTTTCTGGATCGAAGTTCCGGTACGAGTCGGAGTCCGAGATCAGGTTGTAGCTCGCGTGCGCGTCCAGCTGGACGCCGGTGTTCCGGTTCTCGCGCGACACGCACCGGTGAATGATGTTGTGGCTGCCGGTGATGAAGATGCCGAAGCTGCCGGCGTGCGCCACCTCGATGCCCACGATCTGCCAGTAGTCGCCGGCGATCTCCAGCCCGCGCGATCCCTTCTCGTTCTCCGGTTGCTCGGCGAAGTCGAGCACCGGCCGCTCCAGCTCGGTGGCCTCGACGCGCAACGGCTGCTTCTCGGTTCCGGCGGCGTCGAGGCGAATGGTGCGCCCTTCGCGGTAGGTTCCGGGCGCGACGCGGATGACGTCGCCCGCGCGCGCGTGCGCCGCCGCCTCGCTCAAGCTGGCGAGCGGCGCCTCGGCCGTGCCGGCCGCACCGCGCTTGCCAGTCGTGGTGACGTACCAGACGCGCCCCGCCGAGCCCGGCGGCGGCGCAGCGCCCAGCGAGAGAGAAGCCAAGACCCCGAGCGCCACCGCGCCTGCTGACTTCATCGATCTCCTCTCAACTGGAAAAGTCAGAGGCAAAGTATCCGAGTTGGGCGTAGGCGTCCACGGAGGCCTGGACGCAATGTCCGATCGGAGATCATTACGGAACCAACCACAAAGTCTGGGATCATTGAGACCCAGCTTCGTTCAGTCCGCCGCCGGCGCTTGCCAGCCGAGGCCTCCGCAGGTCTTGCAGATCATGCCCGGGATGCGCAGCGATTCCCTGCGATCCTGCGAGAACACGTGCCAGTCCCCGCTGCCGCGGCACGCGGTGCAAGAAGACGCGTCCGCGGTGCGCTCGGGCAGGAGCGCGCGCAGCTCCGCGAAGCGGCGGGCGCCGAGCACGATCCAGCCCAGGCGTTCGACGCCCGCGACCCGGCGCCAGACGATCGAGCGAGCGGCGCTGTCGAAGGTGTCGACGTCGTACTCCCCGACGTACACGGCGCTGGTCGACGTCAGGACGGTGTCGATCCCGATCGATCCAGAGAGGTAGATAGCGTCTCCGCTCACGGAGGACAACACGGCGCGCTGGGCGGCTCCGGTCTCGATTTGCTCGACCATCCACGCCGGCAGCCACGCCGTGGTCGTCTCGGGTTCCGTCATCCGCGAAGCATAACTATCGCGGTCGCGCGTCACCACACGGAGCAGGGATTTACCGGCGAGATCCAGCCACCGCACGCGTACTGGTAGAAGTCCTGGCAGGGATCGACGGTCATATTCATCGCCGTGAAGTCGATCCCGCTGTTCGGCGGCGAGTCGCCGCACGCAACCGGCGCGACGGCGACGAGGCAGAGCAGCTGGACAGATAGGCGGGACTTCGCGACGCGGTTCACACGTCGAGAACGTGCGGGAGCGGAGATCTTTCCGTAACAAGCTCGCGCACGGACTCCTACATCAACGGCCGCCGGCGACGTCGAGGATCGTGCCGGTGCAATACGACGCCTCGTCGGAGACCAGCCAGAGGATCGCGTTCGCCACCTCTTGCGCGGTCCCAGGGCGGTGCAAGGGCAGTCCGGGCGCCAGGCGGTGTGCGCGCGCGGCGTCGCCGCTGCTGGCGTGAATCTCGGTGTCGATGATCCCGGGGCGCACCGCGTTGACGCGGATTCCTTCGTCAGCGACCTCGCGCGCGAGGCCGATCGTGAACACGTCAATCGCCCCTTTCGACGCGGCGTAGTCGACGTATTCGCCCGGCGAGCCGCATTTGGTCGCCGCCGAGGACAGATTGACGATGTTGCCCCCGTGGCCCCCGTGCCGCGTCGAGAGGCGCCGCACCGCCTCGGCGGCGCACAGGATGCTCCCGACCACGTTGATCGCCATCATCCGTTGCAGGCGCGGCTCGTGGACCTCGTCGACGCGCGTCTTGAGATCGACGATCCCGGCGTTGTTCACCAGCACCGACAACGGGCCGAGCTCGCGGACCGCCTCCGCGAACAGCCGTTCGACGTCGCTCTCGCGGCTCACGTCGGCGCGGATCGCACGCGCGGCTCCGCCCGCTGCTCGAATGTCGGCGACGACGGCGTTCGCAGTCCGATCGTCCTTCACGTAGTTCACCGCGACCGCGTAGCCGCGCGCCGCGGCCAGCCGCGCCGTCGCCGCCCCGATCCCACGGCCTCCGCCGGTGATCAGCATCGTGCCAGGCATCACTAGAGTCGAGCCCCGGGCGGAAAATTCGTCAAGAGCCGACAGGTCGAACGAGATGCTGGATTTTCGTCCGTCCGACAGGCAATGTTAACGGATTACGGACTGGGGCAGGGCGGTTGACTGGAGTTGGGGAGTCGACCTCGGTTGAGTGATTGCGAAATGCAGCTGAAATATCGAGCTAGCCTACCGTTCGTCTGCAACACCCTCGCGGTCGGCGCTGTCCTGGTCGGCACCCTGTTGGCCGGTTGTGTCAGTGGGCAGTCGCATGCCGGCAACACCGGCGGGAATGGCGGCGGCGCCAGCACGGGGGCCGGTGGAGGTGGTGGTGCCAGCTCAGGCGTGGGCGGTGGTTCGGGCGTGGGCGGCACCATCATGATGCCGACCTCGATCGGGCTGTCCGCGATCGAGGACAAGACCCTCTGTCACGCAGGCCAGGCCTCCGTGGGCGCGACGCCGCTCCGGCGCCTGTCGCGCATCGAGTACAACAACATGGTGCGTGACCTCGGTCTCGATCCGACCGGCGCGCAGCCCGCCAACCAGTTCGTGTCCGAGCAGAAGATCGCGGGTAACTTCAACACCAATACCTACGCGCTCATCTCGGGCACGCTGATGAACCGGCAGTATCTGGACGCGGCCGAGCAGCTGGCGGCGAACGCGGTGACCTCGGCCAACATCGGCAAGCTGGTCTCGTGTGCGGCACAGGCCAACGCCGCCTGCGCGCAGCAGTTCATCGGCGACTTCGCGAACCGCGCCTTCCGCGGCCAGCTCGACAGCGACGAATCCGCGGCGCTGCTCAAACTCTTCAACGACGTGAACGCCCAATACGGAGACTTCACGACCGGTATCCAGGCAATCGTCACCGCGGTGCTGACGTCGCCGCGTTTCCTGTTCGTTCTCGAATTTGGTCAGCCGGGTGCGTCCGGCGCGGCCATTCCGCTCAGTCAGATGGAGATGGCCACGCGGCTGTCGCTGTTCCTCTGGCGCTCGCTCCCGGACCAGACGCTGATCGACGCCGCCACCGCCGGCCAGCTCGGGACGGCAAACCAGCTTGCGGCGCAGGGGACGCGCATGCTCGCCGATGCCAAGGCGCAGGACACCCTGCGAGACTTCGCGAACCAGTGGCTCGACATCGAGAACATGGACGCGGTGACGAAAGACACGCAGTTCAAGAACTGGACGCCGGTCCTCGCCCAGGAGCTGCACAACGAGACGCTGACCACGTTCGTGTCGTCGGTGGCGACCGACAACACCGACTTCCCGAGCCTGCTCACGTCGACCTCGTCGTACGTGAACTCGGATCTCGCGGCCTACTACAACACCGGCGTTCCCGGCACCAGCAACTCGACCTCGTTCACGAAGACGCCCGTGGGGACCTCGGCGGCGCCGCGCATCGGGCTGCTCACGCACGCCAGCGTGCTCGCGATGCACGCGCACACGTCGCTGCCGTCGCCGACGCTGCGCGGTCGCATGGTGCGGCAGCAGATCCTCTGCGAGCAGATCCCGCCTCCGCCCCAGCAGATCGGCGGCACGGTGATCCCGCCGCCGCCGACGTCGCTGCCGGCGGGGCAGACGACGCGCCAGCAGTACATGCAGCATTTCGGCGTCAACCAGCTGTGCGGCGGCTGCCACCAGTACATGGACTACGTCGGGTTCGGGTTCGACAACTACGACGCCACCGGCGCGTACATCACCGCAGAAGGCGGCACGCCCGTCGACCCGAGCGGGATGTTCCTGACCACCGACACGACGAACGGGCTCACCGGCTCGTTCACCAACGGAACCGACATGATCACGAAGCTCGCGGCCAGCACCCAGGCGCGCGAGTGCTTCGCGCTGCAGGAGCTGCGCTACGCCATCCAGCGCAACGAGCTGGCGGGGGACGCCTGCTCGGCGCAGCAGGTCTACCAGGCCTTCCAGAGCGGCGGGTTCAACGTCCAGAGGCTGCTGCTGGCGATCGTCCAGACCGATTCGTTCCGGAACCGCTCGCCAGTGAACGCGGGGGCTGCATGTCAATGAAGATGAACAGCAAAGTGAAGCTCGAGCGCCGGCGTTTTCTCAAGGCGGTCGGCGCCAGCGCGCTCACCTATCCGTTCCTGCGCGGCCTTCCCAGCTACGCGGCCGCGGGCGGCAGCGCTCCGACCTACCTCGTGCTGCTCTTCACGCCGTGCGGTACCGTGCGGCCGTTCTGGGGCGCGACCGACGCGAGCAAGGTGGACGTGCTGTTCCCGGCCGCCGGCAGCGCGCCGACGATCACCAAGAACTTCGTCTTTCGCGACACGCTGGCGCCGCTCACTCCCGTGCAGAACAGCGTCATCGTCCTCGACGGGCTCAACAACAAGGCGGCGCAGGGCTCCCACGAAGCCGGCATGGCTTCGCTGTGGACCGGCATCACCTCGACGGGCGGGCCGGCGACCGGGCCCAGCGTCGACCAGGTGATCGCGTCCAAGCTCAACGCGGGGACGCCGTTCCCGTCTATCGAGCTCATGGCCCGCAGCTCGGCTGACTTCACCGACCGCGAGGTGAAGACCCGCATGATCTACAACACCGCGGGCGCGTACGTGGATCCGCACGACGATCCCGCCGAGGCGCGCAATACGTTCTTCCCGCCGGCGATGTCGGCCATGTCGGGGCCGGACAAGAAGACCTTCATCCGCCAGAAGCTGTTCCCGCTGCTCAACAGCGAGCTCACGGCGATGCAGCCGCGCCTGTGCACGGATGACCGCACGCAGCTGCAGGCGTTGCAGCAGGGATGGAACGATCTCGACACGCAGATCAGCGCCGCGGCCGCCAAGGCGGCGACCTGCATGCCGCCGGGCGCGGTGCCCGCCGGGTATACCTCGCCGTCGGCGGATTTTCCGACCACGGTAAAGCTGCAGATGGATCTGCTGGCGCTGGCGCTGGCGTGCGACCTCACGCGCGTGGCGAGCCTGCAGCTGTCGACGTCGACGAGCCAGGTGACGCACTCGTGGCTCACCGGCCAGACCGACACACACCACGACTACTCGCACATGGGGCCGGCGTCGCTCTACCAGATCGCCCCGTGCACCATGTATAACAACATGGGTCTGTGCGCGTCGACGCCCAACGTCTACAGCACGAGCGCGCAGGGTCAATATCAGAGCCTGGCCCAGCAGAAGGCGATCGACCTGTGGTACGCGCAGCAGGTGGCCTATCTGGCCCAGAAGGTCGCGATGTTCTCCGGTGCGAACAACGGCACCTTGCTCGATCAGAGCGTGATCTGCTGGGGCAACGAGCTGGACATGGGCGCGGCCCACAACCACGACGACACGCCGTTCGTTCTGATCGGCGGCGCCAACGGCCAGCTCAAGACCGGCCAGATGGTCACGTTCCCGCTCGATTTGCTCGACGGCGACCTGAAGGTGCGCGCGTCGAAGGATCGATCGCACAATGACCTCCTCATCACGCTCGCCAAGTTGATGGGCCAGACCACCAGCTGCATCGGCGACTCGCAGTACTGCACCGGACCGATCACCGAGATTTTGGCCTGACCGGAGCCGGCTTCTCGAGCACCTCCCGCCAGCTGCAAAGGAGCAGGGGCTCTTCGGCCGTTCCGCGCACGACCAGTCGCTGGGGGAGATCGCGGTAGCCGCCACGCTCGCCGTCGAGCGCGACCTCGCGTGTGCACCGGCCAGCGACCGAGACCTCGGCGCCGGCCAACAACACCGACTCGGAGAACTTCACGGGCCTATTTTTACCGAAGAAGGTTTGATCGTCGATGTTCTCTGAGCGGAGCAACCCTCGAGCATTTTTCATCTCGGCGCTGTCCTCGCGGAAGAGAGAGGACGAGGCGCTACTGCCGGGAACCAGCAAGATCGAGTAAGGACCCGCCTCAACCTCGATCACCGCCTGGCCGGTCTCATCCGCCAGAATGAATGGACACATGTCCTCGAGCCCCAGGGCCTTGTTCCATCCGTCGTCGTTCCCGAGGCTGATCTTGGTTTGATAGGCGATGCACGGTCGCCGGCTGATGGGAGCGATCAGCGGCTCGCCGGTCGGGTGCACGCGTCCGATGAGTCGAACCGGGCCTTCGAGCGCCTCGGCGACGGCCACGGGCGCGCGCCGTGCCAGCCTTCGTCTGATGCGCGCCTCACGGCCGGCGGTCGCGTTGTACACGATGCGCGCGATGCCGATGCCGAACGCAGCGGCGAACAGCACCACGACCTCGGGGTCCACCCGATCATGGTACTCCAGCCTCGTCCGGAATCCGGTCCGGTGCTGCCTTGTCGAACGGGATGTCCGACACAGGTTGCTCCGACGTTGGACGCCATGGGTGTTTCTGGCCAATCCTTCTCGTTGCGCTGGTTGTGCGTCGCGGGAGTCGCATTGCTCGCCGTTGCCGCCGCGTCGTGCCGCGGCAGCGAGGCCGCGCCAATGGGGGCGGGGCCGCCGCCGGCGGTGCCAGTCGAGATCGAGACGGTGCGGTCCTCTGTGCAGCGCGACACCAGCGAGTACGTCGCGAACCTGATCTCGCGCCACTCGGTGCGCGTCCAGCCGCAGGTCGACGGGCATGTGTTTCGCATCGACGTCGCGTCGGGCGCGCAGGTCCGCCCGGGCGCTTCGCTGATGCTGATCGATCCGCGGCGGCAGCAGGCCGCGGTGCACAGCCAGCAGGCGGCGAGCGAGGCTGCGGGCGCCACGCTGGCCTACTGGCGCGAGCAGTTTCGCCGCGTCGAACGGCTCTACGCGGGCGGCGGCGCCAGCCGACAGGAGCTCGACCAGGCGCGCAGCTCGCTGCATCAGGCGGAGGCCAACACCAACTCGTCCGAGGCGCAGGTGCGCGCGCAATCCGTCGAGCTCCGCTACTTCGAAGTGGTCGCGCCGGTGGCCGGCACCGTCGGCGACATCCCGGTGCGCGTCGGCGACTACGTGTCACCGCAGACGCTGCTGACCACGCTCGACGATAACCAGGGCCTCGAGGCGTACGTCGACGTGCCGATCGAGCGCGCGACTGCGTTGAAGGTCGGCATGCCGGTCGAGATGATCGACGCCACCGGCAAGGTCCTGGCGCCCAGCGAAGTCTCGTTCGTCTCACCGCGCGCGGACCCGGACACCCAGACGGTGCTGATCAAGACGCGGGTGCACAATCCCGAGGGCCGCCTCCGCTCGTCGCAGTTCACGCGCGCGCGGGTGATCTGGGCCGAGCACCCCGGGCCGGTCGTGCCGGTGCTGGCGGTGCAGAGCCAGAACGGTCAGTCGTTCGCGTGGGTGGCCAAGCGTGCGCCCGACGGCAGCTTGACCGCCGAGCAACGGGTGGTGCAGGTCGGACCGATCCAGGGGCAGACCTATCCGGTCCTGAAGGGCGTGGCGGTGGGCGAGATGCTCATCTCTTCGGGCGTTCAAAAACTGCGTCCTGGCGCGCGCGTCACCCAGCAGGCCAGCGACGCGGGCCGGCCGAGCGAGTAGTCGTCTTGTTCGTCAACTTCTTCATCCGCCGGCCGGTCTTTGCCTCGGTGTGCGCGATCCTGATTGTGCTCCTGGGCGGGGTCGCCATCGGGACGCTGCCGATCGCGCAGTACCCGGAGCTGGCGCCGCCCCAGGTGACCGTGCAGAGCAACTACGTGGGCGCCAGCGCCCGCATCGTCGAATCCGCGGTCACGACACCGATCGAGCAGCAGGTCAACGGCGCCGAGGGCATGCGCTACATGAGCTCGACGAGCGGCAACGACGGCACCAGCATCATCACTGTCACCTTCGACGTCGACCGCGACAAGGATCTGGCGGCGGTCGACGTGCAAAACCGCGTCAACACCGCGCTGCCGCGGCTGCCCGCCGAGGTGAAGAACACCGGCGTCACCATCACCAAGACCACGGCGGCGATCATCATGGGCGTCGGCTTCTTCTCGGAGGACGGCTCGCTCAGCAACACGTTCATCAGCAACTATCTCGATCTCTACGTACGCGATCCGCTGCGGCGCCTGCCCGGCGTCGCCGAGGTGCGCATCTTCGGCGAGCGCCGCTACGCGATGCGCTTGTGGCTGGATCCGGTGCGGCTGGCGGCGCGCGGGCTCACGGCGTCGGAGGTCGTGTCGGCGCTGCGCGAGCAGAACGCGAACATCGCCGCCGGTCAGGTCGGGCAGCCGCCGGCGGAGCCCGGGCAAACCTTTCAGATCAGCGTCAACGCCGCCGGTCGCTTCAACGATCCGCGCCAGTTCGAGCGGCTGGTGATCAAGCGCGGTGGCTCGGGTCAGTCGAACGGGCTCGTGTTGCTGGGCGACGTCGGCCGCGCCGAGCTTGGCGCCGAGGACTACTCGGTCAACCTGCGCTTCAATGGCCGTGACGCGGTCGGCATCGGGATCTTCCAGTTGCCCGACGCCAACACGCTGGCGCTGGAGGCGCTGGTGCGCGCGCAGCTGAAGAAGCTCTCGGCCGCCTTCCCGCCTTCGATGAAGTACAAGATCGCCTTCAATCCCACCGACGCCGTGCGCGCCTCGATCGGCGAGGTGATGAAGACGCTGTTCGAGGCGATCATCCTGGTCATCCTGGTGATCTTCCTGTTCCTGCAGGATTGGCGCGCCACGGTGATCCCGGCGATCACCATCCCGGTCTCGCTGGTGGGGACGTTCGCGTTCGTCAAGGGCTTCGGGTTCTCGATCAACACGCTGACCCTGTTCGGAATCGTGCTGGCGACCGGGCTCGTCGTCGACGACGCCATCGTCGTGGTCGAGAACATCTCGCGCAGCCTGGGCGGACGCAAATGCAGTGCGCGCGCCGCCGCGGAAAGCGCGATGGCCGAGGTCGCGGGCGCGGTCATCGCGACGTCGCTGGTGCTGATCGCGGTCTTCGTGCCGGTGGCGTTCATCTCGGGCACGACCGGGCGTCTCTACCGGCAATTCTCGCTGACGATTGCGTTCTCGGTGGCGATCTCCGCGTTCAACGCGCTCACGCTGTCGCCGGCGCTGGCGGCCCTTCTGATGCGCATCCCGCGCGAAGCGGAATCGCGGTTCTTCCTGTTCCGCTGGTTCAACCGAGGCATAGCGGCGACCCGCACCCACTATCGAAATGCGGTGTGCTGGTTGCTGGCGCGCCCGGTCTTGACCGGTGTCGCGTTCCTGGCCGGTCTCGCGCTGACCTTGCTGGTCTTTCGTTCCGTGCCGAGCGGCTTCGTCCCCGACGAGGACCAGAACTACTTCATCGTGCAGCTCCTAGGTCCGCAAGGGGCATCGATCGACTACATGACCGGCGTCGGAACGCAGGTCGAGCACAAGCTGCGCGAGCGGCCCGAGGTCCAGGACACGTTCTCCGTCATTGGCTACAACTTCTCCGGCAACGGCGCCAACCGCGCGGTCATCTTCGTGACGCTGACACCGATCGAGGGGCGGAAAGGCGACGCGCGCTCCGCGCTGGCGCTGGTCGCCGATATGCGAGGGCGCCTCGGCAGCATCCCCGGCGCGCTGGCGATCCCGTTCTTGCCGCCGCCCATCCAGGGTCAGGGATCGACGGGCGGGTTCACCTTCGAGCTCATCGATCAAGGGGGCGGCACGGATTTTCCTGCACTGGCGCAGGCGGCGCAACAGCTGCAGGGCGCGGCGGTGAGCGGCGGCCGCATCCGCGGGCTCTTCTCGACCTTCAGCGTCGATGATCCTCAGCTGGCGCTGACCATCGACCGCGAGAAGGCGAAGAGCTCGGCGATCTCGCTGACACAGATCAACGACGCGCTCGGCGTCTACCTCGGCTCGCAATATGTCAACGACTTCGACTTCAACAACCGCTCGTACCGCGTGTACGTCCAGGCCGCTGCGCCGTTCCGCGGGCAGCCGCGCGACATCGGTCAGTTCTACGTGCGGTCTCAGCAGGCGCTCGCCAGCTCGCCGGGCGTGGTCGCGCTCCCCGTCGCATCGGTGGCGGCGGGCGGCCTGGCCGCGCTCGACAACTTCGTTCACGTGACGCCGACAACCGCGCCGCCGGTCATCAGCCACTACAACCTGCAGCGTTCGGTCGAGCTCCTGGGCGCGGGCGCGCCCGGCGTCTCCAGCGGCGACGCGATCCACGCCATGGAGACCGCGGCCACTGCCACGCTGCCGCCGGGCATGGGATTCGAGTGGTCGGGGCTGTCGTGGGAAGAGGTGCGGGCCGGAAGCCAGACGCTGATCATCTTCGCGCTCGGCCTCACGTTCGTATTCCTGGTGCTCTCGGCGCAGTACGAGAGCTTCTCGCTGCCGTTCATCATCATTCTCGCGGTGCCGCTCGCGCTGCTGGGCGGGCTGGCGGCGCAGCGGCTACGCGGGCTCAGCAACGACGTCTTCTGCCAGATTGGCCTTCTCATGCTGATCGGCCTCGCCAGCAAGAACGCGATCCTGATCGTGGAGTTCGCCGAGCAGCTGCGGGCGCGTGGCTCCACTCCCATCCAGGCGATCACCGAGGCGGCGCAGCTGCGCTTGCGCCCGATCTTGATGACGTCATTCGCGTTCCTGCTCGGCATCCTGCCGCTGGTGTTCGCCAGCGGCGCCGGCGCCAACGGCCGCCATTCGATGGGCACCGCGCTCTTCGGCGGGCTCTTGCTCTCGACGGTGCTGAACCTGTTCTTCACGCCGGGGCTGTATCTCATCATGCAGCGGGTGCGCGCGCGCCTGCGCCGGAAACCGGCGCCCGCCGCGCCCACGGCGCCTGTCGGCCCGAGCTCCGAAGGCGCGGCCCATGCGTGACGGGCGGGCGCCGCGGACCGTTGCGGTCGCGACGTTGGCTGCCTGCACAGCGGTGCTGATCGCCGACGCGAACGCCAACGCCGATGGTAGAGCAGCGTCGCCCACGGGCACCGAGATCGAACCCGTCACGCTGGCTGAAGCGCTGGCGCGCGCGCGGGCGCGCAACTCCGACGCGCTGGTGGCCGCCGCGGAGGTGCGGCGCGCGGCCGCGCTGGTCGCCGAGGTGCGGGCCGCCTCGCTGCCCGCGCTCGCGCCCAACGCCACCTACACGCGCATCGACGGCGATCGGAACTTCATGGGCGTCAACATCCAGAGCGCGGACCAGTGGCTCGCGGCCGGCGGCCTGTCCGTGCCGCTGATCGTTCCGCAGCACTGGGCTGAATGGGCACACGCCGTCGACAACCGCAAGATCGCGACGCTCAGTCGGGACGAAGTTGATCGGCGGGTCGCGATCGCCGTCGCGCACGCCTACCTGGCCGTGATCGTCCAGCGCCGGGTGATCGACGCCGACGTCAACGCGCGCGACACCGCGAAGGCGCACGCCGCCTTTGCCGACCAGCAGTACACCGGCGGAGCCGCGAGTCGCCTCGACGCCGCGCGCGCCGGCCAGCAGTGGCACACCGCCGAGGCCCAGGTGAGCGACGCGCTGGTGGGACTCATGACCGCGCAGGAGGCGCTGGGTGTGCTGGTCGCCGGCGATCGCCCCATCGACGCCGTGGAGACGCCGACCTTTCCGTTGCCGGCCGGCGGCGAGCACCCCGAGCAGCTGCGCGCCGACATCCTCGCGCAGGTGATGCGGCGCGAGGCGGCTCACCACCTGCTACGCGACAGCTGGGCCGACTGGATGCCCAGTCTGACCGGCACGTTCGATCCGCAGTTCAACGATCCACCGACGATTTTCCAGCCGCGCTGGGCCTGGCAAGCGCAGGTGCACCTGGTGCTGCCGCTGTTCGAGGGCGGCCTGCGCTATGGACAGCTGCACGAGCGACGCGCGTTCCTCGACCAGGCGTCGGTCGGGTACGATGCGCTGATCCGCCAGACCCGCGCCGACATCCGTCGCGGCGTCGAAGCCGCCTGGCGCGCCCGCGATCGCGCGCGCGAGAGCGACCTGGCGGCGACGCTCGCGCGCGAGGCGCTGCAGATCGCCAACCTGCGCTACCGCGAGGGCGCGACCACCAACATCGACGTCGTCGACGCCGAACGCCAGGCCCGCGACACCGATCTCGCGGCCGCGGCGGCCGAGGACAATGAACGCCAGGTGCGACTGGATCTGCTGGCCGCCACCGGCCAGTTTCCGTGACCCGCCGTGGTCAGCGCGCGACGGCTCGGCGGAGCGCGGTCAGCGCGTCCGGCCGCGCGCCTGGGCTCGGCTCCGGCGCAGCGCCGGATGAGAGGGGGCGAAGTGGGGCGCCGCCGCCGCGGGAGGCATGCGCTCCAGCTCCAGGGTGTACCACTCGGTGCCGAACGCTCGCATGCGCGCCGGCTTGCCGTTTTGAACGGCGAGCTGCATCCGGTGCAGTCGTTCGTCGCTGGGCAGGACCTCACGCCCGCGCGCCAGAACACGCAGCGCTTCCGCGCGCCGTCCGCGGCTGAGCCGGCACCAGGCGTACGCCGCCCAGATGAGTCCTTCTTTCGGCCGCCGGCGTGCCGCGCGCTCGAGAATGCGTTCCGCTTCTTCATGCTGTCCGCGCCGGTACGAGCTGGCGGCCAGCATGGTCCAGCCCTGCACGCTCTTGTGGCGGGCACGTTCGAGGTACGGGCGCGCCGCATCGGGATCTCTCCGCCCCGCGTAGTGGATCACGCCGATCTGTTCGTCGATCTGCGAGGTGAGGAAGGGCTGCCAGAGACCGAGCCGCCGCGCGCCTTGCAGGCGCTCGATGGCGCGGTCGAATCGCTGCGCCTTGAGGTCGCCCTCGATGGCGTCCATCGCCGCCTGGATCGGTTTGCGCGCTCGGCGCACCAGCGAAAACAGGACGACCAGCCCTGCCGCCAAACCCAGGAATACGCCCGAGCCCCAGCCGAACCGGATGAGGCCAAACACGAACGCGGCCGCGGTTGCTAGCGCCGCCAATCCGATGCTCAACACGCATTCGTTTCTAGCAGGTCGCCTCGCGCAGCGCCGCCCCGTCGCCAATTGCCGCAAGGAAGTTGAAGAGCCGTTGCTTCCGATCCCCTCTCCCGTCTGCGGGAAAGGGTTAGGGAGAGGGCAGACCTTGCGAGAACCGACGCGGGATCAGTTTACCGAGGCGCCCCTGATCGCGATGTCGCGGTTGCTCGGGGCCGTCGAGCCTCTGGCCCCGGGCGCTCGATTCTCTGTCGATGGCGCCCGGTTTGCTTTGGGTGACCGGTGTGAACCAAGATCGCGGGATGCCATCCGGGAACGGTCGGTCCCTTCCGCTCGCGCCGCGCGCTGGCGCCGCCCTGCGGAGGCTGCCGCTGGCGCCGGAGGCGCGCGAGCAGGACCGTGCCTGGCGTCCGATCTACGCGGTCTGGGAGCTGACGCTCAAGTGCGACCTGGCGTGCCGCCACTGCGGCTCGCGCGCGGGGCGGACGCGCCCCGACGAGCTCACGACCGCCGAGTGCCTGGACCTGGTCCGACAAATGGCGGAGCTCGGCGTGCTGGAGGTGACGGTCATCGGCGGCGAGGCCTATCTTCACGACGACTGGCTGGTGATCATCGAGGCCATCCGGGACGCGGGCATGCAGTGCTCGATGACCACTGGGGGTCGGGGTTTGACGGCGGAGCGTGCGCGGGGCGCCGCAGCCGCCGGGCTGCAGAGCGCGAGCATCTCGCTCGACGGCCGCGAAGCGACTCATGACCGGCTGCGCGGCGTGGTCGGGTCGCATCGCGCCGCGCTCGCTGCCGCCACTCACCTGCGCGCGGCCGGCGTGGCCGTTTCAGTGAACACGCAGATCAACAAGCTGTCGATGTCCGAGCTGCCGGACGTGCTCGAGACCGCGATCGGGCTCGGCGCGCACTCCTGGCAGATCCAGCTCACCGCGGCGATGGGGCGCGCCGCCGACGCGCCCGAGGTCCTGCTGCAACCCGAGGATCTGCTCGAGCTGTTTCCGCTGCTCGGCCGGCTCAAAGCGCGCTGCAACGAGGTTGGCGTGATGCTTTGGCCTGGCAACAATGTTGGCTATTTCGGCCCCTACGAATCGATCCTGCGCGGCGGCGCGAGCGGTCGCGGCCACACGGCGTCGTGCGGTGCCGGTTGCACGACCCTCGGCATCGAGGCCGACGGCGCGATCAAGGGCTGCCCGTCGCTGCAGACGCAGCCCTGGACCGGCGGCAACATCCGGGATGCTTCGCTGCGAGACATCTGGGAGCGCGCGGCCCCGCTGCGCTACATGCGCGACCGCACCGTCGAGGATCTCTGGGGATACTGTCGCGGCTGCTACTACGCCAACGTCTGCCGCGCCGGCTGTACGTGGACGGCATTTTCTCTTTTCGGCAAAGCGGGGAACAACCCGCTCTGTCACCATCGGGCTCTGGAGATGCGACGCCAGGGGAAGCGAGAACGGTTGGTTCAGGTCGAGGCGGCGCCCGGTGTCCCCTTCGACAACGGACGATTCGAGATCATCGTGGAGGACATCACGCCATGAGCAGCAGTCACCTCTGTCCCTGTCCTGCCTGCAATCGCCACGTCATGACCGACGCTGGCGTCTGCCCGTTCTGCCAGGCGGCGCTGCCCGCATCGTTCTGCGCGGCAGCGCCACCACCCGCCGCGCGCGGGCGCATGAGCCGCGCGGCCCGGCTCCTCGCCGGCGCGACGCTGGTGGGCGCCTCCGCGTGCAGCAGCACTGAGCCGGCTCCGGTCCCGCTCTACGGCGCCCCGATCCCGGTCGACAGCGGGGCCGGCGGCACGTCGGGGAGCGGCGGCGCGAGCGGCGCGGGCGGTGCCGCCGATGCTGGCAGCGCGGTCCCGCTCTACGGCGCGCCGGCGCCCGGCAACGGCAGCGGGGGTGCGCCATGAGCAGCGGTCACCTCTGTCCCTGTCCCGCCTGCAATCGCCACGTCATGACCGACGCAGGCGTCTGCCCGTTCTGCCAGACGGCGCTGCCCGCATCGTTCTGCGCGGCAGCGCCTCCACCCGCCGCGCGCGGGCGCATGAGCCGCGCGGCTCGGCTCCTCGCCGGCGCGACGCTGGTGGGCGCCTCCGCGTGCAGCAGCACCCAGAGCAACATCGCCCCGCCCTACGGCATTCCGCCGCGTTTTGACGCCGGCACGACCGATCGAGACATCGACAGCGGCGCCGGCGGGGCCGCGGGTAGCGACGGCGCGACCGGCACAGATGGCGCGCCGTCGAACGACGCCGCCGACGGTGGCCCGCCTCCCACCGACGGCAGCGCGAGCGGCTGACCAATTCGGTTCCGAAAGCCCTCTCCTCCACGTCCTCTCACGTCCTCGTGGAGGAGAGGGTTGGGTGAGGAGGGTCCAAAAGGGTGGCCGCGCCTCCTCACCCCGACCCTCTCCTCCATGCGGACACGGAGGAGAGGGAGGAAGAGCCGAACGGAAAGTCGAGTTGCATGGCCCTTCGTTTCCGTCGCGCGGCCGCGTCGTCGGCGACGGTGCGGCCACCGAGGACGGTCTTCGCCGCCTTCTCGGCGGCGACCCAGCGGTCGAAGTCGGCGGGTTGAACCGCAGGGGCGGCGGCCTCGCTGTCGATGATGCGCGCTTGCTCGTCGAGGCGTGCGATCGCCGCGAGCCGCTCTCCTTCGCCGAGCTTGGCGGCCGCCACTGCGCGCTTCAGCACGCTGATGGTTTCGTCGTAGACCCGCAGCGGCACCGGGAACGGATGACCGTCCTTCCCGCCGTGCGCTAGCGAGAAACGGGCCGGGTCGGCGAAGCGGCTGGGTGTGCCATGGATCACCTCGGCGACCAGTGCGAGCGAGAACAGCGTGCGCGCACCGATCCCCGGCGTGAGCAGCAGTTCGGTGAAATCCTCGGGCCCGCGCTCGGCGACCGCCGCGAGCGTGCGCCCGAGCCGCGCGAGATCGATGTCCTCTGCGCGCACGTCGTGGTGCGCGGGCATTCGCAGCTGTGCAAGCTGATCGACGGTCGCGTCGGGTCCGCGCCGCGCGAGCACTGCCACCTCGGCGCGTGCCCCCGCCGCTCGCCGATCGACCAGGTTCACGATCTCGCCACCCGGCCGCCCTTCGATCGCGGCGTGCGGTTCCTCGACGAACGCTGCGCCCGCTCCGGCGGTTTGCGCCGCGCTCACGCGATCCCAGATCCAGTGGTATCGCCGCGCCTGCCGCCGCTCGCCGTTCATGCCCTGTTGCACGACGACCCAGGCGCCGTCGTCGGCGACGATGAAGCCGTGCAGGTAGAGATCGAAGCCGTCCTGCACCGCGGCGCTGTCGACCTTGGCGACCGACCGGCTGGCGCGCACCAGCGCGGGTGCGTCGAGCCCCAGTCGTTCGCCGAGCGCGGTGAGCTCGTCGGGCGTGCGGCGCGAGTGCCGCCCTCGGCCGCCGCAGACGTGCAAGCCCAACTCGTGCTCGACGGGGCCGAGGCCGCGCTTGAGCGCGCCGATCACGCTGGTGGTGATCCCGGACGAGTGCCAGTCCATCCCCATCACCGCGCCGAAGCACTGGAACCAGAACGGGCTCGACAGGCGGCGCAAGACCTCTGTGCGGCCGTATTCGTGGGCGATCGCCTCGACGATCACGCGGCCGAGGCGCGCCATCCGCGCCGACAGCCAGGGAGGCACGCGTCCGCCGTGCAGCGGGAGGAGGGCGGTGCCGGTCGCGGCGGCGAGCATGCCACGAGCTTGGCACGGCGTTGCGCGGCGGTCACGAGGCCGCCGGTCACGACACCCGCGTCGCGACCCGGTCGCGCAGGCTCGCACGCGGGCGCGGTTTTGTGGCAGGATGACCGTGGTCCGGGTATTGCTCCAGGGGGGGATTCACGATGTCAGAGGCTGCGACTTCCAGGTCTTGGGCCGAGCGCCGGTGGGGCATTGCCGTTTCCGCCGTCGCAGCGATCTTCGCGGCGGGTCACTTCGGTTGCAACCGGCAGTTTGCGCCCCCTCCACCCCCGGGTGGCGGCACCAGCGGCGTCGCCGGGATTTATGGCAGCGGCGGAAGCCCCGGCACGAACGGCAGCGGCGGGATTTACGGCAGCGGCGGAAACTACGGCGGCGGCGGGATCAGAGGGATCGGTGGGATTTACGGCGGCGGCGGGGGATACGCGCTCGGAGGATATCCCGGAGGACTCCAGTGTCTGGGTCTCCCCGCTTACTGCTGGCCGAATAATCCGCCCTGCGGTTACGATTCGTTTCCCGCCACCTGCAATACCACGACCGGGTCTTGGATCTGTCCGTCCGGATACACGACGGTTCGACCGCCCGTGTCCCCTTGCGGCGTCGGTGGCGCTGGAGGGATCCAATGCGAAATCCTGCCCACGCTGGGCACCGGCGGTGTGACGGGTGTTGGCGGCGCTGTTGCGGGTATTGGTGGCGCTGGCGTTGGTGACGCCGGTGTTGGCGGCGCGGGCGTTGGTGATGCGGGCGTGAGTGACGCCGGCGTGAGTGACGCCGGCGTGGGCGGTGCCGGCGTTGGTGGCGCTCCTGCCGGGCAAGCGCCGTCATTCGGGAGCGCGACGAATTACCCGTCCGGGGGACCCCCGGCGCAGGTGGCCGTCGGCGACATGGATGGCGACGGCCACCTGGACATTCTGGTGACGAGCCGATCGAACGGCCCGGCCACGTCCATGTGGCAGGTGAACATTCTGTTGAACAAGGGCGACGGCACCTTTTCTGCGCCAGTGTCCTATCCCGTGTCCGGTGCGGACCCCCCCTTCATGGCCGTGGGTGATCTGAATGGCGACGGTACGCCCGACGTCGCAATCACAAATGGCTCGATCGGCGCAGGGGGTCCATTTTCCATCGACGTCTTGTTCAACAAGGGTGACGGTACGCTGGCCGCGCCGACTCACAATTTCATGGCCGGGTCGCCGCAAGGACTGGTACTCGCCGACCTCAACGGCGATGGGCGCAATGATCTGGTAACGGCAATCAGTCCGTATCCGATCAACGCTGGCGTGGTCGTGCTCTGGAACCAGGGTCGTGGTACTTTCGGCGGGACTACGATCTTAACCGCCGGGACGTTTCCGAGTGGGCTTGTTGCTGGCGATCTGAACCACGATGGCCGGATCGACCTGGCAGTGATCAACAACGACAGCGAGGTCTCGGGTGGGAACGGGAACCTCGACGTGTTACTGAACCAGGGCAACAGTTTCTTCGCGCCCGCGGTCTCGTATCCCGCAGGCGATTTCCTGACGGCGGCGGCGGAGGCAGACCTCAACGGCGACGGCCAGCCCGACCTCGCGGTGCTCGATTCGTCGTCCGAGGTCAGCGTTCTGCTCAACGAGGGCAGCGGCAGCTTCGTCGGTCCACTGCGCTACAGTGCCCAGCATCCTTCGGGTGCGTTCGCGCTCGGTGACGTGACCGGTGACGGTCGAACCGACATCGTCAGCTCGGTTCCCTTGAGCTACGGGTTCGCGGGTTGGACCCTCGGCGATGTGAGCGTGCAGGTGAACGGCGGGGGCGGCATCTTCAACCGGCCCGTCGACATCCCCGACGAGCCGATCGAGGGGGCCATCGCTCTCGGAGATTTCAACGGCGACGGCAAGCTCGACGTGGTCGCCGCGAACCACAGCTACGCGTGCACCGACAGCATCAGCGTGTTGCTCAACACTTCCCCGTGAACAGGTCGGTGCTTGACGGCGACGCGCCGCGCGGCGAATCTCGTGCCCATGGAGCTAGAAGATCTGAACGCCGACGAGCGGATCGCGCTGGTCGGATTGGTGCGCGAAGTGGTGCTGGCCGACAGCCAGATCAGCGAGGACGAGATCGACGAGGTCGCCGAGATCGTCGACGCCTTCGGCGAGGAGGGCTACCAGGCGGCGGTCGAGGCGTTCGATGCGCGGTTTGCCGATGAAGAGAGCTTTCGTCGATTCCTGGCCACGATCACGCGGCAAGAAGCGCGCGAGCTGATCTACGGCACGGTCCTGCAGGGCGCGGCCGCCGACGCGATCGAGGGCGGCGAGTCGGAGCTGCTGTCCTGGCTCGCCGACGTCTGGAAGATCGAGGTGCACGTCGAGGACCTGCCGGAGGGCGGCGAAGACGCCGAGAACTGAGCGGCGGACGCCGCGGCTCGCAAGGCTTGCCCTCTCCCTAACCCTTCCCGCGGACGGGGGAGGGGATGGATCGTTCTCAGCGCGCGCCGCGCCACTTGCGCAGGCGCTCGCCCGCCAGCGCGATCGTCTGCTCGCGCTTCGCGAAGCAGAATCGCGCCAGCATGGGGGCACGCGCGGGCGTGGCATAGAACGGCGAGATCGGGATCGCCGCGACGCCGACCTCGGCGGTGAGAAAGCGGCAGAAATCGAGATCGCTCGCGAAGCCGAGCCGGCTCACGTCCGACAGCAGGAAGTACGCGCCCGCGACCGGCAGTGGCGGAAGGTCGATCGACTCGAGAATCGCCGTCAGCTGCGCGCGGCGCGCGGCGTAGTCGGCGCGCAGCTGTTCGTAGTAATTGTCCGTCTCGCTGCGCGTGAACGGCGCGGTTAGCGCGTCGGCCAGCGCCTCCTGGAACGGCGCCGAGTTGGTGAACGTCACGAACTGGTGGGTCGCACGCACGGCGTTGGTCAGCGGCGGTGGCGCGATCGCCCAGCCGACCTTCCACCCGGTCACGCTGAACGTCTTGCCCATGCTGTCGATCGTGATGGTCCGCTCGCGCATGCCCGGCAGCGTCGCGATCGGCACGTGGCGGGCGCCGTCGAAGGTCAGCTCGGAGTAGACCTCGTCGCTGATCACGACCACGTCGTGGGCGATGCAGAGCCGCGCCAGCTCCTCGAGCTCGCCGGCCGAGAACACCTTGCCCGTGGGATTGTGCGGCGTATTGATGATGACCGCGCGCGTGCGCGGCGTGAACGCGGCCGCGAGCTCGCCGGGATCCCAGCGCCAGTCAGGCAGGCGCAACGCCACTGGCAGTGCCACGCCGCCCGCCATCTGAATGTCGGGCACGTACGCGTCGTAGGTCGGCTCGAACACGATCACCTCGTCGCCGGGATCGACGATGCCGAGCATGGCGTCGAGCAGCAGCTCCGTGGCGCCGCAGGCGACGGTGACCTCGCTCGCCGGATCGATCGCCTGGCCGTAGCGCCGCTGCCAGCCGGCCGCCAGCGCCGCGCGCAGGCGAGGCACGCCGGCGCTGGGCGCGTACTGGTTGCGGTCCTCGCCGACGTGGCGCGCGGCCGCCTCCTTGATGAATGCCGGCGCGGCGAAGTCGGGGAAGCCTTGTCCCAGGTTGGCGGCGTCGTGCTTCACGGCCAGCGCAGTGATCTCCGTGAAAATTGACGTCCCGAACCCGCCGAGCCGAGCGGCCGCCACGCGCGCCGGCACGCTATTCCAGTCCGACGGTGAGCCCGAGGACCAGCGACGCGCCGACCAGCGCGGCGACCGCCGTGACCAGGGGCCAGTGCTCGCGCGCCCAGGCGCTCGGGTTGTCGCGCAGAGTGGGGTGCAGGGGCGACGTCACCGCGGTTGGCGTGATTGCCAACATGGGTGGCGGTGCGCCCGGTTCCAGCGGCGGCGGCGCCTCGAGGTTGTTCCCCGGCGCCAGCCCCAGCTTCTCGATCCGCCGCGCCTCCTCGTCGAGGCGCATGGCGGCCGCATCGACCGAGCCCAGCTCCGTGGTCAGCGGCACCACCGTCGCGTCGTGGCGGATGCCGGTGATGTCGACCAGCCGCAACTGCAGCTCCGGCGGCCCTTCGCCCAGGCGCAGCTCCGCGACCAGCGCGAACTTTGCGCCCATACGCTTGGCGTGCGACGCCGCGACCGCGTCATCCAGCGTCAGCGCGTCGCGAGCCGGGATGGGGACGTTCGAGCTCGGCGCGTTCACCAGCACGCTCGAGCCCCAGGGCGCGCGGCCGGGCTCCTCGACGAAGATCAGGTGCTCTCCATACGCGCCCTTGAACGTGACCCCGCCGCGCGCCGACAGCGGCGGCTGGCCGTCGAACGTCACCAGCGCGGCCGACGAGCCGCTGACCGTGAGCGTGCCCAGGGGACGCTGTTTGATCTCGGCCACCGCCTTGGCCCAATCCTCGAGCGTCTGCGGCGGATAGTCGTGCGGGTTGAGCACGCGGTTCGGCGTGAGCGTGGCGGCGCGGACGTAGTCCTCGTAGGCCCGCACGCGCGTGGCCTCGTCGACCGAGCGCTCCGGCTTCCAGTCGGCACGCGCGATCGCCATGGCGCGCCCGAGGTAGAGATCGCTGATCTCGTCGGTCGTCAGTCCGGCGCCGCCGGTCTCGGCCACCTTCTCGGCGGCGGCGTCGAGTTGCTTGCGCGCGCCATCGAACGACAGCTTCTTCACCAACTCGAGGCCGGCCTTGATCGCCGCCCCGGTCTGCGGGAGGGGTGGCGTGGGGATGTCGATGACCTCGATGCCACGCAGGTGATAGCGGGCCGACGCGCGGGTGAGCTCCGCCTTGGCCACGTCGTTCTGGGGCGCCTCCGGCATCTGCGCGTAGATCGGGTAAACGATCGACGGCGGTTCGTCGGCGCGTGCCGGGCCCGCCGTGGCCAAGATCGCGAAGAAGATCGCGAAGAAGATCGCGAAGGCGAGGGCGGTGACCGTGGTCGCCGGGCGGAGCCAGTTCGAAGGGTGCGGGAGTTCCCGCTTCAGAGGAGCGCGCATCCTCGGGATTTTGCTCCGCCGCGCGCTCCGGTCAAATGCGTTCACACCGTCGTCTTGATCTTGAACGAGCGTTTGATCAGCCCGAACCAGAAGCCGATGCCCAGGATCAGCGCGAGGATCATGCCGACCGCAGGCCAGCCCGCGTAGTTGTTGGGGACGACCATGCCGAACAACATCGGTCCCGACGCGTAGGTGTTGAAGCGCGAGGCCTTTCCGGCGGTCGCCGCCAGCTTGGCCGCGTCGGGGTGGGGCGTACCGGCGGCCAGCCCGCCCAGGATCAGCTTCTGGCGGGGCCAGATCACGAACCAGACGTTGAACCACATGATCGTCCCGATCGTGGCGCCGAACAGGATCCAGAGCGCGCGGTTGCTGATGCCGCCACCCTGCTCGAAGAAGAGACCCTGGTGGAAGTACTTGAACCCGAACATCAAGAGCCCGATCACAAACGTGTACATCGCGCCCCACCGGAACCAGTAGAACGCGCGCAGCAGCAGCTTCGGGTTCACCTTGGGCTTCAGCTCTTTGTCCAGATCGCCCTGGAACGGGACGTTGACCAGGTTGAAGAAGTAGAGGTGCCCGAGCCAGATGATCCCGAAGAGGATATGGCTCCAGCGAAGAAGCACGTTCAGGAGGGAGTCGGGGTCGTTGAACATGCGGCGGTCTCCTTTCGAGTGGAGGACCGTCGGTTGATATCACCAAATTGCCCGTCGTGACCAGCGCCGACCGGCTGGACCGTTCGGAGGAGCTTCGACTTCTCGATCGCGCCCTGATCGAGCAGGCGGGTGGGAATGGGAGCGACCGCGCGCCGGAGGAACGTGCCCGCGAGCGCGAGCACGGCGAGCGCCATGACCGCGAGGCCGAACTCGCGCGCGGTGCCGAGCAGACCGCCGCCGTGGACGACGCGGACGCCGCCGAGCACGGCGGGCAGCCCCATCGACAGGTACGAGATCAGATAGAGGATCGACAGCACGCCGGCGCGTTCACTGGCGGCGGCCAGCGGGACGACGGTGCGGATCGCGCCCTGAAAACCGGCGCCGAAGCCGGTGCCTGCGACGATGATGCCGGCGAAGAGCCACCCGATCGAAGTGTGGCGGATCGCGAGGAGGGTCAGCGCGACGCCGGCGATGAGCGCTGCCATCGCGCCCAGCATCAGCGCGCGTGGCGTGCGCTCGCGGGTGAGCAGCACGGCCAGCGCGCCGCTCGCGGCGAATACGAACAGCGAGAATCCGCCGAGCGCGATCGACGGCGAGCCCGAGATTCGGCGCACCAGCGTCGGGCCGAGCGCGCCGTAGAAGCCGACCAGCGACCAGGTGGCGACCAGCGCGGGCGCGGCCACCAGCACCGCGGCGCGCGCCGCCGCGGGCAGCCGAAAGTGCGGGCGCAGCGACGCGAGCGCGCCCGGCCGCGGCGTCACCGACTCGGGAATGAACGCCACGCCGATCGCCTGGAGTACGAACACGACGCCCACCACGACGTAGACCAGCTGGGTCGGCGCTGGCAGGTACTGCACCATCAGCCCCGACAGCAGGCCGCCTGTGGCGGTGCCCAGCATCGGGCCGACCGCGTTGGCGACCGTGCCTTTGGCGCGGTCGATGTCGAGCATACCCGCGCCGACTGCGCCTGCGGCCGCGCCGGTCGACAGCCCCTGCACCACGCGCGCTGCCACCAGCGCGCCGACGCCGTGGGCGGTCGCGAAGATCGTCATGGACACCGCCTGCGTCAGCGTGGCCGCGATCAGCACCGGCCGGCGGCCGACGTAGTCGGAGAGCGAGCCGAACACCAGCAACGCGGCCAGCACCGCGAAGGCGTAGATGCCGAACACGGCGGTGATGGTGATCGGCGAGAAACCCCAGGCCGCCTGATAGATGGCATAGAGCGGCGACGGAGCGCTCGAACCGGCGAGGAAGAAGAGGATGATCGACGCCTCTAGGTAGAACGCGGTGCCTTTGGAAAGACGCATGTGGTGAGCCCTCGATTCCTTGATGTGTCCGATTGAGCCAAACAGACCGTTCTGTCTGTCTGGTGGGCTTGAATATGAACAGACCGGTCGGTATAGTCAAGTCATGTCGACAACAAATCTCGAGGGCTCGGTCCGGGACCGGTTACTGGCCGCCGCCAACGAGCTCTTCTATCAAGAGGGGATCCACACCGTCGGTATCGAACGCGTCCTCGAGCGCGCCGGCGTCGCCAAGGCGTCGCTCTACAGCACGTTCGGCAGCAAGGACGAGCTGGTGCGCGCCTACCTGCTGGCGCGCCACGAGCGGCGGCAGGCGCGTATCCACGCCCGCATCGCACGTCATGAAGATCCGCGCGACAAGATCCTGGCGATCTTCGACCTCGTCGCAGAGCTCGCGGCCGAGCCCAACTTTCGTGGTTGCGCCTTCGTGCGCGCGAGCTCGGAAGGCCCGTCCGGCGAGACCAAGGTGACCCAGGTCTGCACCGACACGCGCGCCTGGACGCGCGGCCTCTACACCGATCTCGCGCGCGAGGCCGGCGTCACGGATCCCGAGGCTGTCGGGCGGCGCCTGGTTCTGCTCTACGACGGTGCGATGGTCGGCGCGGCGATGGAAGGCGGCGTCGCCGCCGCCAAGCTGGCACGAGTGATGGCGGAAGAGCTGCTTGACGAACAGATACCGGCGAGACGGACCGCCCCGCGCCGACCCAAACGCTGAGCTCCGATCCCTCCCCCCGTCTGCGGGGAGAGGGGCCGCGGCGTCGCCGCTCGCAGGGCTTGCCCTCTCCCTAACCCCCCCGGCGGACGGGGGAGGGGACCTGATCATGACGTCACGACCAGGGCGACCTCAACCGCGACGCTGCCGCGGCGCGGCTGGCGCATCGACTCCCGGCGTGAGATCCTCTCCCGCTAACGCCACGAAATGCCAACAATACCCCCGAGCCGAATCGCGCCGCCGCCGGTGCAGAAACAGAAGTGCGGCGCGTCGCCCTCGGCGTGGCTGCTTTGGTTGCTCCTGCCCGGTTGCGCCGCCAGTGGTGTCGCCGCGGTGGGCGCGCCAACGGTGGGCGGCGGTCAGGCGGTCAGCGTGCCCGACGTCCCCGGCGTCGCCGCGCCCGGGCCGTCGGCGACCCGCATCGACCCGCGCACCGACGGCAACGCGCCGATGCCGCCTGGGCTGGCAGCGCTGCGCGACGAGCTCCAGCGCGGCATGACCGAGCTCAAGGCCAATGGCAACCCCGCGCCGTACTACATCGGTTACGAGGTCCACGACCGCAACGAGGTCGTGGTCTCGGCGAGCTACGGCGCGCTGGTGCAGTCGTCGTCGCGCCGCTCGCGCATCATGGATACCGACGTGCGCGTCGGCGATTACCGGCTCGATTCGACGCACGCGATCCGCTCCGACGACTTCGACTACTCGTCGGCGCTGAGCGGCCACGCGGTCACGCTGCCGCTGTCCGATGACCCGGGCGCGCTGCGCTCGGTCGCCTGGCTCGAGACCGACCGTCGCTACAAGGAGGCGGCCGAACGCCTGGTCAAGGTCAAGACCCAGCGCACGCTCAAGGTCGCCGACGAGGATCCCTCCGACGACTTCTCGCACGAGAAGCCCGTCACTTACATCGGCCAGGCGGCGGCGATCGAGGTCGACGTGCCGGCTTGGGAGAAACAGATCCGCGAGCTGTCGGCGCGCTTTCGCAAGCAGGACGACATCTACGATTCGCAGGTGACCTTCCAGGTGGTCAGCCACACGCGCTGGTTGCTGAACAGCGAGGGCTCGGTGATCCAGACCGGCCGCAATTACGTGCGCGTGTTCCTGCAGGCGGAGACGCGCGCCGACGACGGCATGGAGCTGGAGCGCTTCGAGAGCTACGATGCCGCGTCGCTGGATTCGCTCGACAAGGTCTCCGAGATGGAGAAGGGCGCCGACAAGATGATCGCCGACCTCAAGGCGCTGCGAAAAGCGCCGCTCGCCGATCCCTACATCGGGCCGGCGATCCTCGAGGGGCGCGCCGCGGGTGTCTTCTTCCACGAGATCTTCGGCCACCGCGTCGAGGGGCACCGCCAGAAGAACGAGGACGAGGGGCAGACGTTCGCGAAGAAGGTCGGCGAGCCGGTCATGCCCAATTTCGTGTCGGTCTACGACGATCCGACGCTGTCGCGCATCGGCGGCGTCGATCTCAACGGCTTTTACCGCTACGACGACGAAGCGGTGACCGCGCAGCGCGCGACACTGGTCGACAAGGGCGTGCTCATCGGCTTCTTGCTCAGCCGCTCGCCGACGCGCGGCTTTCACGAGTCGAACGGCCACGGCCGCCGGCAAGAGGGGCGTCCTGTCGTATCGCGCCAGGGCAACCTGGTGGTGCAGACATCGGCGACCGTCCCCGTCGACGAGCTGCGCCGCCGCCTGCGCGAAGAAGCGAAGCGCCAGGGCAAGCAATACGGCATTCTCTTCCGTGACATCTCCGGCGGCTTCACCAACACCACGCGCACCGGGCCGCAGTCGTTCAAGGTCTTGCCGATCCTCGTCTATCGCGTGTGGGCCGACGGGCGACCCGACGAGCTGGTGCGCGGAGTCGACCTGGTCGGCACGCCGCTGGCGTCGCTATCGCGAATCCTGGCGTCGGGCGACGACTACCAGACCTTCAATGGGTACTGCGGCGCCGAGTCTGGCTTCGTGCCGGTGTCGGCGACCAGTCCGAGCCTGCTGGTGCAGCAGATCGAGATCGAGCGCCGCGACAAGGGCAGCGACAAACCGCCGGTGCTGCCGGCGCCGTCGCTGCAGGCGCGCATGCCGGCGACCGGGTGGGGACGATGATCGCCGCGACCAACCAGGCGCGCCGCCTTGCCTTCATCGCAAACTTCTCGCTCACGCTGGTGGCGTGTTTCGCGCTTGCGCCGTTTGCGCGCGCCGAGGACAAGCCCGCGGCGGCCAACCTCGCGACGCGTGTCCACACCGACGACGCCGCGGTCGAGCGCGCGATGCGCGACGAGCTCGCGCGCTCGACGTCCGATCTGCGCCTGGGCGACGAGCCCAAGCCGTACTACGTCGCCTACACGATCTCAGACATCGATCAGGCGACGGTGAGCGCGACGTTCGGCGCGCTCACCTCGGATGTCGACTTCCAGGCGCGTGTGCTGCGCACCGACGTACGCGTCGGTGATTCCAGCTTCGACAACAGTAACTTCGAGGGCAGCGGTGGCCACATCGAATCGCTGCCGATCGAGGACGACTACGCGGCGCTGCGCCGCGAGCTGTGGCTGCGCACCGACGAGGGCTACAAGAGCGCCGTCGAGACGCTGGCGCGCAAGCGGTCGACCGAGTCGGGCCAGGCCAAGGGCGACAGCGACGACGCCGTCGGAGATTTCTCGTCGGAGCCGCCGACGAAGCTCACGATGCCGCGCGCGTCGCGCGACGTGATCGAGCAGACGGTGTCGCTGCGCGAGCGGGTGGTGAAGCTGTCGGCGATCCTGCGCGACTACCCGGCGATCCAGGGCTCGCGCGTGAACGCCAGCTACGCCGTCGGCCGGCGCCGCATGCTCAGCAGCGAAGGCACCTGGATCGACGACAGCCGGCGCATCGTGCGCATCGACGTCACCGCCGACACGCAGGCCGAGGACGGGATGAAGCTGCGCAGCTTCGTTCCGTTCACCGCGCTCGCGCCCGCGGGTCTGCCCGCGGCGGCCGACCTGGAAAAAGCGGTGCGCGCGATGGCGGCCGAGCTGACCGCGATGCGCAAGGCGCCGGTCGCGCACAACGGCTCGGCGGTCGTGCTCTTCGACGGCCTCGCCGCCGGGCAGATCGTGAAGCACCTGCTCGCCGAGCAGCTGACTGGCACGCCGCCGCCCAAGACCGCCTCGGCGGGCAGCGACGAGCAAGGGCAGTCGAGCGAGCTCGCCAACAAGCTCGGTCTCAAGGTGGCGTCAGTGTTGCTGTCGGTCGCCGACGATCCGCTGCAGGACACCGGACCGGCGCGCGCGCCGTTGATCGGCGCCTATCGCGCCGACGACGAGGGCATTCCGGCGAAGCGCGTGTCGGTGATCGAGAAGGGAATCCTGAAGGCGTTGCTGATGTCGCGCACGCCGAGCCAGGAGATCGCGCACTCGAACGGCCACGCGCGCTCGCCGCGCTTCGCGCCACCGCGCGTACACATCGGTAACCTGATCGTGACGCCGACCGCGCCCGGGCTCGCGCGCAAGGCATTGCTCGCGCGCATGGAAAAGACCGCGAAGGCGGGCGGGCTCGAAGCCTACGTCGTGCGCGTGCTCGACGATCCCAACGTTCCCGGTGGTGACGCAGACGACATGATGTCGCTCTTCAGCTTCAGCATGGCCGGTGGGCGCGGCGGGCCGCCCCCGGTTCGGCCCTTAGTGGTCTATCGGGTCAAGGATGGCCAGGAGCAGTTGGTGCGCGGACTGACGCTCGAAGGGTTGCTGCCGCGATCGCTCAAGGAGATCACCGCAGTTGGGCGCGATCCCATCGTTTACAACTTCATCGATTCGGGTGGGGGCGGTACCGGGATTCCGTCGTCCATCGTCACGCCTCCTTTACTCTTTTCCGACATCGACATTCGCCGGATGACCGGGAAAAATCGCAAGCCGCCGCTCTATCCGCGTCCGACGACCAGCGCTAGCGCTTCGTCGGCCAGTCGCGCCCCGGAATGAGGTAAGGTTAGCGCCATGGCGCGAACGCATTTCACCGTGGGCGAGGTCGAGCTCCTGATCCCCCGGCTCGAGCAGATCTTCACCGACGTGCTGCAACTGCGCGCCGGCTTGCGCGGCGTCGAGGAGAAGCTCGATCGCGCCGGCATTCGCATGAGCCGCGAGGATCTGCTGGAGAGCGACGCGGGCACGCTCGAAGTGCGCCAGGCCAAGGCGGTGTTCCGCGGTTTCTACGAGGCTCTGTCCGACGAGATCGACAACATCCGCACGCTCGGCGGCGAGGTGAAGGATCTCGATTCGGGCCTGGTCGACTTTCCCGGCAAGCGCGGCAGCGAGGAAATCTTGTTGTGCTGGAAGCTCGGCGAAAAGCACATCGGCTATTGGCACCCCGTCGATGCTGGTTTCGCCGGGCGGCGGCCGATCGACGAGCAGATCCCGCGCGTGCCGCAACGGCTGGATTGAACCCGTTGTCGCGAGTACCAGCGCTGCAGGCCGCGGTCGACGCGCTTTTGCGGGCGTCGGGGCTCGATCCCGCGAAGGAGCCCGATCTGCGCCAGACCGCCGAACGGGTCGCGCGCGTCTGGAACGAGGAGTTTCTCGCGGGCTACGACATGAATCCGGCCACGATCCTGGGCGATCCCGTCGTGGGTGAGGCCGATCCCGACGTCATCATCGTCGGCGGCCTGCGCTTTCACGCGATGTGCCCGCACCACCTGCTCCCGTATCGGGGCGTCGCCCACGTCGCATACATCCCCGACGGTAAGCTGGTCGGTTTCGGCCGTCTCGCCGAGCTGGTCGATTGCTTCACCAAGAGGTTGACGCTGCAAGAGCGGGCCACCAACCAGATCGCGGAGAGTTTGTGGAAGCATTTGTCGGCGCGCGGCGCCGGCTGCGTGATCGAGGCGGAGCACATGTGCCTGGCCATCCCGGGCGAGAAGCACGACCAATCGGGAGTGGTCACCAGTGCCTTCGTCGGTGAAATGCGTGAGCGCCCCGATCTCAAGGCGCGCTTGCTGGCGGCGGGCGATCTCGGGGGGCGGTCACGATGACCGGACCAGCGTCGGGGGCCTCGCCGTGCTAAAGATCATCATGCGCCGCGGCACATTCGGTTTCCGGGAGGATCCGGCCGCGGCAGAGGCCAAACACCTTGGCTGATCCAGGCGAAACAGTCGTGCCCGAGCTCGATCGCAACCTGCGCGAGGCGCTGCGACGGCTGCCGATGTTCCCGCTGCCCAACGTCGTGCTGTTTCCGCACGCGCTGCTGCCGTTGCACATCTTCGAGGATCGCTACCAGTCGCTGGCGCGCGACGTGCTGGCCGGGCACCACTTCCTGGCGATCAGCCTGCTCGACTCGGCGGCGGACGCGGCGGCGGCCAGTGAGGACCGCGCGCCGGTTCAGCGCATCGCCGGCGTCGGCGAGGTCGTGATGGCGCATGAGCTGCCCGACGGACGCTTCAACCTGGTCGTGCGCGGGCGCGCGCGCGTGCGCATCGACGATGAGCTCGATTCGGATCGGCCGTACCGGCTCGTTTCGGCGACCGAGCTTCCGGATCTGCCGGCGGCGGACCCGGGCGAGCTCGTCGACGCGGATCAGTCACTCCGCGCGCTCGTCGGCCACCTGGCCGATGCGATCCCCGAGGGCGGTGAGCTCCTGCGCCAGGTCGTGCTGTCGCAAGGGACGCCGTCGGAGCTGGTCGACGTTCTCGCTGCCGCGCTGGTAGTCGATCCGTCGTTGCGCCAGCGGCTGCTCGAGACGCGCGACGTGATGAAGCGCATCGAGCGCGTGTCGGCCGAGGTCGTCGGGATGACCAGCCGCATCGCCAGCCCCACGACGCAGATCAACTGATCCCAGAGGCCGATTCCCCGTCCGTCGCCTCTTCGTCGCCATCCGCTTCATCCGTGCCGCCGCCGTCGAGCAGCCCGAATCGCTCGAGCTGGCGCAGCCGGATCACGTACGACATCCAGATCCCCGAGAAGGCGATGAAGATCGACAGGAACGCCCAGGCCGCGGGCGGCGCGCCGTCGGCAATGCCGGCCAGCAACGCGAAGATCGCTGCCACCGACCAGATGACTTTGAGGCCCAGCAGCGTGCGGTAGCCGGCGAGGCCGTGGCGTTCGACGAGCACCGACGCGCCGCCGATGCCCAGCAATGCGGCGCCGCACAGCCGCGAAGCCACAGGATCAATCGCCGTCCAGCCGAGCAGGCCCAGGATGCGCTGGGGAACGAGCAGCAGCGGCAGCCCCGCCATCAGGTCGACCGCGCAGTGCACGCGGAACCAGGTGCGCAGCGACGCGGGGACCAAGATCGTGGCGGTGACCGTGGGCGAAGGCGCGTCATCGGCGGCGGGGTTCGTCATGGTTGGCCCCTATATACTCCGTGGCGATTGCAGTAGCCGCCGGATCTTCGGTACGCTCGAGTCGTGCAGGACTGTCTCGAGCGCAAATGGCCGGCTGGGGCGTGGGTCACCGCAGTCGCGCTGGTAGTGCTGGGCTTGTCGTCGTGCCGTGTCGGCGCCTTTCACGGTGACGCGCTGACCGAGCCGCTCCCCGACGGAACGCTCGACCGCGGTGCCGGCGAGCGCGCGGGAGCCGACAGCGCCCAACCGTGCGACCTGCTCGCGCAAAACTGCCCCGATTCGAAGACCTTCTGCTATCCCGTCGACGGCGTGCCCGGCGCGACCCAGTGCAATCACAACGGTTTCGGCTCGGTGATGAGCGCCTGTGCCAGCAACCTCGACTGCGACGGTCGCGAGGCGTGCGTGACGGTCCCCGAGTCGGGGTTGCAGATGTGCGTGACCATCTGCGACCCGGGCGCGATCACCACCGGCTGCCCGCCCAAGGCGCCGTGTCATTTGATCCCCGGCTACCGCGCCGGTTACTGTGTGCCGTGACGGCGTGGCTCATTCCTTGCGGGAGGCGGGGGGCATGATTCTTCGAACGCCCACCCAATCGACCTTCTTGATCGTTGCGATGACAACGACGTTGGCGATCGTCGGCAACGGTGGTTGCTCGAGCACCGAGGCAGAGAAACCTGGAGCCAGCATGGTGACGGCGGTCGACGCGGGTGGCGCCGACGGATCCTCCGTTCATTCCTGCCCCGTGGGGCTGCCGCTGCCCACGACTCCCTGCTTCACCTGCGATCCCGTGCCGCCGGGAGGCGCCGCCGGTTGCGGTGCGCCGTTGCCCAAGCTCTTCGGCTGGGACGGCAGCGGCATTCCCGAGGGAGTGAGTTATCCCGTTGGATGCACGGTCCTCTTGCCGGTCCAGAATCCCTTCTATCCGGGATCCGCCCAGCCGTGCGACTGCATCACATTTGCGACTCCGAGCCCGTCCTGGAGTTGTGGCCTTTGACGCGCGGCCGAGGCTCAGCGATCGGAGCTCAAACGACGAGCGCGATCTGCTCGCCCGGCCCGTGCACGCCCTCGATCAGGATCCCTTCGACGTCGGCAGTCTTCGAGGGGCCGGTGCACCAGATGATGTTGGGATCGTCGCCGAGCGCCGCGATCGCGTCGGCGACGTGCGCGTGAATCTGCGCGGGCGCGAACACCGCGACGTGAATCCAGGGCGCGAGCGCGGCCAGCCGCCGCGACGTGTGCGCGTCATCGATGATGATCGTACCGGTCTCGGCGATCGCGCCCGCGGCGCGCGTGATGCCGAAGCGGTAATCGTCGATGCGCGCGCGCTCGAGCTCGGTCTCGAGCGTCAGCGACGGCGCCCCCGGTCGCGCGCGCGTCGCCGCCACGATCGGTGAGAAGATCGGCGCCAGCGCCGGATCGCAGTAGCCGTGACGCGCGCCCTGCGCAGCGAGCCACGAGATCAGCGCGCCCGCGTCGGTGAACAGGCGCCCGTGCGCCGCCTCGAGCCGCTCGCGAAAGCGCGCGAGGCGCTCCTCGGTCGTCGCTGAGCTGCTCGCGGTCGCGAGCGCTGCGGCCTCCGCCGTGCCGTTGGTCGCCACCTCGCGCGCGAAGGCGATCGCATCGCCGTACTCGGGCGCCGGGCGCTTCGCCGGCCGCGCGCCCACGGCCTCGCTCACGCGCGCGAAGAACCGCGCTCGTGCCGCGTCGTCGCTGCGGTCGATCACGCTCGCCTCCGCTGCGCCAGCCACTTGCGGAACGCGCCGCCGCGCCAGGGTGCCTGGACGTGGTTCTGGCCCCACACGCGCAGCGGCTTCGGGCGCAGCGCCTGTGGCAGATGGTTCATGAGGCCGCCGGTCGCGAGCGCGCCCTTCCAGGCCCAGGGCCGCGTCGCGACCTCGGCCCAGGCGGTCATCGCCCCCGGCGGTACCGTCGGAGGCGCCTCTGCGCCGACGCTCGTTGTGCTCGCGCGCTGTGCCCGATCGCGCAGGCGCAACAGGAGATCGGGGATCGGGATGTCGACCGGGCAGACCTCGTTGCATGCGCCGCACAGGCTCGACGCCTTGGGGAGATCCGACAGCGTCGCGAAATCGCTGCCCGCCAGCAGCGGCGACAGCACGGCGCCCACCGGCCCAGAATAGACGCCGCGATAGGCGTGGCCGCTCGCCTGCCGGTAGACCGGGCAGACGTTCAGGCAGGCACCGCAGCGGATGCAGCGCAGGATCTCGCGGTACTCGCTGGCGAGCACGCCGGTGCGGCCGTTGTCGAGGAAGATCACGTGCATCTCCTCGGGGCCGTCGACCTGTCCGGGCGCGCGCGGCCCGCGCAAGAACTCGGTGTAGACCGACAGCTGCTGTCCGGTCGCCGAGCGCGCGAGCACGTTGAGCAGGACGCCGAGGTCCCGGTCACGCGGCACGAGCTTCTCGATGCCGACGAGCGCGATGTGGCAGCCGGTCGCCGCCAGGCAGAAGCGCGAGTTGCCCTCGTTGGTTACCAGCACGAGACGCCCGCTCTCGGCGGAGACGAAGTTAGCGCCGGTGATGCCGGCGTCGGCGGAGAGGTACTTGTTGCGCAGGAACGCGCGCGCGCGCCGCGTGATCACCTCGGGCGTGTCGTCATAGGGGCCGAGACCGTGGCGCTCGAGGCTGTTCGCGATCTCGCGCCGGTTCTTGTGGATGATCGGCTTGACGATGTGGCTCGGGTGGTCGTCGTCGATCTGAACGATGAACTCGCCGAGATCGGTCTCGATCGATTCGATGCCGTGGCGTGCAAGGAAGGGTCCGAGCTCGATCTCCTCGGTGACCATGCTCTTGGCCTTGACCACGCCGAGCGCGCCGCGCGCGCGCAGGATCGCCAGCACGTGGTCGCGTGCTTCGGCCGCGTCGGCGGCGAAGTGGACCTGCGCGCCGTGCGCGCGCAGCTGCGCCTCGGCGCGCGGCAGGTAGACGTCGAGGTGATCCAGCGCGTGCTGTTTGATCGCGCCCGCGAGGCGGCGCAGCTGGTCGGGGTCGGCATAGTCACGGAACAGGATCTCGGTACGCTTCTCGTGCCCGGCCTTGCTGCCGAGGCGCACCGCCGCGCGCCGCTCGTCGCCCTGCGCCGCCGCGAAGCGATCGACGGCATCGGGCGGGTGACGGCCGGCGTTCGTGCTCACGCCGCCGCTCCCGATGACTTCAGCGCGTCGCGCAGCACCACCGCGACGTGCTGTCGCTGCATCTCGCGCCCGAGCCGATCTGCCAAGCCCCCGATGTGCATCAGGCAGCTCGAGTCGGCCGACACCAGCAGATCCGGCTTCACCGCGAGCACGTGATCGATCTTGAGGGTGCCCATCGCGCGCGAGATGTGCGGGAACCCGACGGAGAAAGTGCCGCCGAAGCCGCAGCACTGCTCGCCTTCGCCGAACGGCACGACCTCGACGCCGTCGATCGAGCGCAGCAGCGCCAGCGCCGATTCGGCGTAGCGCGTCCCGCGCGAGTGGCACGAACGATGGAACGCCACGCGCGCCTTCAGACGCCCGGGCCAGCGCGTGACCCCGAGCCCGCGCACGATGAAGTCGCACAGCTCCCAGGTCCGCTGCGCGAGCCCCTCGACCTCGGGCTGGTCCGGTTCGTTCTCGAACAGCAACAATGCGCCGTGGTCGACCATGCGCGCACACGAGCCCGACGGCACGACCACCGCATCGTCGCCGCGAAAGACGCCCAACGTGTGGCGCGCCACGCGCCGCGCGGAGTCCCACTCGCCGGCGTTGAACGCCGGTTGCGCGCAACAAGTCTGGTCCTCGGGGAACGCGACCTCGCAGCCGAGGTGCTCGAGGACCTCGACGGTGGCCTGTGCGACGTCGTCGAAGAACGCGTCGGCGAGGCAGGTCGCCATCAATGACACGCGGCGGGGCGGTGGAGATTGGTTCACCGCGCCGCGCGCGCTCACTTGCCCGCGCTCCAGCCGCCGTCGACCAGCAGGCTGCTGCCGGTGACCATCGCCGCCTCGTCGGCGGCCAGGTAGAGCGCCGCCGCTGCGATCTCCGCCGGCCGCGCCATCCGGCCGGTGAGCTGGGTCGCCGCCATGTCGCGGTACGCCTGCTCGGGATCGGGCGACTCCGCCAGGCGTTGCTTCACGAACGGTGTCTCGACGCGGCCGGGGCAGATGCAGTTGAAGCGCACGCCCGTCGCCGAGTGGTCCAGCGCCAGCGCCTTGGTCAGCCCGACCACCGCGAACTTGGTCACCGTGTACGCGAGCCGATCGCGCACGGCGACGACGCCGCCGATCGACGCCAGGTTGATCACGCTGCCGCGCCCGCGCTCCATCATCGGCGGCGCGAACACCTTGCAGCCGTTGAACACGCCGCGCACGTTGACCGCGTACAGGCGATCGAGATCGGCGACGGTGGTGCCGGTCAGGTTCCCCACGTGGCCGATGCCGGCGTTGTTGACCAGCAGGTCGACGGGCGGCAGCGCGACGGCCAGCGCCGCCACCGCGGTCTCGTCGGTGACGTCGACCGTCGCTGCGTCAGCGCGTCCGCCCGCGGCGCGGATGCCGTCGACGGTCGCGCGTGCCGCCGCCGCGTCTCGGTCGACGACCCAGACGGCGGCGCCCTGTGAGGCGAAGAGCTCGGCGATCGCCTGACCGATCCCCGACCCGGCGCCGGTGATCACTGCGTTCTTGCCGTCCAGTCGAAATGGTCCAGACGTCATGACAATCGATAAATCCTTTGCGCGTTGGTAAACAGGATTGCGGCGCGATCGTCGGGCTCGAGGGGCGACAACAGCTCGAGCGCCGTATCGAGCCAGCGCTGGTACGACGACGCCAGCTTCACCACGGGCCAGTCGCTGCCGAAGAGCAGGCGCCCTGCGCCGAAGCGCGCGAGCAGGTGCTCGACGTACGGGCGGAGATCGTCGATGGTCCATGCCGCTGGATCGGCCTCGGTCACCAGGCCCGACAGCTTGCAGGCGACGTGGGGAAGCCAGGCGAGCTTGGTGATCTGCTCGCGCCAGGGCTCGCCCTTTTGCCCGCGGATGTCGGGCTTGCCTGCGTGGTCGAGCACGAACTGCGTGCCCGGGCACTCGATCACCAGGTCGACCACCGACGCGAGCTGGTGGTGCTTGACGCAGATGTCGAACGACAGGCCGCGCTCGCCGGCGGCGCGCACACCGGCGATGAACTCCGGGCGCCGGCAGAAGTCGGGGTCAGCCTCGCCTTGGATCAGGTGGCGTACGCCGCGCACCAGCGGGCGCGTGCGCAGGCGATCCAGCGCCGCGATGGTCTCGGCGCCGCGGTCCATCGGCGCGAACGCGACGATCCCCGAGATGACTCGATCGTCCGCCGGCTCGGCGGCGGACAGCGCTTCAACGGCGCGCACCTCGTCGAAGGCGCGCGCGCGCTCGCAGTCGCCCTCGACCACCAGGATCTTCTGCGGGAAGCGTGCCCCGACCTCGGCGCGCAGCTCGGCCGGCGTGTGGCGACCGGCGATCGACGGAAAGCCATCGAGCCAGGGGTAGGGCACCTGCCTGCGGTCCCAGCAGTGGACGTGGGTGTCGATGAACGGTTCCATTTCCGGATGTTCCGGCGCGCTCAGGCCGGGATCGGCGTGCCCCCGCGCGCGGTCGATTCATAGCACGCCTCGACGACCGCCATGGTCTGGAACGCGTCCTCGATCGAGGTCGGCAGCTCCGTGGTCTCGCCGTCGGCGCGCCGCATGACGCTGGCCATGGTGCCGATGAAGGCATGGGGAAACCAGCTTCCGTCGAGCGAAACGGTCCTCCACTCGGGCGTGGCGCCATCGGCGCGCCGCACGCAGTATTCCAGGTTGTCCGGCGCGCCGCGCGGGTAGTCGAGGTTCACGCCGATACGTCCCTTGATCGCGCCCTCGGTCCCCTCGAGCTTGAAGTAGCTCTCTTGATGCCGCGGCCCGAAGTCGTGCCCGTGGTTGGTGGTGATGGTCGCGCGCGTGACGTCGCCGTAGTCGAACGCGATCGCGGTGCGCGTCGACGCGAGCTGCATCTGGCGCGGGTGCTTCACGGTCTTGCAGTAGACGCCGGCCGGCTCGCCCAGGAACGACCGCACCAGGTCGATGTAGTGGATGCTGTGGTAGAGCACCTCCATGCGCGGGATGCCGAACAGAAAAGTCCAGATCTCCCACGGCATGTGACAGGTGACGCGCACCTCGACGTCGTGCAGGTCGCCGATCACACCCTGCCGCACCAGATCGCGCGCGCCCGCGACGCCGGGCGCATAGCGCAGCTGGAAATTGATCGCGGCGGTCAGGCGCTTTTGCCGGCAGAGCTCGCGGATGCGGCGCGCTTCGGCCAGCGTCTCACCCATCGGTTTCTGGATCAGCACCGCGGCGCCGTCGGGCAACGCCGGTAGCACGTCGCAGATCGCCGGCGCCGGCAGCGCCACGTCGAACACCGCGCGCTCGGGCGCCGTCGCGACCGCTTCGGCCAGCGACGCGCAGACGCGCGCGATGCCGAACTCGCGTGCCAGCGCGTCGGCGCGCTCGCGATTGAGATCGTGCACCGCGACCACCGGGAACCCGGCCAGCCGGTACGCGGGCAGGTGCGCATCGCGCACGATCGCGCCGGCGCCGATGCTGACGATTGGTCGCGGGCGGCGCGGCAGCACGGCGGCCTGCGCGATCTCCGTCGGTTCCACGGCGGGCGACGCTAGCGCAGCCTCCGAAACCTGTCCAGGCTCACGGGGGCGACGATGATCGCGCCAGTTAACGCGAGGTATTCAAGTACACGAGGACGTCGAAAGGCGCGCTGTCGCTGGCCGGAACGCCAAGGACCGCCAGGTCAGCTCTTCCGTCGCCGTTGACGTCGCCGAGCGCGATCGCGGACGGCACGATCGCTGCCTCGCCGCTCCCTTGAAATGTGAGCGCGGCCTGCGTCGCAAAGAATTTCGCCGCGGCTCCGCCTGCGCCGTTGAGATAGACGGAAACGCTGGCGCTGGCGCTACTGGTGTCGGCGCTGTTCAGGAAGGCAATGTCCGGGAGACCGTCACCATCGACGTCGCCGAGGGCTATCGGCGGTGCCGTGCTGCCTTGCTGGGGCGAAGCCGGGAACGCCGACAACGCTGCCGCCGTCGTGGCAAAGAAGTTGGCCGCCGCGCCCCCGCCGTTGTTCAGGTAGGTCGACACAGTGATGCTCCCAGCGTTTGGACCGACCGTCGAAATGGCATTGACCACCGCGAGGTCGATCTTGCGGTCGCCGTCGACATCACCGAGCGCGAACGATGTCGTCGAGCTGCTGGACATGCCGCCGAGCTGCACGGTCGCTGCCTGCATCGATGTGAAGAAATGGTTCGCTGCGCCACCGCCACTGTTGAGAAACGGCTGCACTTCCAGTGGGCCGGCGAGACCACCGCCCAGGCCCAGTGTCAGCGAAAAGGCCAGGTCGGTCTTTCCGTCTCCATCGATGTCGCCGACGGCCAGCGACGAAAAGGGTGAGGTGGACGCGCTGCCGGATTGGAAGGTCGCGGCCGCGGTGGTGGAAAAGAATTGAGCGCTGCCGTTGTTCAGGAAGACTTGCGCCGCAAAGGGAGCGCTTCCGCTCGACGGTGGCACCTGAACGACCAGGTCGACGCGCCGGTCGCCGTCGATGTCGCCGAGGGCGATCGTCGAGGGGAGGCCGGAGGCGCCGAAATTGCCTCCCAGGACGATCGTCGTGGGGGTGGTTGCGAAGGAGATGGTTTTGGCGACGGCGCCGCCGGCTCCGGAGATGCCGCCGCTTCCGCTGGCGCCGCCGCTGCCCATCATCTGACCGGCCGCTCCGCCCGCGCCAACCGCGCCCCCGGCGCCAGCGTCGACGCCTGCGTGGCCACCCGTGGCCGCCATGCCGCCGTTACCACCCGCCGAGCCGCCGTCCCGCGACGCCGTGGGGACCGCGGGCAGCGTGGTGCAGGCGGCGGTCACGAGCACGGCTCCGAAGAACAATCTGCGCGCCATCATCAGAATCGCCCCTGGAAATGCAGGCTCATCCCGGGATTCATCGACAGGCCCGGGCCAGTCTCGGTCGCGCCCGCTGCTTCCGTCGGCGCGATCCAGAGCAGATAGGCGCCGGCTCCGCCCAGCGTGGCCGCGCCCAGGTAGCCGATGATCCAACCGACGTGAGCGCCGTTGAACTGATCGTCGAGCGAGCTGCAATTTCGCCCGACTGACAGATCATTGGTGCCGCAACCCGCATTCCTGAAGTCGTCGGCTTTGCCGAAATAGCGGACGTGCTCGACCAGGCCGAACACCAAGCTGGCGGCTCCCAGCGCGGCCAATCCCGCGCCGAGTTTGTGTCGTCGCGTCCAGTAGGAGTTGCCCGCGCGGTCTGGAGTGGCCGGCGCTGCGAGGGCGATCTGCGCAATGGGAGGAGGCGGCGCTGCGCTGGCTGGCGGCGCGGGTGCCATCGGGGGCAGCGCCGCGACCGCGGTTGGCGGCGTCGAGCGCAGTGGGGTCGCCGGCACCGCTCCGCCCTTGGGCCGCAGCCGTTCGCGTACGGCCTGTGCGGCGGCGCGTAGCTCCGGGCTCGCGTCGGGCGCTTCGGTCAGGAAGCGGGACATCTCGTCGTACGCTTGGGCGTCGTGCCCGGGGATCAGGCTGTGCGCCTGACCGATGTTGTAGTGAAGCTTGGGGCTGGGGAACAGCCGGTACGCCTCCTCGAACTTTTGCAGGGCCTCGGCTGGCAGCCTTTGCTCCAGCAGTGCGTTGCCCTCGCGCAGGCGCGTCTGGGCCTGCGCCTTGGCCGGATCCGAGCCCGGTCCGGCGGCGAGCGCCGGTGCGCCGCCAAGCACGATCAGGAGCGCGAGCGCCGCCCGAATCCCATCGCGCGCGAACATCATCGGATCACAGCTCCTCGTTCAGCGGCCCGGTTCGAAGCGATGGCTTCTTCGGTGCCGGCTTTCGCGGTCCCGGCGAACGCGTGGGCTCGACCACCGCCGGGTGCCTCGGTTGCTGGGGCAGGACGATGTCCGGCGCAGGTTCGGCCTTCGCGGGTGGCGCGGCCAGTTCGGGCTCTTTGGGTGGAGATGGGGGCGGCTGGATTTTCAACGGCGCCGGCGCGGCCGGCGCCGGCGCGGGCGGTGGTGCCGCCGCCGAGATCGCCGACGCGTTGTGCGTCGCCGGCTCCGCGTCGCCGCCGCGGACGATCAAGATCGAGGCGACCCCCGCGGCGATCACGCCGCCGCTCACGATGGCGACGATCGATCTTCGACCGAGCGCTCGCGTCGTCGATGGCGGCGCCGCGCCCGGAGCGGGCAGAATCTCCTCGGCGCCGGCCAGCTCACCGACGCTGTCGCGCAGCGTGGTGGGGTCGTGAAGCGTGGTGGTGAAGGTCGGACCGGGCAGGATCAAGGTCCCCGGTACCGCGCGCATCTGCGCCGTGATCGCGGCCGGTCTGGAGTCGGGCGCCAGCACGACCGCGCCCGGTTGCTTCAGCGCCTCCGCGAACTCCATGACCGACGGAAAACGATCGTTCGGCGACTTGCTCAGGGCGCGCAGAATCGCCGCCTCGACGCCCGCGGGCGCCGCGACACCCAAGGAGGCGAAGCTGCGCGGCGGATCATTCACGACCTTGTAGATGACGTTCATCACTCCGTCGCCTTCGAATGCCATCTGCCCGGTCACCAGCTCGTAGGCGATCGCCGCCAGAGAAAACTGATCGGCGCGCGCGTCCATCGCCGATCGTCCGCCCGTGGCCTGTTCCGGCGCCATGTAGTACGGGGTTCCGATCACGTTGCGCGTGTGGGTCAGTTGATTGACCCCGTCCATCGCCTTGGAGATCCCGAAATCGAGGACCTTCACGAGCGAGCGCGAGGTTCCCGGCAGCGGCACGATGAAAATGTTCGCCGGCTTGAGGTCGCGATGGATCACAGACTGACCATGCGCGACGTGCAGCCCCATCGCCGTCTGCTCGACGATGTCGATGACGTCGCCGAGCGGAAGCGCGCGGCCGGCGACGGTCGTCATGTCGTGCCCCTCCAGAAACTCCATCACCAGGTAGGGCCGTCCGTCGGGCAGCTCGCCGGCGTCGGTGACGCGCACGATGTTGGGGTGATTCAGCGCGGAGGTGACCTCGACTTCACGCTGGAAACGGCGCAATACCTCCTCGTGGCGACCCATCTCCGGCAACAGCACCTTCAGCGCCACGCGACCCTTGGTGCGTTCGTGGCGCGCTTCCCAGACCTGGCCCATGCCGCCCGCGCCCACCTGGCGGACCAGGCGATAAATGCCGTTCACCAGCGTCCCCGTCGCCAACGGAAAGGGAACGGACCCGCTCGTGGGATCCGGCTCCGAGCTCTCGTCGGATGACGACGTGTCCACCGCGTCTTGCCTCCTCGCCGCTGCGCGGAGCTTCGTTGAATTCCGAGGCAGGCGCAAGCGACGTTCGTCGCCAGTCGAGCTACCATGATCGTGGCGCGGGCTCTCGAAACAGTGAGCCGAAAAGCACCGGCGCCGACGCTTCTGGTAGAGGTGTGCCCATGGGATTTCGCCGCCATTCCTGGATCGCCGCCATTTTGTTGCTGGGGTGCAAGGGCACACCCGCGTCGAAGGCCCCCGTCGATACCGGCGTGGGCGCCGGCGGCGCGGCGGCGGGCTCCAGTGGAGCGGGCGGCAGCGGCGCCGGCAGTGGCGGCACCTCCGCGATCGACGCGGCGGCGGGAGTCGACACCGGCCCCGACCCGGGCACCGATGGCGACGGTGACTTCACCATCGGGCCGACGTACACGATCTCGCCCGACCTGGTGGTGCAGAACGTGCCGCACGGCCGCAGCTTCACGTTCACCATGAGCTCGACCACGAGCGCGATCTACACCGGGCTGGATCCGACGCTGCTCGCGGCCAACCAGCATTCGTTCACGCGCCAGGTCCGCGTTTACGTCCCGATGCAATACGTCGACGGAACCGCGGCGCCGTACATGGTGGTGCAGGACGGTTTCCTCGCCGACATCTCGACCGCGCTCGACAACCTGATCGCGAACAATCGCGTGCCGCCCGTGGTGGCGATCTTCGTCGCCAACGGTGGCGGCGACAGCATCGGCAGCGAGCGCGGTCTGGAGTACGACACGATGTCGGGCACCTACGCGCGCTTCATCGACGCCGAGGTGCTGCCCGCCGTCACCAGCAATGTCGCTCTCAAGGCGGTCTACCCCAACTTCAAGCTGACCACCGACCCCAACGGACGCGCCGCGTACGGCTGCAGCAGCGGCGGCGCCGCCGCGATGACCATGGGGTGGTTTGCGCCCAATGACTACCGCCGTCTCATCACCTACTCAGGCACGTTCGTCGATCAGCAGAATCCGATCGCGCCTGAGCAGGCGCAGTACCCGGTCGGCGCCTGGGGCTACGCGAGCGGGCTCATCACGAACAACCCCGTGCAGCCGCTGCGCGTGTTCCTGCAGGTCGGCGAGATGGACAACGGCTACACCATGCCCGAGTCGTCGCTGCACAACTGGTTGCTCGCGAACCAGCACGTCGCCGCGGCATTGAAAGCCAAGGGCTATCACTATCGATTCATCTACGCGCTCGGCGCCACCCACTGCGATACGCGACCACGCCAGCAGACATTGCCGGACACGCTGCAATGGATGTGGAGGGGGTACACGCCGAATTGACGGGAGCTCCGATCCCTCCCCCGTCCGCGGGCGAGGGTCAGGGAGAGGACAGACCTTGCGAGTCGCGGCGCTCGCTACGCTGCGCTTTTGCCGCGCCGCCGGCGCGCGCCGAGCAGCAGCGCGAGCGATATGAACGAAAGGCTCGACAGCGAGGCGGAACCGCCGCCGCGCACATCGCAGCCGCAGCCGCCGCTGACGCCCGCGCCGGGCGGCGCGGTGCCGCCGGTTCCGGCGTCGATGGTCGCACCGCTGCTCCCGCCCGCGCCAGGAGCTCCGCCCCCGCCGCTGGTGCTGCCGCCCACGCCGGTGACGCTGCCGCCGGCTCCGTTGCTGCTCCCGCCGGCGCCGTTCGCACCGCCGGTTCCATTTGTGCCGCCGGCACCGGTCGTACCACCGGTTGCCCGCGCGCCGCCGGCGCCAGTCGCGCCGCCGGCGCCGGTCGCGCCGCCGCTGCCCGCGCCGCGATCCATTCCCGCGTCGGCGGGCGGCGGCGTCACGCCGCCGTCACCCGCGCAGGACGCAGCGGGCGCGGTCGTCAGGAAATCGGTCGTGCAAGCGGTGGCGCTGCCGACCGGGATCGTCATCGCGCCGGTCGTCGGATAGGTCAGCATTGCGCCGGAGCCGTCGCGCGCGACGACGAAGTAGTTGTGGCACCCGGCGGCCAGCGTCGCCGTTGCCTTGTAGGTGGCGTTCAGCGTATCGGTGCCGAGCTCGCGTGCCATCGCGGTGCACGCGCCGTCGATGACGACATTCAGCGACGCCGGCGCGCCCATCACCGGATCAGCCCAGGTCGCATAGAACGTGTAGCTGCCGGCGGCGTTGTTCGCGAGCGGCCGCACCGCCGCGGTCGGCAGCTTGGGGATCGTCGCGCCAGTCATGTTGCCCGAGTCGGAGACGTCGAACGTCGAGAAGCAGCCGGATCCCTGCGAATGACCGTAGCCCATGCTGTTCGATGTGATGCCCTGATCGGTCAAGTTGCGGCGGTGGCCGTCCGCGCCCGATGCCTCGTCCATCCATCCGTCGACGACCGCCATCGGGTCGGTATAGCCGGCGGCCGCGACCTCGCCGTTGGCTCCGGTGGTCGTCCCCGCGGTGAAGAAGGCGATACGTACGAACGGATCAGTGCCGCAGGTAACGTTCGTCGGGATCGTCGCGCATGCGGCGCACGTCGTTGGCACCGGGCTCGCGCAAGCGCACGCCGGATCGCCTGTGCAGTTCGCGGTCGCGACGTTGGTGTTGAGTATGCAGGGCGACGGGTGCATCAGCGTCACACCGCTCACGGTCAGGCTATTCGCGTGGAACCGCGACGAGCGCGACAGCGTGTAGCTATAGAGCACCGGTGGACGCGCCGGGTAGCTCGCCGAAGCCGCACCCTTCACGGTCTGCGGATCGGAGCGCGCGCGGTTGATCGCCATGATGCCCAGGCGCTCGGCGGCGGTCGGAAAGCCGTTAGTCGGCTCGCCGAGCGCGCTGCGGCGCGCACCTTCGGGCTCCGCCGGCGCGATGCAGGACACGACTCCGCCGGAAACCGCCCCGAAGGAAATCACGACGAGCAGAGCGATGCCAGTGTTGCGCACGTCCAAACTCTAACAGCTCACTGCGCCCGCGCCCGACGAATCCGTCAGCCGCTGCTCGGCCAAGACAAATGTGCCGGCTCCGGAGGATCCCACGGAACGAAGTTGCCGGTCGGTTCGTTCTCGTTTATGCGTGAGACCGTATGTGCAACGGCGCGTCGTTCCGTTCGACCAACCGCGCCGCCCGATCCTCGACCGGGCGGTCGGTATGGCGATGACCAGCGACGGCGCCGCGGCAGGCCGGTCGCTGGAACGCGAGGCGCTGGCCCACCTCGACGCGCTCTACAATCACGCCCGCCATCTGACCGGAAACGACGCCGACGCGCAGGAGTTGGTCCAGGAGACCTTCGCGCGGGCGCTGGCCGGCGCCCGGAGCTTCCTGGGCGGAAACCTCAAGGCCCCGCGGGCTGAAGCACGCTCGAAAAAGATGGAACGATCGGCGCACCCGCTGCGTTTGGAAGGGCAGGAGGTAGCGAGATGCCGACCAACCAGAGCGACCAGTCCGACGAGAACCGATCAACGAGCCTGAAAGAGTTGACCAGCCGGCGCGATCTGCTGAAGCTGGCGACGATTGGAGGCGTCGTGTTTGCGTCCGGGCTCGCGGGCGCCGCGCAGCGCACGAAGAAGTCGACCCCCAGTGGCAGCGATTTCTTTTTTCTGCAGCTCTCCGACACCCACTGGGGCTATAGCGGCACCGCGAACCCCGAGGCCGACGTGACGTTGAAGAAGGCAGTCACGATGATCAACGCCACCGGCGCCGAGCCGGACTTCGTGGTGTTCACCGGCGACCTCACCCACAACACCGACGACGCCGCCGTCCGGCGCAAGCGGATGACCGAATTCCGCGACATCGCCTCGACCATCAAGGTTCGCGACCAGCGCTTGCTGCCCGGCGAGCACGACGCCGCCAAGGACAAGGGCGCCATCTATCGCGAGGTTTTCGGCCAGGCCCACTATTCGTTCGATCACAAAGGCGTGCACTTCGTCGCGCTCGACAACGTCTCCGATCCCGAGGGCGCCGTGGGCGCCGAGCAGATCGACTGGCTGTCGGCGGATCTCAAAGCGCAGAAGCGCGACGCCCGTATCGTGGTGCTCACGCACCGGCCGCTCTTCGATCTCCTGCCGCAGTGGGAGTGGTCGACGAAGGACGGCGCCAAGGTGATCGATCTCCTACTGCCGTATCGCAACGTCACCGTGTTTTACGGCCACATTCATCAGGAGCATCACCACCAGACCGATCACATCGCGCACCACGCCGCGCGCTCGCTGATCTTCCCGCTGACGGCGCCCGGCGCGGCGCCCAAGAAGGCCCCGCTGCCGTGGGATCCGGCCGTGCCGGGCAAGGGGCTGGGCTACCGGCAGATCGATGTCGCGTCGCCCCCGACCAAGGAGCTGAAGCTCACGGAGGTCGCGCTCGCCGCGGGACCCCAGGTGAGCCAGCGTCCCGCGGCCGCGGAGCCCGCCGGCGGCTGGTGAGCGCGCGAGCGGAATCCGCGAATCGCAAGGTCGGCCCTCTCCCGGAGCTCACCGGTGCTCAGACTTCGGGGATCTTTGGATGACGCGGATCGTGACGGCGGCGACTTTCTCGGGTCGGGAATCGTCATTATCGTTTGGCCATGCCAAACAAGGTCCCGTTCGTACTCGCGCTGTCCGCCGGGCTGGTCATCTGCTCGTCCGCAGTTCGTGCCGATGAGCATCACGAACAACGTCACGAGGAGAACCACGAGGCGCACGGCGGATGGCGTCCGCCGGCGCCGCCGCCGCGTGCTGCTCCTCCCAAGTACCAGGCGCATCCGCCGGGCGCGCATCCGCACGGCGCCCAGTACCACGCGCATCCGGTTCGTGTGATGCGCCCGATCGTCGTGCGTCGCGGCGCCGAACGGACGTGGCACCACTGGGGCCACCCCGAGTTCGTTCGCCCGGTCTACTACTGGGATTGGTCGCGAATTCACCAGATCACCTGCACTGCCGAGGATTCCTACGGCGATCAGTACCCGGTGACCCAGTCGACCTGGGGTGGTTTCGGCTTGCCCGACATGACCACCGTCGAGGACGACGCGCTCGATCGCTGTTATTCAGAGTCGGGCGGTGACCAGAGTTGTTATCTGGCCACCTGTTCCCACTACTGAGCGCTACTTCACGCCCGCGCCGGCCATCACGCTCGCCGATACCGAGCTGGCCGGCTCGGCCGTGTACGCGTAGGGCGGCGTGAACGCCGGGCTGTTGATGTTGGTCGTCGATCCGGAGTTGCCGATCGACTGGATGATGCTGGCCGCGTTCGAGTGCGTGCTGTCGACGGTGTTGCTCACTCCCTGGAACACGTTGTTCTCCGAGCGGATGTTGCAGCTGACGCCGACCTCGATGCAGGCGCTGTCGCCGGTCGCCGTGTAAAGGCTGTTGAACACGTGCACCTTGCCGAAGCGCACGCGTGGCATGCGTTGATTCACGTTGTCCGACCACCAGACGTGGTGGAACGTGGTGTTGAGGAATCCGGCGTCGCTGGTGACGGTGTCGGCGGCGCCGATCAGGTTGCAGAACCGGTGGCCCGACGCGCCCGCGATCGGATCGGTCCGCTTGCTCGAGTAGTGAAAGATGGTCCAGGACACGGTGACGAAGTTGGCGCCGTTGGTGATGTCGAGGTTGCCGTCGGATCCGTCGGAGATGTCCATGTGATCGAACCAGAGGTTGCGGGCCGTGCCTTCGACGTGAACCGCGTCGCGGCCCGCCGAGCAATCGCTGGGGCTGTCGGTGCAGTTGAGGCCGACGACCTTCAGGTTGCGGATGATGACGTTGACCGCGTTGGTGAGATCGAGGCTGCCGTCGACCTCTGCGCCGCAAAGTCCGAGGATCGTCTTGTTCGAGCCGACGCGGAAGTTGCCGGCGATCTTCCCCGACACGTGAATCAGCGTCGAGCCGGCGCCGGCGAGCGCGCTCGTGAGCTGGCTCGCCGAGGTCGCGACCACGGGAGGCGTCGCATTGGCGCCGGCGCCGGTCGTCCCCGAACCCTGCGTCGCCCAGCCGATCGGGGCGATGTCCCAGGTTTGCGGCGTACAGGTCACGCCGATCGCGGTGCCACCGCCGCCGCCGGTCGTGCCGCCCATGCCGGTCGTGCCGCCCATACCAGTCGCGCCGCCGGTGCCGGTGCGTCCGCCCATGCCCGCGCCGCCGACGCCTGTCGCGCCGCCCGTGCCTCGACCTCCGGCGCCGGTCATGCCGCCCGCGCCCGCGCCGCCCGTGCCGATCGCGCCGCCGCTGCCGGTAGGCGCGCCGCTCCCTCCGGCGCCGTTGCTGCCGCCCTCCGACGATGACGCGCCCGCCGCGCCGTTGTGGCCGCCGAGACCGGCAGCGCCGCCGGTGCCTTCGGTGCCGGGGATGCTGCCGTCGCACGCCGCGCCGGTGAGAGCCAGCAAGCAAGCGACGACGATACTTCGCGGAGCGAGCCAGCGATGGAACGCGATTGAAGATTGCGTCAGGCGAGTCGACATGAGGACCTCACAAAGGTTGTTGCGGTGCGCCGGCACGGGTGCCGATGTTATCAGCCAATTGTGTTCGTCGGCCGCCGCGGCGGCTCAATTCGTGCGCAATCTCCGACGGAAGCAGCGCGCCGGCGCGATTGCCGTGACTGATGCAACGCCAGGCGAGAGACGCTTTTCACCAGGAACAGAAGCGCGCGAAGAATTTGCTGCGCGCGGCAACTAAGAATGTGGCGGTGATTCGCTCGGTCGCTGGTCGCCGCGGGCGGACGGGCCGTCCGGCGTGCGGCATACTGCGACAATGTCCCAGTCACCACCGACCGCTCTCGTGACCGGCGCGAACCGCGGGCTCGGCCTCGAGACCGCGCGCCAGCTCGCGGCGCGCGGGTACCGCGTGCTGTCCGCAAGCCGCGACCCACGCGGCGAGGCCGATCGCTGGACGCTCGACGTGACCGACGCGCGCAGCATCGCGGCGCTCGCCGAGCGCCTCACGCGTGAAAATCTGCGTCTCGACGTGCTGGTCAACAACGCCGGCATCTCGATGAAGGGCTTCGACGCTGAGGTCGTGCGCCGTACGCTCGCGGTGAACCTTTACGGCGCGATTGCAGTCACCGACGCTTTGGTGCCGTCGGTGCGCGATGGCGGCGCGATCGTGATGGTGTCGAGCGGCATGGGCGAGCTATCGGCGTTCGCGCCCGCGCTGCGCGCGCGTTTCCTCGACGCCGGCCTCACGCGGGCCGCGCTGATCGATCTCGTGCGCTCGTTCGAGAGCGCGGTGGAGAAGGGCCGCCACGTCGCCGAGGGCTGGCCTGCGTCGGCGTACCGCGTCTCCAAGGCCGGCATCAATGCGTGGGCGCGCCTGCTGGCGCGCGAACTGGCCCCGCGACGGATTCGCGTCAACGCCGTCTGCCCGGGCTGGGTGCGTACCGACATGGGCGGCGACGCCGCTCCCCGCTCTGTCGATGCCGGTGCTGCGTCGATCGTCTGGGCCGCGACCTACGACGGCGGCAGCGGCCAGCCGACCGGCGGCTTCTTCCGCGACGGCCACGCGATCCCCTGGTGAGTCGCTCGATGCGCACCGCGGAGGTCGCCGTCCGGCCGGTCACCGCCGAAACCTGGGACGACTTCGTCCGCCTGTTCGAGGCAAAAGGGAGCCCGCACTTCTGCTGGTGCACACCCTTTCGGGTGACCGGCAGCTCCGACCTCACCAGCGCGCAGAAGAAACAGGTGGCGCGCCGGTTCGTCGAGGCGGCGACGCCGATCGGCGTGCTCGCCTACGCCGGCAGCGAGGCGGTTGGCTGGTGCTCGATCGCGCCGCGCGAGAGCTACGTGCGCCTGGAAAAGTCGCGCACCATGCCGCGCGCGACGCCGCCTGCGACGCCGACCTGGGCGATTCTTTGCTTCTTCGTGGTGCGCGCGCGCCGCGGCCAGGGCGTCACGCGCGCGCTGCTCGACGGAGCCGTACGCTACGCGCGCCGGCAGGGCGCGTGTGTCGTCGAAGCCTACCCGTTCGACACCGCAGGCGTATCGTCGACGCACCGCGGTCACTCGAGCGTCTTTGCCGCCGCCGGTTTTCAGCCAGACGGCAAGCGCTGGTTTCGCGAGCTCGCGCGCCGTCGATCGCGTTCGTCACCGACTGACGGCGGCTGAATCGCGCGGCGCCCCCCGACGCCGTCTCATGAGAGGTCCCCGACTGTCGTCCGGTGACAACACAGTTGGCGAGCATGATGCCGTCCACCGCCAACAGTGTTGTCGCCGTCACGCCATGTGCCCGGGCGACGACGTTCGGAAAAATTTGTCGTGCCCCTCAAAAAAGTCTGACCACGCGAGGGGGGATCACACGTCTTTCTGAGGGCGCGGTGAAAGGGTCTGACCGGGAATGACACTGAGATCGGTGACGGTGAGCAGGAATGATGGGCGTCGAATCGTCGGGCACGCCTCTTGCTGACCGGAACCCCGTCGGTTGGGCGTTTCCGGCTGCCTGTGGAGATTGGAGAGCGGACATGACGAATTCTCGCGAAGCCTCGATATGGTTTGCGCGGTCTGAGCAACGACGGCGCTGGTCGTTCACGTTGCTGGCACTCGGTAGCGTGGGATGGATTGGCTGTACCAACGACAAGGATGTCGGTCGCCGTTCTTGCTGGGCACGCAGGTGTTCGATCAGTTCGCGAACGTGCTGCGCAACTTCAACGAGCTCGCGCGGCGCGGGCGCGTGCTTCACGACATCGTTTGCCCGACGGAGCAGTTGCCGCCGCTGCCGCCCGACGAGGTTCCGTTGCCGAACGGTCCGGATGGGGGCGTCATGGGGACGGGGGGATTCTTTGGCGGGTCTGGGGGGGCGTTTGGCGGAACCGGGGGGACGAGCGGAGGAATGATGGGCTTCGCCGGAAGCTCGGGTGGTGGTCGCGACGCTGGTCTGCCGGGTATTTGAGAGGGTAGGGAACAGGGGCGGCTCACGTCCCCCGGGTCTCGATCGCTGGTTGCCGATCGGGGCCCGGGGGGCTGGGCTGCGGGGGGGCCGCGCCGGTTCAACGGGTCGGGCGAATTACAGCGGCGGCGTCGCGTTCTTCAGCAGGTCGATCACATACGAGTCGAACATCTTCCCGGCCTGGGGCGCCCCGGGGGCCGCATCGTCGGAGGCGCAGTTCTGATCGAAGCGCGGGGCCTTGGGGTCGGCGACCCCGTCGGACTCGCCGGGCGGCTTGACCCACAGGTACGCGTCGACGAGCGGCGCCGGCGCCGCCTGCGGGCGCTCGCCGAGACCAGCGCCCTTGATGTTGCACCAGTTGCCGGGCGTGCTACGGATGTACGCCTTGCCGTCGCGGCTGGTGTCGATGATGAAGCCCTTGCCGGTGATACCCTCGGCCTCGAGCGCCTTGCTGAGGTCCACGACGTAGCCGAGCTCGTCGCTGGGCGCGGCGTGCGGGTCGCGCTTGGGGTTGGTCGGATCCTTCGCCGGGTTGTAGTTCGACACGTCGGTGGCGAAGCCGCGGATGCGGTCGGGGCCGCCGGCCATGGTCAGGATCTCCTTGAACATCGGCGCGGTCTTCACGATGTTCTTCGGCCAGCCGAGCCAGCCCGAGTGCGCGGCGTCGACGTAGATGAACACGTTGGGCAGCGACAGCTTGGCGATGGCGTAGGCGATGCCGCGCTTGTAGATGCCCTCGGCGGCCTGACACTTGGGGTTCTCGAGGTTGGTGATCAGGTTGCCGACCGAGTCGGGCTCGAGGATCGCGGCGATGCGCTGGTCGGGGTGCGCGGCGAAGGCGGCGGCGATGGCGTCGATGTACTCGCGCTGGTAGCGGGCTTCGCCCTCGGGCGACGCGGGCAGCTCGCCGGCCGATGCGGCGGCGTTGCAGTCGCGGTTGGGCAAGTCATAAACGACGAAGGTGGTGATCACCGGCTTGCCGTCGGCTTTCTGCTGCTGCAGCGCCAGGTCGAGATAGCGCGGCACGTCCTTGGTGTCGGCGATCCACGACAGCCAGATCGCCGTCGGGATCACCGACAGCTTCTTCAGCAACTCGGCCTCGCCGGGGTGCGCCGCGGCCAGGCCCTCGACGGCCTTGGTGTACTCCGGGTTCACGAAGAGGTGCGCGTCGGCAAACGGGTTGATGGCTGGCGCGGGCGGCGTCGTGGCTGGCGTCACCGCCACGGGCTTCGGCGCGGTCGCGCACGAACCGAGCAACATAGCCAATCCGGCAACCGATACACGGGCATGCTTCATCGTCGTCAGCTCCATCGCGTGGCTCCTAGTTTAGGGCGCCGTCCTGGCGGCGCTCGGGGGCGCAAATTAGCGCGATCCGCGTCCCGGCGCGACAGTTCTGTGCGTGGGCCCCTGTATAGTGCCGCGGGATCGTGTGGGCTCTGAGGAATCAGACGGGGTATGCAGCCGAGCGCAACTGGACGCGCGATCGCGAGGGGGTCCACTGGTGGGTGGTCGCGGTGAGGGCAACCTACGACGTCGGCGCGGGCGGTCGGCTCGCGCTCGCCGGCGACCAGCCGCCGCCGGTGCTGGCACCCGTGTACTTTGGCGAACCCGGCGCGTCGAGCCTGCGCTCCGATTCAGACCTGCTGGCGGTGAAGCCGGGCACCGACGTGCTCGTCCAGGCGACCGCCCATGCGCCGGCTGGGCGCGCCGCGGCGAGCGTGCCGGTCACGTTGCGGGTCGGCGCGCTGGAAAAGCGGCTGATCGTGCACGGCGACCGGGTCTACTACCGGGGAACCTCCGGCTTGACCACCACCGCGGCGCGGCCATTCACAGAGCGGCCGATTCGCTACGAGCTGGCGTACGGCGGGCGGGACCTGGCCGACCCCGACCCGCGCCACCATCGCATCGACGATCGCAATCCGGCGGGCCGCGGCTTCGCTGTGCGAGCGGAGAGACTGATCAATCAACCGGCGCACAGCATCGAGTATCCGGCCGGCGATCCGGCGCAGCGCGGGCCGGCCGGGTTCGGGCCGGTCGATGCTGCGTGGATGCCGCGGCGGGCGCTGGCGGGGACGTACGACCAACGCTGGGAGCAGAGTAAAAAGCCGCTGCTGCCCGACGACTACGACCCGCGCTTCGCGATGAGCGCGCCCGCGGATCAGCAGATGGCGACGCCGCTGGTGGGCGGCGAGAGGGTCTCGCTGACCAACCTGACGCGTGAGGGGACGCTGGCGTTCGAGCTCCCGCGGGTCGCGCTCGGGTTCAGCAGCCGCTTCGGCCGGCGGCGCGAGGAGCACGGCCCGCGGCTGGCGACGCTGCTGATCGAGGCCGAGGAGCTGCGCGTATCGCTGGTGTGGCAGAGCGCGCTGCGCGTGACCGCCGAGCAGGCGGACTACCTCGACGAGACCGAGATCGTCGAGGCGAGGAGCGCCGGATGAGCCCGGGCGGCGAGGCGCTGGACATCGTCGCGCTCGGCGCGCGCACGCCGGTCGGGATCACCGCGGAGGAGAGCGCGGCGTCGGTGCGAGCGGGGATCTGCCGCGCGCGCGAGTTTCCGTTCATCGACGCGCGCGGCGAGCCGGTCGTGCTGGCGACGGATGGCGCGCTCGATACGCAGCTCGAGGGGCGCGACCGGATGTGGGCGCTGCTGGAGACCGCGCTCGGTGAAGTCATGCGCAAGTCCGACGAGATCCTACACCCGGGCGGAGTCGCCAGGATTCGCGTGCTGCTGGCGCTGCCCGAGGCGCGGCCGGGGTTCGCCGAGGCCGACGCGGCGTGGATCGCCGAGGCGGCGGCGCGGCAGGTCCGGGCGAGCAGCCGCGGTGTGGGCGTCGACGTCGCTATCGGCGGGCGCGGACACGCCGGCGCGATCGCCGCGGTCGAGCTCGCGCTGCGCGAGGCGCGCGGCCGCGACGACGTTTTGCTTCTGGTCGCAGGCAACGACAGCTACGTCCACACCGATACCTTCCTGTGGCTAGAGAGTCAGCGGCGGTTCGCGCAGGCCGGCGTGCGGAGCGGTTTCATTCCCGGCGAAGGCGCGGGCTGCATCGCTCTGGTCACGCCACGCTTGCGGGCGCGTCTTGGCGTGCGTCCGTTGGCGGCCGTAGGTGGTGTCGCGACGGCGCAGGAAAAGCAGGTGCGCGGCCGCGAGGCCGGCTCATCGGGCGCGGGCCTGGCACAAGCCGTGCGCGCGGCGATGGTCGGCCGCGCGCTGCCCGCCCATGCCGCCGACGCCGTCTACATCGACATCAACGGCGAGCGTTACCGCAGCGAGGAGTGGGGCTTCGTGGCGCTGAAGGTCCCCGAGGCCTTCAAGTCCTTGCAGTACCGCGCCCCGAGTGACTGCTGGGGCGACGTCGGCGCTGCCTTCGGCACGCTGGGCGCGATCCTGGCCGTGCGGTCCTACGCGCGCGGCTACGCCCGTGGCCCCCGGTCGCTGGTCCTGGCAGGATCCGACGGCGTGCTGCGGGGAGCGATGTTGATCCTGGACCCGAGGACTCTGTGAGAGGAGTGAGGAGTGAGAAGTGAGAGTGTTAGGGAGTTGGCCAACCTTGTGAGCCGCGGCGCCCGCCAGCGCAGCGAGGTCGAGCAACCATGAGCGTCACGATCAATCCGCCCAAGACCCCGGTCACCGCCGGTAGCAACGGCATCGCCGCCGCGACCTTGCCCAACGTCTGCAAGATGCCAGGCCCGCCAGCGCCGTTCGTGCCGACGCCGCTGCCCAACATCGGCAAGAGCGGCAACTCGCCCCAGGGCTACTCCAAGGACGTGACCATCGAGGGCCACCCCGTCGCCATCCAGGGCGCGACCTTCAAGTCGATGGGCGACGTCGCCAGTCAAGGCACCGGCGGTGGCTTGATCTCATCGAACGTCGAGGGCCCGACCAGCTTCGTCGGCCCCGGCTCCCTCGACGTGAA